>Ga0315277_10006184_pt1 | contig 15733 bp, 16 predicted proteins | sample YL17G05_15_MG_FD_203695 | JGI IMG/M metagenome (GOLD analysis project Ga0315277, IMG submission 203695) | Sediment microbial communities from Yellowstone Lake, YNP, Wyoming, USA - YL17G05_15 | ecosystem: Environmental > Aquatic > Freshwater > Lake > Sediment | place: USA: Wyoming | collected...
ATGGTTAGGGCACTCGAGAAATATATCCGTCCGGGAGTAAAAGCCACCCCCTTCTGCCCGGGATGCGGCCACGGCATTCTGATGGGGCTCATTCTGAGGGCCATCGATGATCTGAAGATGGATATGAAGAAGATGCTCTTCGTTTCGGGCATCGGCTGTGCCGCATGGATACCGAGCCCCCACTACAACGGAGACACTCTCCACACCCTTCACGGAAGGGCGCTGGCTTTTGCCACAGGCGCCAAACTCTACAATCCTGACCTCTGTGTGATGGTGGTGAGCGGCGATGGAGATCTCTCCTCCATCGGCGGAAACCACCTCATCCATGCGGCAAGGAGAAATATCGACCTGAAGGTCATCTGTGCCAATAATATGATCTATGGCATGACCGGAGGACAGGTGGCATCGACCACTCCCAGAGGTTCAAAGACCTCCACCACAAGGGAGGGGAATCCTTATCGCCCCTTTGATCTATGCAAATTAGTGGAGGGAGCAGGCGCCACCTATGTGGCGCGCTTCTCCGTCACCCAGCCTGTTTCACTCATCGACTCCATCAAGAAAGCAATCCTTCATACCGGATTTTCCTTTATCGAAGTTCTCTCTCCCTGCCCCACACAATTCGGAAGGCGAAATCGCCTCGACCGGCCGGACGAGATGATGAAGGATCTGATCCGGCGTTGCATCCTCGAGCAAGAGGCAGAGGGGTTGACCGAAGAGGAACGGGCTGAAAAAATCATCACAGGAGAATTTTTGTCATGACCGGAATCAAACAGGTGCGTCTGAGTGGTTTCGGCGGTCAGGGCGTGGTCCTCGCAGGCCTTCTTCTGGGCCAGGCAGGCGTGTTCGATGGAAAGTATATCTCCGGATCCAATTCTTATGGGGCTCAGGCAAGGGGTTCGGGCTGTAAATCGGAGATCGTCTTTTCCGATGGCCCGGTAGATTTTCCCCATCTGACGATTGCCGACATTCTCATCGCCATGTCACAGGGAGCATACAATACCTACTGCACAGATGTGAGAGAGGAGTTGGGCCTCATTCTTTATGACCAGGGTTTTGTGACGCCGAAGGACAATCTAAAAGTGAAGCACCTCGGTATCCCTGCGACCGAAGTCTCCGTCAAGAGATTGAAGAACAGGCAGGTGTCCAACATCGTCTTCTTGGGAGCCCTGATTGAGACGGCCCGGGTTGTCTCGCCCGGAGCCATACGTAAGGCCATCTCTATGCATGTCAGCGAACGCTTCCGCCCGCTCAACCTGAAGGCCCTTCGAACCGGAATGGAGCTGGGGAGGGAGTTCAATGGTTGAAGGAAGAACCCATCGCCCGCTCATCCAAACCACGAGATGTCATAGTTGCGATGTCTGTATCAGGGGATGCCCTGCCGAATTGATCCCGGAATATCGGAAGGAAGAAGAGAGTCTCAGGGGAGCCCTTTATCAGGGAAAGATCCGTGAAGTTCCCCCGAAGGGAAGTGTTCCGCTCCCTCCCTGTCAGGAGGCCTGCCCGATCCATCAGGACGCAAGGGGCTATGTGGCCCTCATTGCCAAAGGGAAGTTTAAAGAGGCCCTCGAACTGGTCCGCGAGGTCAATCCCCTGCCTGCGGTCTGCGGGTTCATCTGCCACCATCCCTGCGAAGAGGCCTGTCTACGGGAGGACGTGGATCATCCTGTTCCCATCCGGTTGCTGAAACGGTTTATCGCAGAGCATGACCGAAAAAGAGAGAGGCCCAAGAATAGGTTAAGGAAGAGGCGCGAAAAGATCCTGGTGGTGGGCTCCGGGCCTGCCGGCCTGGCCTGCGCCAATGACCTGAGCCTTTTGGGCTTCAGGGTGACGATATTTGAGGCCCTGCCCGTTCTTGGAGGAATGCTCATCGTCGGAATACCTGAATTTCGACTGCCCAGAGAGGTTATCAAGATTGAGATCGACGGGATCAGAGAGTTAGGTGTTGAGATGGAGATCAATCATCCCTTCCGTTTCGATGGGAACGGCAGAACTCTTAAAAGATCCGGTTTCGATGCCATCTTTCTTTCGATGGGAGCCCACCGGAGTTCAAAATTGGATGTTCCGGGCGAGTCTCTCCGCGGAGTCTTTCCGGGCGTCGAGTTTCTGAGGGAGATCAATCTCGGGACAAAGGTGGAGTTGGGGAAGAAGATGGCCATCATTGGCGGCGGAAATGTGGCGATTGATGTGGCCCGCTCCGCCCTTCGTCTCGGTTCGAAGCAGGTTGATCTCTATTACCGGAGATCGAGGAAAGAGATGCCAGCCATCCCTGAAGAAGTGGAGGAGGCCATTCGAGAAGGAGTCAATATCCATTTTCTCACCGCTCCGGTCAGGATGATCGGAAGGGGCGGAAAAGTGGTTGGAATGGAGTGCATCCGGATGCGTCTGGGTGAACCCGACGAGAGGGGAAGAAGAAAACCCATCCCGATTCAAGGCTCCAATTTCAAAGTCAATGCGGAGACAATCATCTCAGCCATTGGCCAGAGAGTGGATCAAAGGCCCTTAAAGGGACTGGAGAAGAATCCGGACGGAACGATTCATGTCGATCCGGAGACAGGCGAGACAAGCATGAAAGGCGTCTTTGCGGGCGGAGATATGGTCAGTGGGCCGGGCTGGGCCATTGACGCGATTGCCGCAGGGAAAAGAGGAGCGGAAGCCATCGCTCGGTATCTCACATGAAATAAAGTTCGGAGCAATTAGTTCGTAGTTCGGAGTATTTTATTTTGATCTCCGAACTCCCAACTCCGAACTCATAACTCTGGATATGACCAAAGAATGTAAAAAAGAGACCGCTCCAAAAATAAAGCGAAAGACCCTTTCGGTCAAAGCGAGAAGGAAAAGCTTCTCTCCTGTTGAATATGGCCTTCTGAGGGAAGAGGCCATCAAAGAGGCGGAGCGCTGTCTGGGCCTGAGGGAGTGTCAGTACTGTGAGATCTGCAGTCTCCTCTGCCCGGATCTCTGCATTACCCGGGACGAGAAGACCGGAGAGGTCCTGATCGATCTGGATTTCTGTAAAGGCTGCGGTATCTGTGCATTTGTCTGCCCGAAGGGAGCAATCGAGATGGTACTGGAGGAAGCAAAATGAGCAGTAAGATACAGATTGACCTGAACTCCGATGTGGGAGAGAGTTTCGGCGCCTACAAACTCGGGCTTGATGAGGAGGTCATCCCTCATCTCACTTCTGCAAACATCGCCTGCGGGTTTCACGGAGGAGATCCGGCCGTGATGCGAAAGACTGTCTCCCTGGCCAAGCGGTATGGCGTGGAGGTCGGAGCCCATCCTGGTTTTCCGGACCTCATCGGGTTCGGAAGAAGGAATATCGATGCCACCCTTGAAGAGATCCAGGACTATGTCATCTACCAGACAGGAGCCCTTCAAGCCTTTGCCATCTCTCAAGGGATTAAACTTCAACATATGAAAGCCCATGGAGCACTCTATAATATGGCCGTGGCCAACCCGAAAATCTGGGAGGCAATGGCAGAGGCAGTCTCCAGAGTGGATAAGGAGATTATTCTGGTCGCTCTCGCCTCTTCGAACAATGAGCCCCTTCTCGAAATGGGAAAACAATACAGCATCCGCGTTGCCTTCGAGGCCTTTCCGGATAGGGCCTATCGGAAAGATGGTTCACTCGTTCCCCGCAGAGAGAAAGGAGCGGTCATTGAGGATCATGAGCTCGTCGCAAGAAGGGCGTTAAAGATGGCCAATGAGGGAAAGGTGATCGCCATCGACGGAACAGAGATCGATCTTTGGGCGGATACGCTCTGTGTCCACGGAGATAATCCCGCCGCAGTTCAGATGGTCAAAGAGATCCGGGAGGAACTGAAAAAATCCGGCGTCAATGTGATTTCCATGAAATGGTTCGTCTGATTGGTATAGAAATCTTAGAGTCTCATAGTCGGGTAGTCCAATACCACGGTCACCGAAACGATGTGGGCCACCTGCCGCCTTAGAGCGCAGCGGGATGCCGGTCAGGTGGACGCAATTGATACTATTCTATATAATCTTAGAAAGAGGAAAAAATTACTTCACTTTTAATGATGTCCGCTCTTGGGTGGATTTAACCCGCTCCTCTTGAGACATCTCTGCTAACCGCTTCACTTCTTTCACATCAAGTTCCAAACCTTTGGCCACACGGCTACCATAGTCGGGATCAGCTTTATAGAAAATAGCTGTCTGGCGTAACTGAATGCGCTTCTGTGCATTACACAAGTGGGAGGTGATGTTTCCAATGAGATGGTCTCGATCTTCATCAGTCATCACACGGCGATAGAGTTCTCCAGCTTGAAAAAAGTCGTCGTCAGAAAGGGTATAAGGATGGCGCCCTGCCGTTCCGGAAACATCAAAGGCTGGTTCAGCAACACTTGGCTGTGGTTCTGGACCTCCAAAGCTGTTGGGATAGTAATTCGGGCTTCCCTCACCGTTGTCACCGAAACACATGTGCCCATCGCGTTGATAATGATTAACCTTGGCAGCCTTGGGTCTATTGATCGGCAGTAGATGATAATTAGGTCCCAAGCGATGGATGTGAGCATCATGATAAGAAAATAGTCTTCCCTGAAGCATCTTGTCTGGTGATGCCGCAATTCCAGGAACGAAATTCGCAGGGGAAAAAGCAGCCTGCTCCACTTCGGCAAAATAGTTTTGGGGATTACGATTGAGTACCATACGTCCTATTGTGATCGGTGGAAAGTCAGAATGGAACCAAACTTTGGTTATATCGAACGGATCAAAGCGGTATTTCTTTGCTTGTTCAGGAGTCATGATCTGAACCTCCACCCGCCAAGAGGGATACTCACCTCGCTCGATGGCCTCATAAAGATCCCGCATTGCATGATCAGGATTCTCCCCTTTCAGTTTGGCGGCTTCATCCCGGGTGAGATTCTGAATGCCCTGCCCCGTTTTAAAATGATACTGTACCCAGCAATACTCACCCTTATCATTGTACCACTTGAAAGTGTGGCTACTGTAACCATTCATGTGGCGAAAAGTCCTTGGCGTGCCACGATCAGAAAACAGGATAGTCACTTGGTGAATTGACTCCGGCGTAAGTGAAAGGAAATCCCAAAACATATTCGCATCTTTTAAATTTGTCCCTGGATGGCGCTTCTGGGTGTGGATGAAATCTGGGAATTTCATGGGATCCCGGATAAAAAAGACAGGTGTATTATTTCCAGTCATATCGTAATTACCTTCCTCAGTATAGAACTTCAACGCGAATCCACGTGGGTCTCGTTCTGCATCTGCCGATCCCTTCTCACCTCCAACGGTGGAGAATCGGGCGAAGACATCTGTGCGCTTTCCGATCCCGGAAAGAAATTTGGCCCTTGTGTACTTCGTGACATCGAAGGTGACCTCAAAATAGCCGTGTGCTCCTGCTCCTTTGGCGTGCACCACACGTTCAGGTATACGTTCTCGGTTAAAATGACCAAGTTTTTCTAACAAGTGGGTATCCTGCAATAATATAGGACCTGAGCTTCCTGCTGTTTTGCTGTTTATGTCATCATCAACGGGTGCACCAAAGCCGGTAGTGTATATATTTTTTTCTTTTGTCATATGAAACCTCCTTATTTATATTTGGTTAAGGTTGTTGTTCTTGTTTTGCCTCGCCAACAAGCTCACCTGTTGGCATTGCGCAGCCGATTTTTATCTCTTCATTCCTATCATCACCCTTTCATTAAATTATATGGAGGAGTTAAAGAACTGTCAAGATATTTGTAACTTGAAACTATTGAATTTGAAGACATATTTTCGATATAATACTTCAAATTTAACTATTCCAACGAGGGTTTATTTCGGGTTTCATATAGGGATGATTCAAATTAAAGTTCCCATTGGTGGCAGGCAGGTGTTACGGGTTTAGATATTCAAATTTCGGGTTATCACTGTTTATGGGTTTTTACGAAAAAACACTCTATCTGGTGATGGGTGACCGGGGTCTTCTCCTTGAATTCGGAGATGAGATCAGCCATGAGGTCAATGATAGGGTGAGAAGAATGGCCCTTGCCATCCAGGCAGAGGCCATTGAAGGAATCATCGAAACCGTTCCCACCTACCGGTCCCTGCTCATCATCTACAATTCCTTAACTCTTTCTATCGATCAATTAAAGAAAAGACTTCAAGAGATAGAAGAAGGCCTACAGGAGACTCCATTTCCGGAGCCGAAATTGACACGAATTCCTGCCGTCTATGGAGGCGCCTATGGACCGGATTTAGAATTCGTGGCCGGGTATCATCAAATCTCTCCGGAGGAAGTGGTCCGTCTCCACTGCAGCAAACCCTATTTCATCTATATGATCGGCTTTATGCCGGGCTATCCCTACATGGGAGAACTTCCCGAAGCCTTAATCATGCCGCGGCTCAAAACACCGAGGCTTGCGGTTCCCAAAGGCTCTGTAGCGATTGCCCAGAAACAGACCGGAATCTATTCGATGGAGAGCCCTGGAGGCTGGCAGGTCATCGGCCGGACACCGGTCGAATTATTTGACCCAGGAAAAACCCCCCCGTCCCTTCTCCAGATGGGAGACCTCGTCCAGTTCTATCCGATCAGCGAGGAGGAATTCCATGACTGGAATTCGCAGAGCGCATAGGGCATGGCGCATAGCGTTTAACAATAATGTATTAATTTAGCTGTTTGAAATCCTCTTATAAAATCCCTCCCAACCTCCCTTTTGCCAAAGGGAGGGGTAAGATTTCCCCCTTTTGATAAAAGGGGATGAAGGGGGATTAGATCAGTTTTTCAAAACACTAAATTGATACAAAATAATTTAATTTTATTGTATGAGGTTAGCATACTATTGGTTTGATTCTAAAGGGCCGTTGCGCAATAAAAACTGTAGCCGCTCCGGTCTTTACCGGAGCGAAAATAGCGCACCCTGAAGGGTGCGGCTACAGATGCTATTCTGTGGTTGATAGAAAAGGATCCGAGATGACGCACGTAGCTGCCTTTGAAGTATTGGAGCCTGGAATTTTGACAACCATTCAGGATTCCGGTCGTTTTGGTTATAGCCGGTTCGGAGTCCCTCCTTCCGGAGCCCTGGATCCTTTCTCATTCAGGGTAGCAAACCTGCTGGTCAACAATCAGGGGAATGAAGCCTGTCTGGAAACCACCCTCATGGGGTTAAGATTAAAAGCCCTCAATGAGTCCGTCATTGCCATCACCGGCGGAGACGTCTCACCCAGCCTCAATGGTGAACCCCTTGAGATGTGGAGAACCCATCTTCTCATCGAGGGCGATGTCGTCTCCTTTAAAAAGGTCCGCTCAGGATGTCGCGCCTATATATCTGTGAGTGGAGGATTCATTGTCCCTGAAGTGATGGGAAGCAGATCGACCTATCTCTCCGGAAAGTTCGGTGGCCTGGAGGGAAGACCTCTGAGAAAGAGAGATATCCTTTACAGACCTGATTCGCCATCTCCGCTCAACCGGCTGGGGCTTCGTTTTCCGGAAGAATGGATTCCCTTCTTTGAAAAGGAGGCAAATCTCAGGGTGATTCCCGGTCCCCAAGATCACCACTTCACAAAGAAAGGTTTCCAGACCTTCTGCACTTCAACTTATAAGGTCACTCCCCGTTGTGACCGAATGGGAGTTCGGCTCGATGGCCCAAAGATCGAGAGAAGAGCTGATGTAGAGGAATCGATCATCTCAGAAGGTTTCCTCTCCGGCGCCATTCAGGTTCCTGGTGATGGAAAACCGATCATCATCTTAAATGAATTAGTCACCGGCGGCTATACGAAGATCGCCACAATCATCACCACGGATATACCCAAGTTGGCACAACTGAAACCAGGAGACCGCGTCCGGTTCAAACCCATCTCCATCGAAGAGGCCCACCAGCTCCTAAAAGAAGAGGAAGGCAGCCTTAAAGGTTTTAGAAATTCCCTGAATTGAAATTGACGTTTATCGTTGTCGAAGCTCGTATCGAGGCTCGTTAAAAGAAACTGGATGCTCGAGCTTCGTTTTTCGAGATTCTTGCTTCGATACCAGCATCGTCACCGTAAACCCATTTTCTTTTCTAACCCTAATTCTATTTTCATGGTTCGAGGGCGGCCCATGGGACCATGGGGGATTCGTTAAGGATTGGAAGGGATCTCAAACTCATAGAGAAAGGCATGCGAGCCAAAATAGATCTTTCTGCCCGAAATGGCCATGCCCGATGTGATCGGCACAGGAGGCTTTGCCATCGGAAAGGCCTGGTCTTTCCCGGGTTCGATGAAAAAGATCTCCTCCTGGGTAAGCCCATAAAGTAATCCATCAGGCCCCATCTGAAGGGAGACTTCGACCGGTCTCTTCAATCCGAGATCAAAAACCTTTCTCACCTCCCTCTTTTCCATATCGAAGATGAAGACCTTTGCATTATCTGTGATCCCATAGAGAACGCCATTGGGAGTGGCGGCAAGGGAAAGAATCGTCCGTGCATCCGGGACAGGGACGATCTCGAAGACCTTCTTCTCCTCTTTGGGATCCCAGAGGATGAGCTTTGCCTCCTTTTCGATTGCCCGTGTCCCGCCTCCGCCCCGAATCGAACTTCCCCCCGCAATGAGATCAAATTTTTCGAGGTAGGCTAATGAGGCGAGGCTCTGATTCGGAATAATATGGCGATAGACCCTCCTCTCATTCTTCCTCAGATCATAGACGCTGATCGCACCGCCATGAAGACCATAATCAGGATAACTTCCGATATAGAGCTTTCCGTGAGGGCCTGCAATCATTGCCCTCGGCCGGTCCTGCCATTCGCCCATGGGGCCCATGTCTCTTGGATTGGCATCTTCTCCATCACCGAATTTTAAGGGCTTCTTCGGATCATAGACCGAAAGCCGGGCAGCCGGATAAGAGCAGAGGTAAAGTTTGCCATCGTAAGATTCCATCGAATAGACCTGTCCGCTTGCATGGGCGGCTTTTCCCAGATTGATGAGAGATTGATCTACCGGATCATAAACAAAGAACCTCAGGGGAAGCATACTGCTTCCGTAGATCCGGCCATCCGGGCCCGAACCCACAACAAAGAGAAAAGCCCCGGAAGCCTCATGCCTGAGGGGAATCTCCTTCTCCTCTTTCGTCGCCGGGTTTTGGATTTTGAGAATATTAGTATCGACGAGATGGAACTGCCTTCCGTCCGGAAGGCCTCTTTTCGGAAATGGGATCTCCGACTCCAGAACCTCAAGGAGATTCCTTCCATCTTCGATACGAAACCATTTGCCTGATGGAAACTTCGCATAGACCTTTCCATCCTCTCCCCTGGTCAGGCTGAGCCAGCCCGATCTTCGCTCGTCCGGAGGAATGAGAGAAGTTCTGCTCTCTTTTACCGGGTCGAAGACAACGATGTCCGTCTTTTCAAACCGGATCGCACAATAGATCAGGCCATCGCTCCCCGCAGTCGGATAACAGTAGAACTGTTTTTCATCCATCCGGCCAAAATTCTTCGTCTCACCCGTCTTCGGATCGAAAGAGAAGAGTTTGGCAGAGGGAAACGTCCCGCCCCAGATCTTTCCATCCGGCGCTGTGGTGAGAGCGCAGATTAAGGACTCACTTTCTCCTGCGGGTCGTCCCAGATCGTCCCACGTCCCGGTCCTGGGATCGAAACGGAGGAGATGGGCATGATAGTAACTTCCGAGATAGATCCGGTTCTCCTGATCCACCGCAAATCCCCAGGAACCCATCTCATTGGGAAGGGGGCCATCGAATTGGCGGATCTCGCCGGTATCGGGATGGACAGCTAACAGGGAGACGGATTCCTTATACCGGCCGAGGACGACATAGATCGTATCTGTCCTGCCGGTTTTTCCCGGGCCGGCATAGCTCCCCCAGGAAATCCCTTCTTTAACAGGTACGCCGAGATTGCGAAAGGCAAAAGAAAACTGCGGAAACGGGCTGAGAATGAAAAATAGGAGGATGGGAATAAAAAATCGAAATCCCCCCAATTTCCCTTTTCCAAAGGTTTTTAATCCTTCCCCCCCCTTTTTTAAAGGAGGGGAGTTGGGATTATACGCTTGGTTCTGTCTCCTGGGTATTGGGGGCATCGGCAATAGCTTGAGTTGTTTCAGATGTAGCTTTCGTAGTCTGGGGCTTTGGCTTCCTCGGCCTGGGACGCCAGCGTGATTTGGGGGTCTTCCGTTCCTTCAGAGGCTTCACCTCCTTCAATTCCTCCGATAGTCCCTTTCCCTGTTCCTTTCCAAAACCGACGACCACATAAGTCCCGCTTCGGGTATCGGTTCTCAGATGAATGATCCCCTCCTTTTCGGCATCCTCAAGGAGATCGCTGAAGGTCCGGTAGCCATGGTAAGACTCATTGAAGGAGGGTTTCTTTCGTTTGATCGTCTCTTTCACCATGGAGGACCACAGGACTTCCTTATTCTCACGGACCAGGGCGACCACAGAATCCACCAGGAGCTGAAAGGCCTCTCTCTTCTTCTCAGGCAGATCCTGCTCAATCTTGGGAGGGGTCCCGATGGGCCGTTCCAAATCTTCATAGTAGATGAATTCATCGCAGTTATTGATCAGGAGATTGGAGCTTGACTCCTTCATCCCCAGGCCGATCGCCCGCTTCCCGTTCTCTTTCAGTTTGGAGACCAGGGGCGAGAAGTCACTGTCGCCGGAGACGATGACAAAGGTGTCGATATGTTCCTTCGAATAGCAGAGGTCGATGGCATCCACGCAGAGGCGGATGTCCGCTGAATTCTTTCCGGTCATCGAACGCTTCGGGATTTCGATCAATTCGATGGCAGCCTCGTGAAGGGGTTTCTTGTACTCCGCATAATCGGCCCAATCCGCATAAGCCTTCTTCACGATGATCTTCCCTTTTTCGACCAGTCGTTCGAGGACTTTCTGAATATCGAACCGTTTATCCTTCTTGCCTCTAAAACCGAGGGCAAGGTTCTCAAAATCGATGAAGACCGCCAACGTATGTTCTGCTTCAGCCATTCCTTATCCTTTCTTACCCGTTTTCTAATACCATCCTACACTCAAACGATAAATTTGTAAAGATCATTTCCTCCCGAAATGTTCAATGTTCACGATGGTCGCACTCTTTTTTTCTTTGAGGACCCGGAAAGGTTCGTCGGGGAAGTCAGGGCTAACTTTCTTATGGATAACTCCAGGCTTCCCGACAAGAGGCTCATCACAACTGAAACATTTTTCGAAGCATCATCTTGAGGTGATCCTTCTCTGGAGCTGGCAATGTTCCAAACTTCTTTATTACATATTGCTTTTCTATTGTTGCCTATTTGCCGAGTCGGACATAAGATTCTGCAAGAAGGCCACATCTTTGCCAATCGGGGATTTTATAGTCTGTTTCATTTGTGTATTCTTGGGTGGTAACTCTCGCGAGGAGAATATCTTGATCACCTGAATCATACAAAACAACCGCCGGCCTCTTTAATACTTCCCGCAGATCCGTGTGTGGAAATCCAATAAGAACAACATCCCCAAAATTATAGGTTGTCATAAATGGCGTCTTTTTCTGAGTATCCCTTTAAAAATTGGGACATCGCTAATTTATTCCATGCCTTTTCATCTTCGTCCAGCAAAAGCATGACCCTTATTTTAGAATCTGTTTTGAGTTTCTCTTTTAAATCTTCAGGTATTGATAGATGGCCATCCGGCAGGATCTCGCCATAATATTCATAAGCTTTCATCAATTACCTCCAAATCAATTTTTATCTAATTATATCACATTTCTGCATTTATCTGTCAAAAAACCTTCTGTTCCCCCCAATTAAGATATGGGAAGTGTCCTTTTTGTGAATTATTTCTAACTTATCCCACGCCTCCAATACGAGGCGGCGGGTGCAGTATTCGCCGTATTTCCTCTCCTTGAGGGCGCGGGAAATTTCGCCGGGGAATTGGAATTTTATGTTTTTATAGACGTCCCCCGAGTCACCTTCGCTGCCTCAATCTCTCTCCAGAGCTTCAATTGAGCGCTCCCCTTTCTTCAAAAGAGTGATTCTGGGCATCCCTGATATGGGATTTTCATCGACCCACACCGCACAACCGTAGACTTCTTCGATGTTTTCACGTGTGATCACCTCACGGGGAGAACCTATCTTATAAATCCTTCCTTCCCTGAGAAGGATGAGGCGGTCACAATATTCGGAGGCGATGTTCAGATCGTGTGAGGCCATGGCGATAGTCAGTCCCTTCTCACGGTTCAGGTTAAGGATGAGATCGAGGAAATCGACCTGATGATGGATGTCCAAATTTGCTGTGGGTTCGTCTAGCAAAATAACTTCAGGCTCCTGCGCCAATGCCCTCGCAATAAAGACCCTTTTTCGCTCTCCACCTGAAAGTTCATCGATAAATCTTTCACTGATCGAAAGGGTCTCTGTCCAATCCATCGCCTTCTTTGCAATCTCAAAGTCCCTGGCCCCTTCGAACATGAGATGGCCAAGGTAAGGCGATCTCCCCATCAGAACCATCTCTATCACACGGAAGGGAAAGAGGGAATAGGCTTCCTGGGGCACGACAGCCATCTTCCTCGCAATATCCCGCTGGTTCATCTCCCTTAAGGAAGCGAGATCCAGGAGGACTTCTCCCTTTTGAGGGGAGAGGAGGCGGCAGAGGATTTTAAGAAGGGTGCTTTTCCCGGAGCCATTGGGACCGATCACGCCGATGAATTCGCCTCTTTCGATCCTGAAAGAGATGTCCTGAAGAACCCAATCCTGGCGATAGCGGAAAGAGACCGAACGAAGATCGATCACAGCGTCTTGACCACCTTTCTCTTCCTCAGAAGGTAGATGAAGAAGGGCCCTCCAAAGGCCGCCGTGATCACACCGACAGGAAGCTCCACCGGCGCCAGAAGCGTTCTGGCAAGGGTGTCGGAGGCGATGAGAAAAGAGGCGCCGATCAGGGCTGAAGCGGGAAGGAGGAGCCGGTGATCAGGCCCGAAGAGGAGTCGAACCGAATGAGGAATTATCAGGCCCACGAAACCGATCAGGCCGCACAGGGAGACAGAGGCCGCGGTGATCAGCGAAGCGGAGAGATAAGAGATGATCTTCAATCGCTCCACATTCACGCCCAATTGCAGGGCGCTCTCCTCGCCCGAAAGGATCAGGTTTAAGTGGCGAGACTGATAGTAGAGAATGAAAAAGCCTGCCACAATATAAGGAAGGACAATGCCAATCGCCCGGGGATTTGCAAAGCTGAAGTCTCCCATCAACCAGAAGATGATGGTATGGAGTTCCTCCTTCTGGGAGATCGAGAGGAAGAACATGATGATGGCAGAAAAAAAGGACCCGGTGATGACCCCGGCAAGAAGCAGGATATTGGGATGAATCTTGCCCTCCTGTTTTCCGAAATAAAAGACCAGGGCAATGGTCATCAGCGCGCCTGCAAACGAGGCAAGGGGGAGGCCGAAGGAGAAGGCGCTCAGTCCAATGAGGATGGCGATGATCGCTCCCACTGCCGAGCCGCTGGAGACGCCGAGGATATAGGGATCAGCCAGGGGATTTCTCAGAAGGGCCTGGAAGATGACGCCTGAGACAGAGAGGCCTGCTCCGACCAGTCCTGCCAGCAAACCCCTGGGAAACCGGAGGGAGAGAATGATCGTCCTTTCCATCTCGGTCTCAGTCCCTTGAAGACCCAAAAGTGACTGGAGGAGGATGGAGATGGAACGGACGGGATCAACCCTCACGCTCCCCACCATCACCGAGAACAGGATGACCAATGCCAGGAGCAAAGTGAGAAGAAGAGAGACGGTAACAACCTTTTTAAGTGTGAGGGTGTGCATAAAACCTCAATACAAATCGTTCAATGATCAATGGTCAATTATCAATTAGCAATGACCATTGTGCATCGAGCATTGGATTACTTCTTAACCCGCTCCGGATGAATCAACCTCGCCATCTCCTCGAGTCCTTCGATAATTCTCGGTGAGGGGCGATCGATCAGGTCTGAATCGATGAGATAAATTCTACCCTGTTTCACGGCAGGAATCATCTTCCAGCGTTCCCATTCACGAAAGGCCTTTTCATAGTCTCCTCTGGGGTTCATCGAACTGATGAGGATCACCTCCGGCGATCTCTTTAGAATCTCCTCCATTCCCAAACGAGGATACATTTCTCTATCATTTCCCGCAATATTTTCACCGCCTGATAGACGGATAAGATCGTCTCCAAAACTTCCTTTTCCGACCGTCACAATGGGCGCCTCTCCGATCTGGAGAAAGACTTTTGGACGGGAAAGATTTTTAGTCCGTTCGATCACTCTCTCTTTCCGTCTCTGCATCGACTCGATGATCGAGAGAGCCTCTTTCTCTTTTGCCACCACCTGACCGAGGTGACGAATGCTCTGGAGGACATCATCAAATCTTTTTGGAAAGATCGCATAGGTTGGAAACCCCAATCTCTCCAGACGCTCCACCATCTCCCTTGGATTTCCAGCCCCGGTTGCAATGACCAGGTCGGGCTTGAGGGAGATGACCCTCTCAAAGTCAATGCCGATATAACTCCCGACCCTGACCCTGCCCTTCGCCTTCTCAGGGTAGTTGCAGTGGATGGAAACACCCACCACCTCTTCATCCAGGCCGAGGCTGAAGAGGATTTCAGTGATGTTGGGAGCTAAGGAGACGATCCGCTTCGGAGGAAAAGGAAACGTCACTTCCCTTCCTACTTCATCTTTTAACTTTAATGTGGCCGAATATGAAAAAGATGGGGCAAAAAGAATGAGCATGCAAAGAATAAAAAGAAATCCCCCTCTCTTTCTCCCTTGATGGGAAAAAACTGTCTTTCCCCTCCCCCTCTGATGGGGGAGGGTGGGGGTGGGGGTGGAAAATAAATATATTAATGTATCAATCATCGAAGTTGAAATGTGATGGGGATATTCACCCATACAGGAATCGGGGTTTCACCCTTTTTCGCAGGGACAAATCTCCACTGCTTCAAGGCTGTAATGGCAGAACGGTCCAGAACCTCATGACCCGAAGAACGCCTCACCTCGATCTCTCCAACCCGCCCGTTGGATAAGACCTCAACCCTGAGCAAAACCTCTCCTTCATATCCCTTTTTTCTCGCCTCCTGAGGATAGAGAGGCTTGGGGTTTTCAGAATACCTGGGTTGAGCAAAGAAGATTTCACTTTCGGATAAGGATGGGCTTTTCATTGCCATCCATGACTTTTCAGAGGGATTGACTACGGGAACGGGATTTCCGAGCGATGCCAAAACGACTTTCTCTTCCTTCTTGCTCCCCATTTCGATTTTCTCATTGTTTGATGGAGATGGCTTTGGTTTGCCGATGGAAACGATTTTCACTTCGCTCTGAACAGGTGAAGTGGATAAAGGTTCCTGTTCCTGCGTGGGAAGTGCCACCTCCACCTTTTCAACCTGAGATACCTTCCTTTCTTCATGACTTGTCACAGGCGGTTCACTCTTGATCTCCGTCTCTTTTTTCTCAACTATTCTTAACGTTTCCTCTTCTTTACTCCGAACTTTTGACCTCTCTTCCACCTTTCTTAATGGCTCCCTCTCCTCCCTTGCGAGAGGAAGAAGAGAGACTTCAATATTTAGAGGCGGAAGTTGAGTGATCTTAAAATCCGGCAAGAGGATGGAAAGAAGGGAAAGGACAAAGAAGTGGAGTCCCAACGAGATGGATACAAAGAGTTTTAAGTTCCAGGTTCCGTTCATATTAAGGGTCTCAAAATTGTAACACTTTAGCTCTTTGAAAAACGTTATCTAATCCCCCTTCATCCCCCTTTGTCAAAAGGGGGAAATGCTTTTCCTCCCTTTGGAAAAGGGAGGTGGGGAGGGATTT
>Ga0315277_10006185_pt1 | contig 15733 bp, 9 predicted proteins | sample YL17G05_15_MG_FD_203695 | JGI IMG/M metagenome (GOLD analysis project Ga0315277, IMG submission 203695) | Sediment microbial communities from Yellowstone Lake, YNP, Wyoming, USA - YL17G05_15 | ecosystem: Environmental > Aquatic > Freshwater > Lake > Sediment | place: USA: Wyoming | collected...
AGGTCGCAGTATAGACGAAGTGCGCGCCGTCTTTGCTGAAGAATGCATTAAAAAAGTCGACGTACCTGAAAAGGGGGCCTCTGGCCCCGTCTGCGACGAGACATTCGTTACCGCCCAACCTTGCGAAATAGGCGTACCTTTTGCCATTGTGGCTGAACTTGAAGCCCTCTATGGCGTCATATGCCTCGCCTTCGACGCCGTCGATGACGGCGCAGTACCTCTTGCCGACAGTCGCGATGTAGTAGAACCGGCGCCCGTCGGAACTGAAGTAGAGCATCCCCATATCGTCGTAAGGTTTTCCTTCGACGCCGTCAATAACGACGAATTCCCTGTTATCGCTCTTAGCTATGTAAGCCATTCGCTTTCGTTCGGCGTCCCATGTCGGCCGTCCGACTTCGTCGTACGGCTTCCCCTCGACCCTGCCTGCGACGATGCGCCACTTGCCATCTTTCTCTACCGCGTAGAGCGATGGTTCCAGTGCGCGATCCCATTCATAGACTCTTAACCCTTTGCAGCGCGGCCCCTCAGTGCCGTCTCTGACGACAAACCAATCACCGTCTTCCCGCGCGACATAAGCGAGATGTTCTCCCGATTCGCCAAGTGTGATGCCTTCCACGTCGTCGTAACGCTTGCCCTCCTTGCCGTCGGCCACAACGAACCATTTGTCACCTGATCTGGCAGGGTAGGCAAAATGCACGAGGTCGTTGCTGAATCTAAGTCTCAGTCCGTAGCGGCCCGTTTCGTCATACTCGTTGCCCTCAATGCCGTCGATCACAGCGACTTGTTTATCACCTCGCCTCCCCACGAAATACGGCGGGCGTCTCTCCTGATAGTCCGTGCGTACCTCCAATATCTCATCGTGCTCCCTGCCTTCCACCCCATCACTCACCATGAACCACTTGGTCCCCCGCCTGGCAAAGTAGGACACATCAACCCCACCGTTACTGAACCAGACCATGCGTTCAGTATCCATACCGTCGTCAGAAGAACGGCAAAACCAGGGTGCGTACCCAACTTCCTCGTATTCCCTTCCTCCGACCCCATCCACCACGACGAACTGCCTGCCCCCCCGTTTTGCAATGCAGGCTACGTTGCTGCCGTCCAAACTGAACTGTATATGGCAATGTATACGGCACTCGGGGTCGCCCCGCACAGGGGTGAGTTTCCTGGCAGAGATCTCAGCGCTGCTCATATCTTCAGTCCACTCCCCCGCCTCATCGTATTCGGCGCCTTCTACGCCGTCGATGACCACCAGTTTCCTGGCGTTCCGCTCGATGGTGTACGCGTACCTTTTCCCGTCCTTGGCGAACCTGACGGACTCCTCCACTATGCCGGGGGCCTTCTTCAGGATGAGTGTCTCCTCGATAGCGACATCGACATTGCCATCGCCGAAGAACTGCCTCGGCCAGAAATACCACGCAAGGCCCGCCCCCGCCGCGGCGATGGCCAACGCGATCGCCGCAAGGACGAGCCTCTTTCCGCACGTCAGACCTTTGAGCCATGCCTTCACGGTTTTCTATCCCTAATCGTGATTCCCACCAGGTAATACCCGTCCGGCTTCGACGTCACGCGGCGAATAGAGCCGGGTTCACGCCGGTGACGCCGCGAGTGATACTCCTCTGCCGGGCATTCGCGAATCACCTTTTCGTCCGAGACGGCGGCACGCGCCTCGCACCTGCCTCGCATCCGCGGTCGCCGGACGCCTCCTAATGTATCGTAACTTCGATGAGAATCACCCTGCCGCCGTCTTTCACGCACGACCGGACGGTCTTCTCGTCGCTGAAAACGGGCTTGTCGGCTTCATGCATGTACCCCCTCGTCTCGAAGCCGTCGACCACGAGGTACTTCATGCCGGCCGCGACCACCCAGTACGCGAAGTGCTCGGCGCCCGGGCTCCAGGCCAGTGAGCTCGCGTCGACGGAGTCGTAATACTTCCCCAGTTTCCCGTCCACGACGATGGCGTTCTGCGCCCGACTCTCGGCCACGAAGACGAAGTGTCTGCCGCCGCTGATCCCGGTCAACTCGGGCGTCCTGGTCCCGTCGCAGCCGCCCAGCTTCGCCTCGCGGCCGTCCGTGACGACCATGTGCGTGCCGCCGAGCGACGCGTTGTACGTCACGTGGGCGCTGTCGGCGCTGAAAAACGGCGCGCTTACCTCGTCGTACCGCGCCCCTACCGTCCCGTCGACCACCACCGCCCATTTGTTCTTGTCGACCCTTGCGCCGTACGCCGCGTGCTTACTGTCCGGGCTCCACGCGAAATTCTTGACCCAATCGTACCCGGCCGACTCCACGCCGTCCACGACCACCGTGTTCCGGTAGTCGTAATCCCGCCGCAGAGTTCCGTCGGGGTTCAACAGGTAGAGGCTGGCGACAAAGCCAACGCGAGACCCGTCAGGGCTGAACGATACGCTCGTAAACGAGTGGCACGCCTTGCTCATGATGTCGTCGATCACCACGTGGTTGGTCTTTTCGGCGTAGACAAGGCACGCGTAGCGCTTGCCGTCCGCGCTGAGGGCTACCGGCAGGTCCATCCTCATGTCGTCAAATCCGCCGCGATCCTTGCCGTCCACGACGGCGTAGCACTTCCCCTCGCGCCGCCCCGCGAAGGCGAAATGCTTTCCGTCCGGCGCGAAAGCGATTTCCCGGCCGATGTCGTCGTAGGGCGCGCTTTCCTTCCCCTCAGAGACAAAGAACGAATTGCCCCCGCTTCTGGCGACGTAGTAGAGGCGCCCGTCGGGCCCGAACATGAGCTGATGCACCGAGTCGTACGCCTTGCCCTCGACGCCGTCGACGACCACGCATTCGGCCCGGCCTTTTGCAGCGACGTAGGCCGCGCGGTCGCCCGCCCGGCTCCATCTGAAGCCCCTTACGTCGGCGTAGGCATTTCCCTCGATGCCGTCGAGCACCACGAGCCACTTGCCTGCCCGCGATGCGATAAACTCGAATCGCTTGCCGCCGGGGCTGAAGCTGGGCGTGCCGCCGATGAGCCCTACCGACATTTTCCTGCCGAACTGGTCCGCCGTCGTGTACGTGTCCTCGCTCTCGGCGACGCGTATCTTGTCGTACTCCTTGCCCGCGACGCCGTCGACGACCGGCACCTGCTTCGCGCCGCGCCTCATCGCGTACGCGAAGCGCTTCGCGCCCGCCGCCTCGACGACCGTGCTCGGAATCGCCGCGGCGTCGGGCTTGTAGAGGGGCGTCTCCTTTACCGTGATCCCCCCGGCGGCGATGGTGCTGGGGCTGCACTCCGCCAGTACAAGTCCCGCGACGGCCGCCGCGCATCCCAGAACCGCAAACGTCTTTCGCATGGGTCCCGCTCCTTCCGGTCTCCAGTTCCCTTGACGCGGCCGCGCGGTATTCATCCGCGCGCCTTCCGGCCGGCGCACGCGCCGCGCCCGTCAGTTCGGGCCCTCAGCGCCGCTCTTCGAGCGACAGCGACACGACGAGGAAATCCTTGTCCCTTAACGCCGCAGTGTGCACCGTCCGCGGCCCGTCGAAAATGATATTGCCCAGGATGTGCTTGTACCGGCCGCTCTCGATTCCGTCGAAAACGACAAACCACTCGCTTTCGAGTTTCGCTGCGTACGCGACGTGCGCGCCGTCGGGGCTGAACGCCTTCCCGAGCGGCCACACGCCGTCATACTCCGGCCCCTCGACGCCGTCAACCACGACAAACGTCTTCGCGCCGCGCCGGGCGATGTATGCCGTGCGTTTCGAGTCGTCGCTCCATGCAAAAAAACGCCCGCCCCGGGGGACTTCCTCGTATGGCTTCCCCTCGACGCCGTCAATGACCATGAACTCCCTGCCGCCGCGGTTTGCCCCGTAGGCAACGCGTTTCCCGTCCGGGCTGAAGGTAATGCCGTAGACGTAATTGAACCTCGGGCCCTCGGCGCCGTCGACCACTGCGAAACCCTTGCCGCCGCTCTCCGCCGCGTAGCCCATCCTCGCGCCGTCCGCGCTCCAGACCGGCGGGTGCGCCCGGTCGTAAGGCTTTCCCTCGACGCCGTCTGCGACGACGAAGTGCCGCCTGCCGCGCATGGCGACACACGCGAAATGCCGTCCGTCCCCGCTCCAGCGCGGCGCGTCGTCGGTGTAGCGGGGGCCGTCATCCCAGTCGTACTCCCCGCTCTCGGTGCCGTCAACGACGACGAGCGCCCTGTCCCCGCGCTTCGCGACGTACGCAAAATGTTTCGAGTCGGGGCTGAAAACGAGGCCGCGCACGCGGTCATAGCCCTTGCCCTCGGCGTTGTCCACGACGGCAAACCATTTGTCCCTGCGCCGGGCCGCGAATGCGACGCGTTTCGAGTCGGGGCTGAAAACTATGTCGCCTGCAGCGTCGTAGGCCGCCGTCTCCGCGCCGTCGACGACGGCGACCCATCGCTCGCCCATAAGCGGCCCGCGTCCGATGATCTTTGCCGCGTAGGCGATGCGCCTCGAGTCGGTGCTCCAGACGGGCGCGCTTACGCTTTCGTACTCTTTGCCCTCGGCGCCGTCCACCACCATGAACTGGCTGTCGCCGCGCCCCGCGGCAAACGCCACGCGCTTCGAGTCGGGGCTGAAAACCGAAAACGCCGGCATGGCGTCGTAGGGCTTGCTCTGCCTGTCGTCGACGAAGACTACGAACCTGCCGCCGACCCTGTGGATGCAGACCGTGTGCCTTGAGTCCGGCGAAGCCGCGGCGCTGTAGATGCCCAGCCCGACGTCAAGCCTGCCGAGGAGCGTCTCGCTCGTCACGAGCGTTGAGCCGTTCTTGCCTTGCGACTCGACGTTGCCCGCCTCGACTTCGATCCTGGGCGCCGTTGCCGAGGGCTTCTCCGTCGACGGTCTTGCGGCGGCAAGAGACGCCCCCGCCGGGAGAAGGGCGATGCATGTAACCAACCACATCCGCAGTGACATTGCCCCAATCCTTGCCTGCGCCTTTTCGATGAGAGGCGCGCCGGACCTTGCCTCGCGGCGACGTCTGCCTTGGCCGGGCAGTGCCGCTCGCCTCGCCCCCGAGCCGGGTGAAGTCCGGCGCCGCACTGCGCCGCTTTCCGGTACTACGTTCCAGTCTGCCACAATGCTGCATGTTTTTCAAAGATAAACCAATGATTTCGCGCTCGCCCGTGTGCCCTTGAAGGTTCGCGCGTGCCGCCTATAATGCCGCTTGCGGGTTCGAGGCTCCTTCCGGAGGTGTTTCAAGTGAAACAGACTACCGACAATATCCTGAGCGCGGCTTTAAACGAGGCGCGCCTTGACTCCAAGCAGTTGGAGGCGCTTCTCTCGGTCGACCGCGACGAAATACCCGAGGTCCTCGCGACGGCGTGCGTCCTTAACTGCCGCTTCAACGGAGAGGTCGTCACCATAACGCCGACGGCCGATGTCTGTTACACCGACGTGTGCGCGGCGCCCTGCGCCTACTGCGACTCCCTCCGCCCCGCCGGCAGGAAGAACTTCCTCCTCTCGGCCGACGACGTGGTCCGCCGCGCCGCCGAATCCAAAGGCGCCGTCGAGGTCGCCCTCCTTGGCGCGGCTAACCCGAAGGTCGATCTCGCTTACGCGACCGGCGTCCTGAGGGCGGTGAAGAAGTCTTTCCCTTCGATCAACATAAGGGCTTTCAGCCCGTTTGAGGTTTCCGGCCTTGCGGCCGGGGCCGAGGTCGGTTGCGAAAAGGTCCTTGCCGAACTCCAATCCGCCGGCCTCGGCAGCCTCGAAGGCGTCTTTGCCGATACTCTCGGCGCGGACCTTCGCGCTTCCGTGTGCCCCTCGAAACTCTTCGTCGACCACTGGGCAGAGATCGTGAACGCCGCCGGGCGCCTCGGCATGCCGGTGGTCGCGGCGCCGCTGGTCGACGGGAAAGGCGGGGCGGAGTCGTTAGCGCAGGCGCTGGACATGCTTCGCGGCATCCAGGAAAAGTCGCATCTTTTCGTCGAGTTCGCGCCGGTCTTCATCGGCCCGTCGGCCGTTGAAGAACGGGCGGATGCCTTCGAAAGGGTCCTCGTCTTTTGCGCGGCTGCGCGGCTCTTCTTCGGCCACAGGCTGAAGTTCTTCAGCTTCCACTGGGACTGTCGCGACGCCGCCGAAGCCGCCTCGTCCCTGCGCGCGGGGGCCAACGATATCCGCGTGGATGCCGCCTGCGCGGGCAAGGCGTGCAAGGCGGGTCCTGAGTGCCTCGCCGCGGTCGAGAGAATCGTCTGGGACGTCGGCCGCAGGCCGCGGCCGCTCGGGCGGCCACAACCGGCTGCCGCGCCGCCGCGGGCGCTTCCTTAGACGGCGCAAGGCCCGCGCGGGCCGCCCGCCGCAGTTCGAAAGGGAAGTCGTGGCCGCCAAGGCTCAGCGAAAAAAAACGAAGGCCTCGCCTGCGAAGATCGAGACGATAGCCGTCCTGGGCGACGGCGGCTGGGGCACGGCCCTGGCGCTTCTCGTCTTCGAGAACGGCCACAACGTCCGCCTCTGGTCGAAGTTCCCCGTTTACGCCGCGGAGGTAGCCTCGACGCGCGAAAACAGGAAGTTCCTTCCCGGCGTCGCCATCCCGAAGGAGATTAACGTCACTTCTGACGCCCGCGAAGCGCTCGACGGCCATACGCTCGCCGTCGTGGCCATTCCCACTCAATACATCCGGCCGACGCTTGAAGAGGTGAAATCCGCCGGCCCCGTGCCCCGCGTCGTCTCGGTCGCCAAGGGGCTCGAGAACCACACGCTCGCGCGCCCGAGCGACGTCATCCGCCAGGTCGTGTCGCCGCGCGAGACGGCGGTCCTCGCCGGCCCGAGCCACTGCGAGGAAGTGTCGCGCGGCCTCCCGGCAAGCGTCGTCTGCGCGTCGAGGAACCTCGATTTCGCGCGCGAGGTCCAGAACGTCTTCTCGAGCCATCGATTTCGCGTCTACACCAACGGCGACCCTCTCGGCGTCGAGCTGTGCGGCGCGGTGAAAAACGTTATCGCCATCGCCGCCGGTATCTCCGACGCCCTCGGCTTCGGCGACAATGCGAAATCCGCGCTCCTGACGCGCGGCCTCGTCGAGATAGTTCGCCTGGGCGAGAGGCTGGGCGCCGACAGCGAAACGTTCTACGGCCTCGCCGGCCTCGGGGACCTCATCACCACGTCGATTTCGCCGTTCGGCCGCAACCACCGCGTCGGTTTCGAGATCGGCAGGGGCAGGCGCCTCGACGACGTCCTCGCCGGCATGGAGCAGGTCGCCGAAGGCGTCGCCACGACCAAGGCCGTCCTCGGCCTCGCGAAGACCGTCGAGGTCGAGATGCCCATTACGTACGAGGTCTCCAGGATCCTCTTCGAGGGCAAGGACCCCCGCCAGGCGGTCGTCGACCTCATGATGCGAAGCCTGAAGGACGAGTTCTGACGACAAGATCAGGAGGAAAGACAACCGTGTCGAGCCGCGGCTTTCGAAGTCTGTGCTTCATTGCGATCCTCTTGGCCTGCGCGACCCTCCGGGCAAAGGAGCGGCCGGCCTCCGCGGCGTCGGGATCGCCCGGCGCGGCGTCCTCCACCGAGAGCGAAATCACCGCCACTCTCCCGAAGGTTGCCGAGGTGCTCGCCCGCGCCGAAGCGGCCCTCGCCGACGCCGGCACGATCAAGGCGGACGTCCGGATGGAAGTGTGGTACCCCGCCCATTCGACGAGCCGGATCGAGCTTTACGCGACCGAGAAAGGCGACGAACGCGCGAATATCATCACGACCGTCAACGAGGACACGTACACGAGCCTCGAAGTCATCTCGGGCGGCGTCATCTGGATGGAGCAGGACACGCCCGGCGGAAGGGTCGCCTCCAAGATCGACACGAACGAAGTGAAGAAAGCCCTCGCCGGCGAAAACGCCCGCTACGCGGCGCTGCCCTGGTTGGGCGCGAACGCGCTTTTCGACCTCGCCGCGATGTCGAAGTTCGTCGAATTCACCGACGTGAAGGGCGCGAAGATCGACTCCCAGGACGTATTCGTCCTCGCCGGCGGCCTGCCCGCGAAGCCCGCTCCGGACGCGCCGGCGCTCCCCAAGGGCGCCGAGCGCTACTACAAATCCGTGGCGGTCTGGGTGCGGGCGTCCGATTATCTCCCCGCGAGGGTCGAGCTCGGCATCGACCAGGGCAAGCCCGCGGTGCGCCTTGACTTCGCGGCGCTCGAGAAAAACGCCGCCGCGCCCGAGGGCGCCTTCGCCTATGCGCCTCCCGCGGGGGCCGAGGTCGTCGACAGGACCGCCTGGGCGGTCGAACAGTTGAAGGGCAAATAGGCGGCCGCATCCCTTGACTCAAAATCCTTCCTTGCCAGCGAGCGACCCGAAGCCCACCGTCGGCGAATATAACGCCTTCGTCCTCAAGTACGCCTGGCGCAACTTCGCCTTGAACGTCCTCGACGGCGGCGTCTATGCGATCGGCGTGGTGCTCGTCCAGCCGGAAACCGTCCTTTCCGGCTTCATCAGCGACTGCATCAGCGGCGCCCCGGGGCTCGAGCCTCATAAGAACACGCTCGTCGGCCTCATGACCCTCATCATCATGGCCTGCTTCATGATGCCGCAGCAGCTCTGGGCCGCCAAGCTCACCGAGGGCCGCCCGCTTCTCAAGAAGCCCCTCATAATTCTCGCGTTCATCGAGCGGATGCCGTGGCTCTTGATGGGGATGATGACGGCGCTTGTCGCGGGTAAAAGCCCCGTGCTCGCTCTCTACCTCTTCCTGGCGATCATCTTCTCGTATCACTCCATCATCGGGATAGTAAGCCCGGTGTGGCAGGAGCTCGTGGCGAAGGTGACTCCCGTGCAGAGGAGGGGCCTGCTTTTCGGCGTCAGGGAAAGCCTCGGGGGGGTGTTGGGCTTCGGCGCGCTGACGGTCGTAAACCATTTCCTCCCGAAACTCGCGTTTCCGAGTTCGTATACGCTCATCTTCTTCGCGACCTTCGGCTTCATGTTCATCTCCGCGATGCCGCTGTTTTTCTTGAAGGAGCCGGCGTACCCGATAGAGCGCCGCGAACGCACGATGCGCGAGTACCTTCGCGACGTCGCCGATATCGTCAGGTCCGACAAGTCCTTCCGCCGCTACTTCTGGTGCAGGGCGCTCTTGAGCCTCTCGCAGATCGCCGCCGCGCCGCTTTTCGCCATACGCGCCATAGAAGTCCTCGGCGCGCGCGCCCCCGTCGTCCTCATGGTCGAGATGACGATGGTCATAACCCTCTCGCGCGTCGTGTTTTCCATCCTCATCGGGCCGCTGGGGGACTGGTTCGGCTATCGCGTCATCATGGGCTTCTCCGCGATAGCCGCGGCCGGGTCGATTGTCTTCGCCCTCGTCGCCTCGACGCCGCCGGGGTTTTACGTGGCGTATGCGCTTTCCACCTTCTTTGCGCTGGCGTTCTGGCTCGGCCACTCAAACTATATCCTCGAGCTGGCGCCGCTCGAAAAGCGCCCCTCGTATATCAGCCTCGACAACATGTCGGGGCTGCCGTTTTTCGCGGCGCCCATAATCGGCGGCTGGCTTGCGGACAAGGTCGGTTACACTGCGCCGTTCGTTATCGGCGCCTTCTTTGCCGCCGCGGCCGCGGCCGGCTTCTTCAGTGTCGTCGCCGAACCGAGAAAATCCCTCCGCACCGACCTCGTGTCGTAGGGCTTGGCCACAGGCGTCCGTTGTCGCGATCTCGCTCGGAAAAGAAAGAGGGCCGCGCGAGGCGCGCGGCCCTTTCTTCACCGTTGTGTCTTCCCTGTTGTGCTACAGCTACTCCGTGCTCGGAGGCGTCTCTGTCGCCCCGAGCACATGCGTCTCGTAGAACGGGACGGGGAGGCTGCCCAGCGGGAACGGCGTGTAGTCGGACGGCCTGGTCTTCGTTATATTGTTAAATGAGCCATTGGCGCCGTTTCGTCCAAGATCGAGGCCCAAACCCACCGACACGAAGTAAGCGTCGCGGAAGTCGCTCTGCACCGTCAGGTTCGCGTTCATCATCTTGTCGATCTGGTACGCTGCGTGCACGCCCAAAACCATCCTGTCGATGTCTGAAAACTCGTAGCCGGCGCCGAGTTCCGTCCTGAACTTGTCCATCCACTGCGTGCCCCAGAGAAGCATCGCGGTGTCGACGGCCTCCTGCTCTGCGGTCACGACCCCTCCCGCTCTCTGCAGGTGCTCCTCATTGACGCCGATGATGCCGGTCAGCACAAGGTAGTTGTCCTTCATGAACTCCACGCCCAGAATCGGCTTGATGCTCAGCAGGTCCGCGTGTTCCTGGGTGTTCTGGTAGATCCCCTCGACTGCCCACGCGCCCGTCATCGACCCCAGAGCTATGTCCCTCTGGAACAGGCCTGCGGCAGCCAGCCAGTCGGGGTCGTCCCTACGCGCGGTGATTTTGCCGCCCACCTGGCCGCCCAGGTTCCATTCCGGCACCACGGGGAAGCCCCAGTTGGCGAGGCCGTACCCGAGCCCTGTCGTGTCCTGGTTGTTGAGCCGCTCGATGCCGACGCCGATCTCCTTGTACAGATTTTCGAAGCCGGTCGGCTTCTCGGCGGCGCCCGCCGCAGCCTTTTCCTTCGCCGGCGCGGCCGGTTTCTCCTTTGTCGGCGGCGCTTGCTGTGCGATTGCCACCCAGGCGCCCAGAAGCACGAGGAGCAACACAATGATTGCCTGCTTCATGGCACTCTCCTTTCCCCTAATCCCCACTGCCGGCGACGCACCGGCGCGATGGAAAAAAAAGTCTAATGGCCGAAGTCCCCCCTTCAAGCCAAATTCGGCCCTTTTTCGCTCTTAGTGCACCTCGCCCCCCCCCGGAAACGGCCTTTCTTGCCCCTTTGGCCTTCCACGGGCGTCCGGGCCGCCCTCTAAGAGAGCGCTTCCCATCCATCTTTCGTTCCGCTTTTTCCGCCCTCGGCCGACACTCCGCAAAGCCGTCGCAGTCAGGCGCTGAAGCCGCGAGGCCGTCTATGCGATAGCGGCAATCCGCTGCCGGTTGTTGCGGTCGTTGGAGGGGCTACGCGGGGAGTATCCTCTCAGTGCCGCCCAGATACGGTCTCAGGGCGTCGGGAACCGTGACCGACCCGTCAGCGTTCTGGTGGTTTTCGAGAATCGATATGACCGTCCGAGGCATGGCGACGCCGGAGCCGTTCAAGGTGTGGACGTACCGCACCTTGCCGCCGGCGTCCTTGTAGCGGATATTGGCGCGGCGAGCCTGGAACGCCTCGAAGTTGCTGCACGATGACACTTCGAGCCACCTGTCGAGTCCCGGCGCGTACGCCTCGAGGTCGTAGCACTTCGCCGCCGCGAACGAAAGGCCTTCAGTCGAAAGAAGCACCACCCGGTACGGCAGCTCCAGCGCCTTCAGGACGTCCTCCGCGTTCTCCACGAGGCTCTCGAGTTCCGCGTACGAATGCTCGCCCTCGCAGAATTTCACCATCTCGACCTTGTCGAACTGGTGGACGCGGATGAGGCCCCTCGTGTCCTTGCCGTAGGAGCCCGCCTCCCGCCTGAAGCACGCCGAGTACGCCGTGAGTTTGATGGGAAGGTCGAAGGCGTTGAGGATCTCGCCCCTGTAGATGTTGGTCACTGGTACCTCGGCCGTCGGGATGAGGAAAAGGTCGTCGGCAGAGGTCTTGTACATGTCCTCTTCGAGTTTCGGCAGCTGCCCGGTGCCGAACATGGCGTCCCGGTTGACCAGGTACGGCGGCAGCACCTCCCTGTAGCCGTGCCTCATCGTGTGCATGTCCACCATGAGGCTTATGAGCGCGCGCTCGAGCCTCGCCCCCATTCCGGTGAAGAGGACGAACCCCCCGCCCGCTATCTTGGCGCCGCGCACAAAGTCCACTATCTTCAGTTTCTCGGCGATTTCCCAGTGCGGGAGCGGCTTGAAGTCGAACTTGCGGGGCTCTCCCCACTGGCGCACCACGCGGTTTGCCTGCGCCTCCGGGCCGACGGGGACGTCCGGAGCCGGAATGTTGGGCACCCAGCGCAGCAACTCCTCCAGGCGCGCCTCGACCGCCTTGAGGTCTTCCTCGATGGCCTTTATCCTGTCGCCCACCTCGCGCATCGCGGCCACGAGCTCAGGGGCTTCGCCGCCGCGCTTTTTCACCTCGCCGATCTTCTTGGAGACGTCGTTGCGCTCGGCGCGAAGCCTCTCCACTTCTTTGAGGCACCCACGCCGCCTCTCGTCGGCGGCAAGTATCCCGTCGACGTCGGCCTTTTCCTTCTTGGCGGCGACCGCGGCACGCACCTTGTCGGGGTTGTCGCGTATGAAAGCCAGGTCCAGCATCGTCCCTTCCCCGCGGCGAAATGGGCTCCCTCAGGCGGATGATGAATTCACGTAACTTTATTGAATGGCTTGGGCTGCGTCAACACTAAAGAGACGCCCACTAAAGAGGCGCCTCGCCTGCGCGAAAACCTTTGAAAACCCACCCCGAAAGTCCGACAATAGAAGCCCTCAAACTTGCACCTTGTGGAGAAAACAATGGGACGCCGCGCCTGCCTCTTCGTCCTCGCCCTCGTGCTTTCAGTCCCCTCTGCGGCGCTTGCCGCCGGGGCCCCCGCCAGCCCTCAGGCTCAGACCCCGGCCGTCAAGGTCCTCGACGACTTCGAGGGCCCACGCATCAACTGGACCGGCACGTACCGCGGCAGCATCGTCAGCCAATACGCCACCCACGGAAAGAACGCCTTCAAGGTCACCTTTCCCGCGGGCGTCCAATATCCCGGCATAACGGCGTCGGATATCGACCTCGATTGGGGCGGATACGACGCCTTGAAAATCGACGTCTATAACCCCGAGCCCGAACCCGTCCAGATAGGCATTCGCATCGACGATCCCCAGTCCGCGGGATACTCCACGCGCTACAACGGCGAGATACTTCTCCTTAATGGCCAGACCCGCCTCGAGATACCGTTTTCGGACATTGCCGCGTCCGGACGGCCGCTCGATTACGCGCATATCAAGGTTTTCACTATCTTCATGTCGTCGCCGCCCAAGGACGTGACGCTTTTCCTCGACAACATCCGCGTCGCAACGGGCGCTGAGGGCCCCGGGACGATGGGGCGCGAGTTCCCGTCAGGGGCGGCCTCGCCTGAAGTGCAGGCCTTGAGGGACAAGGCCGTCGAGGCGCGTAACCGCCTCGACGCCCTCGTGAACCTCGCGCACAAACAGGGCTTCGGGACGCTCGAGGCCAATATCGCCCTCATCACCGCGAACCTCGGCCTCGAGGTCCGCCCCTCGCTCAAGTGGTTCGCAAACCGCAAAGGCGAACTCTACGAATACGCGCGGCAATCGTGCGACGAGGCATACGAGGGGCTGAAGGACACCCTTGAAGGGCGCCGCGCCGTCGCCCCCGTTCCGCCCGTCTACGGCGCGTCGGCCCTCGCGGTGGCGGGCGCGTACTTCGCCGAGAAGCCGCGGCCGAGCTCGAAGCCGCCCGTTCCGCTTTTCTCGATGCTCTACGTCTCCGAGGGGCCTCTCTGCGAGTACTTCATGCCGGCCGATTTCTGGGTCCACTCTCATGCGTTTCCCGGCGCCAGCCGCTACGACGTCGAACGCACGCCGCTCTGGAAGGCGTACCACGAGTTCCCCGACACGCACCGCGTCTGGAACGGCGACGAGGGCTGGTGCGGCCACGTCGTCCGCGATTCGGCCTCGATGGGCGGCGGAAAGGAGCCGGTCGTCGTCTGCCTCGAAAGCCCCCATACCAAGGCCGCCATCGACGAGTACATAAAGGCCAACGCCCCGAAGTGGAAGAATAACCCGCGCGTCCTCGTCAACATCATGGGCGGCGAGTTGAGTTACATCTGCTACTGCGACTATACCCTCGACATGTTCCGCAAGTACCTCCAATCCGGGTACGGCTCGATCGGCCGACTCAACGAAACTTGGGGAGTGGATTTCAAGTCATTCGACGACGTCAAGGTGATGCCCAACGCCTCCCAGGCCGGCGAGAACCGCGCGCGCTGGTACGACTGGCAGGCGTTCAACTGCTGGCGCTTCGTCGAACATGCGAAATGGGCCAAGTCGAAAGTGCGCGAGGCCTCCGCCGACGTCCCCGTTTCGGTGGGCGCAGTCACGTACAGTTTCCGGGCGGACCTCGGGCGCTCCGGAGTCGACGAGGAAAACCTCATCCGCCAGGTCGAGGACGTCGTCTCGAACGAAAGCGGCCCCTCGACCATCACTACTGACCTCCTGCTGTCGCTCTCCGAAGGAACCAAGCCCATCTTCGATTGCGAGTACCACGGCGACATCGCCGGGATCCTGCCGCACTTCCTTCACGGCAACGCCGCGTCGGCGATGTGGTGGTGGCCCGACCGGCCCGACACCGAGTTTCCGCAGTTCAACGAAACGGCCCTGCCCTTTTCATGGAATATCCCTCTCTCGGACGTCGCCGAGTGCCTGAAGATCGCCCTGGACGTCCGGCGCATCGGCCCCGAGATTGCCGCGTTCTCGCGCCGCGGGGCCGACGTGGCCATCCTCTACTCGCGCGCGTCGCTTCTCCAGGTGGCGCCTGAGTTTCTCGCCGGCGCCGACACGCCGTACACCATCGAGCTCAAAAACGCCTACGACGCGGCGCTCGGCCTCGACGCGCCCGTGCGCTTCATATCGACCATCCAGGTCCGCGAGGGGAAACTCTCGAGCTGTAAACTCCTCGTCGTCCCCGCCGCCGAATACGTCTTCGACGACGAAGTGGCGGCCATACTCGAGTTCGTGCAAAACGGCGGGACCGCGGTCATCACCCCCAACTCCTGGATGTGCGACCAGTATGCCCGCCCGCGAGACCACCTCGAGAAACTGGGCCTCAAGATATCCTCCGTCGACGTGCCCAAGTACGGCTCGGGCGGCCTCAAGCGGGACGATTTCCTCCAGGGCATGGTCCGCGAGACGACGGCAGGCGGCATCCCGCGCACGGCGGTGACTTTCAAGTCCCCCGCGCCGGCAGCCGGTTCCTCCAACCCCCTGCTGCCCGATGGGACGACGCTGAACGGGGCAGGGGTGTTTCAGCATGTCGTGCCGCCTGACGCCGCGCGCGTCATTGCAGCCGCCGCCGACGGCTCCCCGGCGGTGCTTGACATGCCTTACGGCAAGGGGCGCATCTATTACCTCGCGATACCGCTTGTGCCCGAAAGCATGAACGCCTTCCTCGACGCGGCCGCGTCGGCCGCCGGCGTCGACCGTCCCGTGCGCTTCGGCCTCGCTTCCGGCGGGCGCGACTGGCAAATCGAGGGCCGCGCGTTCACCCGGGGGCGCACGACGCTTTTCTATATCGCTAACCACTCGGCCGAGGCGCGCGCCGTGAGCGTCTCGCTGCCTGCGGCAAGCGAGCTCCTCGACCTGCGGGACCCGTGGCGCGAGGCCGACCCGGCGAAGATCGAAATCGGCGCGAAGCGGACCGGCATCTTCGCCGCCCGCCCGAAAGGCGGCGTCAAATGACCCCCGCCAGGCGCCTCGTGCTTGCATCCGCGTCCTCGCGCCGGCGCGAGCTCATGGCCGAAGCGGGTTACCAGTTCGACGTCGTCACGGCCGACGTGGACGAGACGCTTCCGGCCGGCCTTTCGCCCGAGGATGCGGCCGTCGAGGTCGCGCGGCGAAAGGCCGAGGACGTCGCGCCCCGAGTCAAGGGCGCGCTCGTCCTCGCCGCGGATACCGTCGTGGTGACGCCCGAAGGCGAGGTCGTCGGCAAGCCCGCCGACGAGGCCGACGCGCGCCGCATGCTCCGCGCGCTTTCCGGCTCGACCCACCGCGTCATAACCGGCGTCTACCTCGTCGATACCGAAACCGGCGCCGCCGTCTCGCGGGCGGTAGCGACGCGCGTCGTC
>Ga0315277_10006186_pt1 | contig 15731 bp, 8 predicted proteins | sample YL17G05_15_MG_FD_203695 | JGI IMG/M metagenome (GOLD analysis project Ga0315277, IMG submission 203695) | Sediment microbial communities from Yellowstone Lake, YNP, Wyoming, USA - YL17G05_15 | ecosystem: Environmental > Aquatic > Freshwater > Lake > Sediment | place: USA: Wyoming | collected...
GTTTACACTTTGCTGCAGGCCCCCAGGCCCGCTGGCGAGGCGCGAGCGGCGAGCATACCCGGGGTGGTATGTAAGGAGCGAGCAACAAAGCCAGCGGGCCTGCGGGCCGCAGCCCGGAGGGGCGCGGCGGCGGGCGGGCATCTGCTTCGTTGCCGCTCCTCGACGATGCACACCGACATCGCCTGCGTCGCGGCGCCTCGCATCTGCCCGCCCGGCGCTCGCGCCAAGGTGCAAACGTTATTCATTGACAGACCCTTAGCATTGCGTCCTCTAATCTGTGTCTTTATTGCACTGCTGCTGTTATCTGCTTGGGGATACGCACAGCCGGACCTTTTGCGCCAGGGTATAGCTTTGATAAACGCTTCGCGTCCCCTGGAGGCGGAAGAAGTTCTCAAGTCCGTGTCCGAATCTCACCCCGCTTATTACTCCGCGCGCATACTGCTCGGATTCCTCTTTCTCCGGCGCGCCGCCCTTGCCGAAGCCGAGCAGTCGTTTCGCTGTGTCCTCGATGCAGAGCCTGAAAATGCACCGGCCCGATTGGGTCTGGGGATGACTTACGTGAACAAGGGGATGGCCCGCCTGGCGGCTCGCGAATTTGAGAGGATTCTGGGAGATCCCGCGCTGGGAAGCAAAGCACACGTCCAGTGGATCCAGAGCCAGTTCCTGATGGGAAAAGAAGAGGAGGCCTTCCGCGAAGCACGAGAACTGGCGGCGCGTTCCCCATGCATCCCGGAATATCAGAGCATTCTCGGCTTTCTCTACCAGGTACAAGGGAAGACGCGCGAGGCCCAGCAGGCGTTCCGGCGCGCAGCGGAGCTAGAGCCCGGCAACTTGTCCACCTACATGAACTTGATTTCCATAGCCCGCAATCAACAAGACTGGGCACAGGCGCTGACGTGGACCGGGCGCGCGCTGAGACTCGACCCTAACCAGCCGCTTCTCTACCAGGAATTGGCAACGGTCTACAGACATCTCGGCAAGATGGAGGACGCTGAGACTGCCCAGCGAGAGGCCGAGAGGACCTACGAAGCGGAGCTTCTTTACATCCGCGCAACCAGATCAAGAACATCCAGTCAAAAAGGTGAGGCTGAGCAATTGCTACGCGAGTGCGTGGAAACGAATCCCCGTCTGTCCAAGGCATGGGAAGATCTTGGGGAGCTGCTTCGCCAGACGAACCGCCTCGAAGAAGCGCGTCGAGCCTTCCAGATGGCTCTTGAATCTGATCCCGAAAGCTCCCGTGCATACCTCGGACTCGCGGCTACGCTTCAATCCGAGGGCAAAGAAGCGGAAGCAATTCGATACTACCAAAAAGCGACGGCTCGTGGGCTCAATGCTCCGGATCTTCTCACCGGCATGGCGGCCGCTTTACTAGGCCAGGGGAAAACACAGGAGGCTGCCGCGGCGATGCTCCGCGCAATCAGGCAGCTTCCGGATAATCCAAACCTGCTCTCGTATCTCGGTTACCTGCAGGAGGCCGCCGGGAAGAACCAGGAGGCCCAAGAAGCATATGAGGACGCTCTGCGCATCAATCCGCTGCAGGTTGATGCGCTCCTTGGTAAGGCTCAGTCCTCGTCGCAGCACGGGCGCATTTCGGAGGCCATCTCACTCTACCAGCAAGCCGCTCGCCTCAACCCTGCAAGTAGCGAGGCCTGGCGAGGCTTGATCCAGGCGCAGCGCCGAGCCGGCAACACCAATGCTGCTGAAACAGGCTGCCGTGCCTGCCTCAACCGTTTACCCCAGGATTCTCAATGCCGCGAGCAACTCGCGTCCATCAGGTTGGACGCCGGCGACTACAGGGAAGCGGCTGCATTGTTTCAGCATCTGCTGCGCAACGGCATTGCCTCCAAGGATATTCTCGACGGCCTCGCCTTCTCACTCATGAAATCAGGGGATTATTCGCAGGCGATTGGGCTTTTCGAAAGCTCTTTGAAAAGATACCACAAGGACGCCTGGGTTTACTCGAACCTCGGGTACCTCTATCGATGCCGGGGAGACCTTGCCTCCGCCGCGCTGAACTATCGAGAGGCACGGAAATTAGCTCCCACCGATCCCGAAATCAACCACAACCTGGGCTTGGTCCTCTACCTCTCCAGGGACTACCAATCCGCCTTGGAACCCCTTCTGGCGGCAATCCGTCAAAAACCGGAGTGGGGACTCGCTCACCTAAACCTCGCCATGACTTACTGGAATCTCGGTCAGTACGCGATGGCGCTCTCCCATGCGCGCCTGGCGCAGGAAAGCGGGGTCCGGGAAGCCGCACCTGTGGTTCGGGCTCTTGCGGAAAGTCTTTCTTTGACACCTCCGAAGCTGGTCACGGTCCTGCGTCCCCGCCGATAGAGGCCTCACCACGGAGACCTAGCGCGGCCTGGCAGCCGCAACCGAAACGACGGCATCCGATCAGTCTCGAGATACTCTTGACTGGGGTCTCAAGCAGGAGGTAGGCAGTCGGCAGTCTTCAGTTGGTAGTATCCTTAAACTCAACCCAAGGAGTGATTATGGACAGACGCGATTTTCTCAAAACCGTTTCGAGCGCAACCCTGTTGAGCTGTTTTCCGGCGAGCCTCTCGTCCATGGAACGTTACCAAACTGCCGGCAAGCTGGAGCGAAGGTCTTTGGGAAAGACGGGAGAGCGGTTGTCAATGCTGGGCTTTGGTGGGATCGTGGTCATGAACGCCACAGCGAAGGAAGCCGCCGAGCGAGTCGGCGAGGCCATTGAGGCAGGGATCAACTACTTCGATGTCGCCCCCAGCTACGGGAATGCGCAGGACATGCTTGGGCCGGCGCTCGCCTCTTATCGCAAGGGCGTGTTTCTGGCCTGCAAGACAACGGAGCGAAGCAAAACCGGAGCAGCCTCCGAACTGCAACAGTCGCTGAAGAAGATGCAAACGGACCACTTCGATCTTTACCAACTTCATGCCGTCACTACGCTCGAGGACGTGGACAAGATCTTCTCGTCAGACGGGGCCCTGCAGACTTTCCTCGAGGCGAAGAAGGCCGGCAAAGTGCGATTCATCGGCTTCTCCGCACATTCCGTGGAGGCGGCGACGGCCCTCCTGGACAGGTTCGATTTTGACACGATTCTCTTCCCCATCAACTTCGCCACCTGGCATGCCGGCAATTTCGGGCCGCAGGTCCTGGAAAAGGCTCAAAAGAAGAACATGGGCATTTTGGCGTTGAAGGCGATGGCAAAGCGGCCGTGGCCCAAGGGAGTCACAAAAACCCACCCGAAATGCTGGTACGAGCCTCTGTCGGATCCGGCGGAAGCGATGATGGGACTGCGCTTCACCCTCTCGCATCCGGTTACCGCGGCTGTTCCGCCTGGAGACGAAAACCTGTTTAAGATGGCGCTGGGACTAGCCAAGAAGTTTACGCCCTTGACCGCATCCGAGGCCGAGGAGATCAAGCAGAAGGCCCTCAAAGGAGATCCTATCTTCCGTTATCCGCGCGTGGCGTAGCGCGCAATCCACCTTTGTGTTTTTTGGTGTTCTTCGTGTCAGCGTGTTGTCTTAAAAAAACAACACAATGACACGAAAGACACAAAGACTAATGAAGAGGGTTTACGAGGCTTTGGAAGTCGTGCTCTCAAACGCGTCTTCGCAAACGTACAGGACTCCCGGTTCCTTGAGCATGCGGCGGAATTCCTCTGGCGTGACATCGTCGCGGACAGCGGCGACCATGGGTTTCCCGAAATAGAGCTTCTTGTTGACGGACTCCATGAGGCTGTTGATGCGAAAATAGGTCTTCGCCTGTACTCGATCTATCACCACGGTTGCGCAGTTGTTCTGGAAGGCAATCAGCCTCACTTCCGGCATCTTGGACACCTTGGCCACAAATCTATTCAGCATTTTCTGTCCCCGATTCCGGTAATGCCGGTAGAGCCACATCCCAACAACAAAGATGATAATGAGGTACCCTATGTCGACCCTTTTCCCCACAACCCAGAGGATTAGCACAACCACAAGCAGCGCGGCGACTATCGCGACCCAGCTCAGCGTTGAACCTTGGAGGCTTTTAAGGGATTCCAGGCCATCGCGAATTCGTTCTCCGATCGGGATGGCGCGAGTCACGCCCGAATCGATGTCCTTCCTGAGAGCCTTGAGGTCATCGACCAGTGCCCGGGCATCCTGGTACCGGTCTTCCGGCCGCTTTCGGAGGCAGCGCGAAACGATCCTATGCAATCCTGGCGGCAGATTCTGCCGCACAGAGGTGACCGGCTGAGTCTCCTCGAAAGCGATAGCGTGCATGGTGTCGAGCGGGCTATCCCCCGAAAAAGGCAATTTGCCCGCCGCCATCTCGTAGATCGTGATCCCCAACGAGAAGATATCGCTACGATGATCCACCGCACGGCCCCGCGCCTGCTCCGGGCTCATGTACGCGACGGTTCCGACCACCATACCGGTCTTTGTCTGAGCCGCCGTCGCGAGTTGGGACATGTGATCCTCAGTCCCCTTCCCCGACTCGACGCTTTGCAGCGGATTGAGCTTAGCGAGACCGAAGTCCAGGATTTTGGCGTGGCCGTCCCGGGTAACCATGATGTTTTCGGATTTGATGTCCCTGTGGACGATGCCGGTCTCATGGGCCCGCGCAAGTCCTTCTCCCACCTGAATGGCAATCTCCAGCGTAGATAGCAAATCCAAATCCTTCTCGGCAATCAACTGGCGGACTGTTTTGCCCTCAACCAGTTCCATCGCAATGAAGGTGATGCCGTCGGCCTCATCAACGTCGTATACCTGGGCGATGGCTGGATGTGTAATGGCAGCCGCGGAACGTGCCTCCTGGAAGAAGCGCCTCTTGCGATCAGGATCAGCAGTGAGGTCCGCCGTGAGGACTTTGATGGCTACGGGGCGCTGCAGCCGGGTGTCGCGGGCACGATAGACGGTCCCCATGCCGCCCTTGCCCAGTACACCCTCCACTACGTATTGCTTTATCGTCTGACCGATCATGAAAACCAATCCTACCGAATGGGCGGAAATAAATAAAGTGCGGTTTCGTTTGGTTACTTGCCCTTTTGGGAATGACGAATGACGAATAAAAACAAGCAGCAAGGGATGCATTATTTTATCGCCGCCCTTGTGCCTTCCGCCAGAACGCAGTTGATAATTGGCCTTTTCTACTCAAACCGCTTCTATTTCAGAACATAAGTCACTTCGTCCTTCGTCATTTGGCAAGGCGCTTTCCCGTTGCGGTATCAAACACTGCGTTGCGCAGGAACTGCTCCGCACTCCACGGAGGAGCACCTCCTCCCAGATACCTATGAAACCACTCGAGGTGTGCGACGTAGTAGAGCGCCATCTCATACCAGCTCGGCCAGTGACCCGCGTCGGAGTAGATGATCAGCCTCGAGGGCACGTTTCGCTTCTGAAGCGCCGTGAAGAACGCGAGCGACTGCGTGTATGGAATCCGGTAATCCCGCTCACCCGAGATGATCAGGCAGGGGGTTTTGAAGTCCTCAACGGAGTTATCCGGCGACCACTTCTCATAGAGTCTGGAATTCCAGGGCTGCCCCTTGAGTTCCCATTCCGGAAACCAGAGTTCTTCCGTTGCACCGTAGAAAGCCTTAAGATCGAAAAGTCCCATCATCGAAGCGATGGCTTTGAACCTCTGCGTGTGCCCCTCGAACCAATCCATCATGTAGCCGCCGAACGACCAGCCCATTGCACCCATGCGTTCGGCGTCAACATAAGGGAGCTTCCCAAGGGCGTCCGTGACTTTCATCAAGTCTTCGAAGACCCGGCCACCCCAATCGCCCGAGATCTCCGCTGTGAAATCCTGTCCATATCCGGTCGAACCGTGCGGATTGGCGAAAGCCACGACATACCCGGCGCCGGGGTACACCTGCCAATCACCACGAAAAGCATCCGCCCACTGCATCTGGGGCCCGCCATGAACATTCAGTATCAGAGGATACTTTTTAGCCGGATCGAAACTGTGAGGCTTCACGATGAAGACCTGGACCTTGACTCCTGCCGTTCCTTCCACCCACATCGTTTCGGCCGGACGGATATCGACTTCGTCCACCAGTTCACGGTTCGCAAGAGTTAATCTAATGGGATTGGAAGCTTTGTCCACACTGAGATCGACCCGATAAATCTCCGCGGGCTCCGCGACGGAGCGCTTGATATAGACCATCCGCTTTTCGTCCGGCGTGAAGGCGAACGCATCGATCGTCTTGTCCTGCAGAACCTGTGTGATCTTGCGGGAATCGAGGTCGATGCGATAAATCGGGGTATGCCCTTCAACCGGACCCGTGAAGTAAAGTGCCTTCGAATCCCGGGACCATTCAAAGTCGTCGACCCAGTTGCGGAAGGATTCCGTCAGGACCGTGGACGTGCCTGCCGAGATGTCATAGAGCGCGATGCGAAAAAGATCGGATTTGTACCCAGGGATCTTCTGGGTCCGATAGGCAATGCAGTGACCGTCGGGCGAGTACTTTGGGCTGCCATCATAGGCACGATTGGAGGCCGTGATGTTTCGCGGGCTGGGGGTCTTGTCGCTGAGAGATATGACCCAAAGATCGTTGTTTGTGGAAGAGGCCGGGTCTCCGTCATGGTTTGAAACATAGACAAATTCCGTTCCGTTCGGTGAAAAGGCGTATTGCAGCGCTCCTCCGAGCTGAAACGGCGGCGAATCAAAATCGCCCGGCGTCAGGTCTCTCACCTCGCCAGTAGGGACGCTCACCAGTAATATGTGAGTCCGCTTTCCTTCCCTCCAATCTGTCCAGTGGCGGTACAGGAGAGAATCAGCCATGTGAGCGTGCAGCGGTCCCTTCTCCCACCGGCCGGAAATCTTCTTGTTGCAGGCATCGTCCACACCACATTCCGGATAAACGTCGGTGCTTAATGCAATCGACCTGCTGTCTGGAGACCATAGAGGGTCGGACACTCCCGTCGAGATCTTCGTCAACTGCTTCGCCTCGCCGCCGTTTACCGGCATGAGGTACAGATTGGAACTGCCATCCCTGGAACTGACAAACGAAAGCCACCTTCCGTCCGGGGAGAAGCGAGGCGTGCTTTCACCCTTTTCGCTTTGTGTCAGTTGTCGATTGTTGTTTCCGTCAATTCCAATCATCCAGATATGGCTGACGCGCTTCGCCCGCGGCAGGTCCGTGACTCCAAGGGCGTACATCAGAGTGTTTCCATCGGGGGAAACCTGCACCTCGGAAATGGATTTCACCCGGTAAAGATCCTCGACAGTAAAGGCCCGCTTATCCGCATAGGCCGGGATTGTCAGCAGTAATGAGAACAATGGGAGCAAGAGACAGCGTTTCATATCAACCCTCCGCACTTCATCTGCGTCTTTGTGATCTTTGAATCATTGTGTCGCCTTTTTTAAATAACACCACGATGACACGAAGATCACGAAGATTCACAAAGAATTCGGGTTTAGGGTCTGTCAATGAATAACGTTTACACTTTGCTGCAGGCCCCCAGGCCCGCTGGCGGGCGGGCATCTGCTTCGTTGCCGCTCCTCGACGATGCACACCGACATCGCCTACGTCGCGGCGCCTCGCATCTGCCCGCCCGGCGCTCGCGCCAAAGTGCAAACGTTATTCATTGACAGACCCTTACCGGCGGGACTGGAAGAAAACTTTGAGCAGAGAACTGCACTGTTCCTCGAGGATCCCCGAAATCACTTCGATTCTGTGATTGAGTACGGGCGTGTCGGCCAGATGGAAATGAGAGTTGACGGCACCCGCTTTGGGATCGGACACTCCGTAAATCACCTGTTCGACCCTTGCCTGTATCATCGCTCCGATGCACATTACACAGGGCTCCACGGTCGCAACGAGGACAGAGCCGGGCAATCGGTAATTGCGCATACTGTGGGCAGCGTGGCGCAGAGCAAGAATCTCCGCGTGGGCGGTTGGATCGTGAGAGCGAATAGAATGATTGTGACCCCGTCCGACAATCTTGTCATTGATCAGGAGGACGGCTCCGACCGGAACCTCCCCTGCGGCGTCGGCCTTCGCGGCCTCAACCAGGGCCTCCCGCATCCAGAACTCAGCCGTAGCTCGATCCATGAAGGTTGCTCGGACCTCTTGCGCAGATCAATCTTGCTATAAAACGAAGGCAACCAAGCTTACACCACAGGGACGCAGAGGTCTAGAATTCACAGAAGGTCTAGCGTGCGCCGGACAGAGATTCGGATGTGCGTAGTACGGGATAGATTTGTGGTTTCTCTTTCTCGAGAACCTCATCCATGAGATTCCACGCGGCGAGGCCGTCTTCCGAGCGCGGCTCAAGCAGCAGGACGATCAATCGGCCCAGTGGTTGCTCAACCGGCACCACAAGGGTTCCAGCCGGGATGCTTTGCTCCGCCGGCTCCCACTGACCCGTTATGGTCCGCGCTTTGTGTCCCTGATACTCTCGCCCTACTGTGGCCGACGAGGCGATGCGGAATTGTTCCATCTTGATTGTCATCCGCTGGTCCAGCTTCGATAAGCGCACTCCATGGGCCTCCAACCGGTCGACGACGAAGCGCAGGGCCGGTGGCACCAGGTACGCACGCGGAGCCCGGGTGGTCTCGCTCGCCTCGAAGGAAGTGTATTCGTACATTTTCTCCGGCTTCTGCACTTCGAGCCGCCGCCGCATCATCAGGCCGGTGTACGGATTCCTCTCGGCCGTTACCTCGCCCATCAGTATTTCGACGGGCTCGGCGGACTTGACGGCTTTCGTCAGCAATGCGATCTCCTGGCCCACGATGGACTGCCGGTCAGCGTCGGCCGTCACCTTTCGGATCTCCTCCCCGTGCTGCACCACGAAGCCGCAGACCTCTTCGACGAACCGCCGGGAGATCTTGATGCGCTCCTCGAAGGTCAGATATGCAAACGTTTCGCTCAGGATGCCGAGCCGATTCCGCAGGCCCCAATAGTTGGCACTATAGCGCGGTGCAGGATCGGTGGTATACCAGGCGTGCTCAACGCCCGATCCCTGTCGGCCAAAAGGCAGGTTTCCATAATAGTAGATGTCCCAGCTGTCCTTCGCTTTAATGGCTTTGGTGACTGCGGGCAGTAGTTCTTTGCGCAGCAGGTCGGTAACCCCCGGCGCTGTTGACGGATGAAGCGGCGGCGCATATGTCATGTGATATGCATGTGCCGTGCCGTCGGCAGTGTGCAGGTCGATCGCAACGTGAGGATCGTACAGCGTCAGCATCCGCACGAGTGATCGAGACTCCGGCGCATCAAGCTTCGTAAAATCGCGGTTGAGGTCGTAGTTCTGGGCAGTGGCCCGCTGGCCCATCCCGCCGATCGGTCCATTCTGTCCCGGGCGGTTTGTCAGGTTAACGCGGTCGTTGCCGTCCGGGTTATAGATTGGTCCTACCAAGAGCACCGTCGAGTCCACCCAGGCCGCATGCTGGCCCAGTGCGATTGCGCGCAAAATCTCGAGGCAGGCTTCCTTGCCTTCGACCTCGCCGGCATGGATGTCTCCCTGGATATAGATACGCGTCTTCCCAGTGGCTTTGACGGCCTCCGGACTGGCGTCCTTGACTTTGCCGACGACCGCGAGCGGAAGCGGGCGCCCCTCAAAGGAATAGCCAAATGTCGTAGTGTGGACGTGCGGCGAAGCCGCAGCGACCACTCTCAGAAATTCCATCACGTCGTCGTAGCGGCTGGTTTCGGCGTAATTTGTGCGTTCAGGACGTGTCTTGAGCATCTTCAGCGATGCACCCGGACCGGCTGATTTGCCGGAGCCCTGCGCTGCTGCCGCTCCTGCAGAAAGCAGGAGCACGATCACTGGAAGCGCTGATCGAAGATTCATAGTACCTCCTGGAGAAGGACCTGCATTATCTACGCTGCGGACACGCTCATTGTGTCGTCAGAACCTTTGTGAATCCTGCAAGGATGGCAAAGTAGACCCGCAGAGCAAAAGCCCGTTGAAATATAAAAGCAAAAAGAAGTAAGGTCATGGCGGCGACGGGTCTCGGTTCCAACTACGTGCTCGTGCTTAGTAGGAAACAGAAGCTGCATTCCTCCACTATCTCTTGGACCTGGCACCCCGTGATGTCAATTAGAACTGGCTGTTCAGCCTGGCATTAATACATGTCTTTTCGAGAAGACTTTCTGGCAACAAATCTTCCTTTCAATGAATACCGCTTTGGCCGGGATGGGAGCGGATTTGTACCCAGAGAGGAACTGCTCACCTCACTGCGGGGAGCCATCAGGAGCAATCTGGAGTCCTTTCTGGATCGGGTGGCGAAAACTCAAGAAAACCCCGCTTTTCTCGCCGAGATCCTTTATCAGGTCCAAGATCTTGAGAAGCGCGTGAAGCTCGCGGATGCCACCGACAAATCCCAAGAACTGGCTACGAAAAAAACCACCGCCGACCTGGCAGCCACGATCCAAAGTCACTGCGACTATCTCGGATTCCATTTCTGCGGAATTCGCTGGGCCATGGAACGCTATGTCTCTGAAAGGAGGATCAAGTCGGAGCTCTCTTCTATCGAAGCCTCGGACAGACAAATCTTTGAGCGGGGAGCCCGACATTTCGAACTAAAAGAGTATGAAGCCGCCCGCGCGTGCTTTCTGGAGGTGTTGGCGGCGGATTTGGGTAATTGTTTCGCGCACCAATATCTCGCATTCATTGGGGTTCACGAGGACAACCTGGGAGAGGCCGTGAGCCACTTTGAGCTGGCCTACAAGCACGCACCCGACGAGCGTCAGCGTGCGCTGGCGCTCTCGCACATGGCCAGAACGCAGTACGTGCTGGGCAGACTGGATTTGGCGGCCGATCTAGGAAGGGCGGCGACGCAGGCATTTCAGGGGTATGCTGGATTGTGGTATGAATCCGCTACGTACGCCTCTCTGCTGGGCGAAGCAATCATAGGACTTCGGGCGTTGACCAAGGCCATGCAATTGGATTGGATGTACTGGTCGCTCGCCACGGCCGATCCCTCGTTTGAACCTATCCGCCTGCACCTTGTCAGCCTCATGGACGGCATTCGCCAGAGCATCTCACAAAAGACGCGCGCGGCTCTGGACCGCATGGCAATCGTATTCGATGCAGTTCAGGACGCGCTCGGCGAGGAACAAAAGTCCGATATTCAAAACCATAGGAGGGAGTTCGAAGAAAAGTACCTCCAAAACAACATATACCATAACCGCGAAATGTTGTTGGCCGTGGAGAAGCTGAAAAACAGATATCTGGGTGCCGCGAAGGAAACCGTCCGACACAAGATCGAGCTCCGGATCCGCACCCTGAGAGGCGCGGACACCCGCAAGCAGAGCCACATCACCCAACTCAGGGAACCCATCGAGAGATTGAGAGGGGAGCAGCAGCAAATCAGGGCACGGTTCAAACCGTGGGAGGTCGGGTTCCGTGCCTACTCCGTGATGTGGCTCGCGTACATACTCATCACCTATGCACTCCTTTGGAGCATGGAATTGAGTGATATTTCTGTCATTCCCTACCTGCTGGGCTTCATCGTGCCCCTCCTCGTTCCGCTGATCGTTAACCCGATCAAGCGCAGTATCTTGGTCAACAAGCCGGTGCGACAGTTGGAGCGGAGGATTCGCGTGCTGGAGAGAGAGATAAAACCGTCCCTCTCGCAAATCGAGCTGGAGCACGTCGAAAACAAAATAAAACTCGAGAGAGAGCTTGAGGAACTTAGCCACATGCGCGAACAATTGATTGAGGTTGAGCGAGTCGATACGGGAGTTGTGAGCTAAGGGCCTGTCAATGAATAATGTTTACACGTTGCTGCTGGCCTTCAGGCCCCTTCACGCCGCAGCGCCTTGTGTCCGTGGAAGCACTGCAAAGCGCACTTTTTTATGGCTGCAGGATGCTGGATACGGTATTCTGAAATCGCTACTCGGGCACGGTGCTTCGGGCTTGATCCCCTGGGATCAGAGGGACCAATCCATGCCATTAGGAAGTGCCCGAGGCTCCGGCCCGCTCTCTGGAGGTATGGCTATGCAGGGCGTACTGGAGTGTCAAGGTCAGATCCGCTTCGGTTCCCTTCCCTGGGAAATCAGCGAGCGCCTGGCACAATTCCACGGCAACTGGCTCGAATTCCTTCCCGAGGCAAATGCAATCATATTCCGACGCGTCCAGCCCATTGGCTGCCCAGCGCTTACAGGTGTCCCTTGTGAACTCATAACCCTGATTGATTCCCTTCCGCCGGAATACCGAGAGTCGATGCCCGGCGGTGAGTTGTCCTTGAAGGATCAGAAGAATCAGATTTTGCGGCTGCTGGTCAAGCAGGGAGAGGTCCATATAAAGTGGCCTCAGGAATCCTGCTTTCAGACCGTTCCCGTTTCCTTCGAGAGTGCCATAAAGGAGGCGGATCCCAACAGAATACGCGTCAGGGGATGGGCGCGCTTTGCAGGATCCTCCGCAAGAGGCGGAGAACTCCAAGCCTTCGTCGACCGCTTCGGAGGTCTTTATCCCGAGGAGGACATGCCTTCCGAATGCGAGCAGAACATGGTCTACGTCCGCTTCAAGGATGCGCACCTGGAACCCCAGGAACTGGTCGCCAAACTGCAGGATTTAGCTGATCCACTCGACTCGCTTCAGGCGGATTTGGAGATCGGCTCGTTTGGCCAGGGCTCCGTCGACCAGGATCTCAGGATCCAGATCGTGGATGGCCGTGTCGAAACAACAAGGCCCCTTCTGCAGCCGTGAAACCACAGAAACCTAGCGCGGCCTAGCGGCCGCAACCGAAACGGTGGCAAGCAATCAGTCTGGAGAGACTGTTGACTGTGGTTTCAGGCATGCAGCAGGCAGCAGGCAGTATCTAACCCAGGTTTTGTTTCTTCCCAGGCGTTTACTGCCTACTGCCTTCTGCATGCTTCTCTCCAATTATATTTTCTAAAGGCGGCCAGAATTGCTTCCTGGAAGCGAAGGAATCGCGGCTTAGCAGCACAGAGAGCACGGAGATTAGATCTTCCCTGCGTCCTTTGTGTCTTTGATTCATACATCGTGAGTCTGAGAATTCTTATCCCACAATTGCTAAATGCAAATGGGGGTATGCACATGACTCCAGTAACTACCGATTTTACGATCCCAACCTGGGCTGAAAGGAATCCTTGGCGATTCTTGGCGTCTTTGAGCCTTTGCGGTGGTTTTTTATAACCCCACCGCAAAGACGCTAAGGCGCGAAGATTCACAAAGGCTCGTCTGGCGCAGACCGGACCGTTCAGGCAGTCCTTACAGGAGTCAAATGCATAACCCCAAATGCAAATTGCAGACCTGCGATTTGTTTTTTTTTGCAGTTTGCGATTCGCACTTGACTAGTGGCTTAGTGCTCCTATGACTCCGAGATTTATACTCGCCTTGCTCGTTTTGTTGCCCGCGCGAGATCTTTCGGCGCAATCGTCTTGGTTTTCCCTCACTTTGCCATGGGATGACTCTTCAAAAACCTACATCGACGCTTCGGACTTGCTGGTCGACTTTCCCGGCCAGGATCCTTCCGGGGTTATCGATGCGCGGGGCTATCTTCGCGCCGGGCCCGACGGTCATTTCTATTTTGAAAAGACCGGCAAGCGCGCACGCTTCTGGGGAGTGAATCTCACATTCAATGCGAACTTCCCTCTCTGCATCGATGAACCCCTGCGCGCAGGCGAGTTTCCAGACCAGCGCGCTGCGGACAAGCTGGCCCGACGACTTGCCAAGCTGGGAGTAAACGTCGTCCGCTTTCACCACATGGACACTCTCGCGAGCCCAAGCGGCATTTGGGACAATAGGTACTATCCCAACGATACGCAGCACCTCGATCCCGGCCAGCTCAAACGACTCGACTACCTCATCTACCAGCTCCGGCTGAACGGAATCTATGTGAACCTCAATCTGAAAGTGGGCCGCCACTTCGGCAAAGGTGATGGGATCCTCAATCCGCAGATGTTTACGGGGGGACTCGCATACTATCAGGGAGTGGATAATTTCGACCCAAGGATGATCGAACTGCAGAGGGATTACGCTCGCCAGCTGCTCGCTCATCGCAATCCCTACACCGGTCAAACCTACATCGAAGATCCCGTGGTAGCCTTCGTTGAGATCGCCAACGAAGACTCCCTGTTCGGAAATATGCTCAACGACGGCGGATTGAATTACATTCAGGATACTTCCGGCACGCTCCCCGAGTATTACAGCAAAGAGCTGGACTCGCTGTGGAACCGGTGGTTGGCCGATCACTACAGCAACAGGTCCGCGCTGAATACGGCATGGAAGAGCAATGAGCCGCCTGCCGACACCTCGGACAAGATTCGCAATGGCGGATTCGAAAACGGGACGAGCGAGTGGTCGATATACCCGATCGGAAATGCGCGGGCCAACGCGCGAGTAGAGGCCGGAGCCGGACCCGATAAAAGCGCAGCTTTGCGTGTGGACATCACTTCGGACGGTATCAACTGGCACGTGCAGTGCATCCAGAATGGGCTTGCGATAGAAAAAGACAAATCCTACGAAATCGGTTTTTACGCCAGAGCCGCACTCCCGGGCGAGATAACAATGGACGTAATAAAAGGAGTGGCCCCCTGGAACAATTACGGTCTGAGCAAGACCGTCCAGCTTACAACCAGCTGGCAGCAGTACACAGGGCGCTTCCGCGCCAATGGCACCGACGGCTCAACGGTTCGGCCGACCTTCGAACTGGGAGCCATGGACAATACGGTCTGGATAGACAAGGTGGAATTCCGCCAGGTCGTGCCCAAGGAACTCGGGGCCGACGAATCCTTCGAAGCGGGGACAGTAGTGCGGCCGATGCGGAGTGACCTGGGCACTTACACTCCGGGCCGGATCACGGATCTCTTTCGTTTCTACTCCGCGGCCGTCGAAAACTACTTCGTGGGCATGCGCCGGTTCCTGAAAGAAGACCTCGGTGTCCAGGGACTTGTCACTGGAACTGCCCCCTGGTGGGCGTACCTGGGCGACGTAGCAATCCAGTCCAAAATGGATTATGTGGACGGCCATTATTATTGGGATCATCCGTGGTGGCCGACAGGGAAGGAATGGTCTCCCACCGGCTGGCAAATCAGCAACAAGCCATGGATCAATGATCTTCAAGAACTCAGCGGTCTCGCTTCGCAGGCTGCGGAAGGAAAGCCGTTCACGGTGAGTGAATTCAACGAAGTCTTCCCCAACCGCTATGCCCATGAGGGTCAGCTGCTCATGGCACTGGTGGGAAACCTGCAGGACTGGGATGCTGTTTATATGTTCGACTTTACCGGAAATGCGTCCCAGTACGACGAGACCTATACCAGCTCGATGTTACGATGCGCTTCCCTGCCGCGCGCAAGATTTCCATCTATCCTTTGGACGAGAAAGGCAACCGGAAGTCGGCGCTTTCGCTGCATTCGATTGACAGCGGAACTACTGTCCAGATCGACGCAAGTCAAGATAATGCTGTCTGGTATGAAATCGAGCTCAACTCCGACACGGATTCCGCGGATTACTCGGTGCCGGCCAGCGGCATGTTCCAGCTCTACACCGATCCTTCGCTAGACCAGCAACAGGTTGGATGGCTTCAGATCGAAAACAGCAATGGCGGCCCCGTGCGTCCGGCGGCGCTGCTGGAATATTCCACCCGGGGAGTTCTAACTTCGATGGTCCGTCTCCCTCCATCCAGCCCAACGGTGCTGGCTCGCGCACCCGTAATTCACAACGCGCAGGTCGATACGGCAATAGCCGTACTCAACAGACAGCTGTCACCCAACCGGGTCATGCTGCGGCTGCTCGACAGCAGCGGCGCTTCGGCGGGAGAAAGCCCTGTCGATTTAAATTCGGGAGAAGCCAAGG
>Ga0315277_10006187_pt1 | contig 15731 bp, 12 predicted proteins | sample YL17G05_15_MG_FD_203695 | JGI IMG/M metagenome (GOLD analysis project Ga0315277, IMG submission 203695) | Sediment microbial communities from Yellowstone Lake, YNP, Wyoming, USA - YL17G05_15 | ecosystem: Environmental > Aquatic > Freshwater > Lake > Sediment | place: USA: Wyoming | collected...
CCGCCAAACGCACCGCTCCGCCCAACTGCCATGCAGTTGCCCCACTCCAAGCCTGAACCCTGAAAACCGTATCAATTATGCGTGTTCAACTGAATCGTTCCGGCTTAGAGTGTCGTCCGAGCAGCGCGGACTTGCGCGGCAGGATTATCATGCGCGACGTGATTCAAAAAGTGATCGCGACCGAGGCCGAGGCGAAGCACATCGTCGCCGCGGCCAGAACCGAGGCGGAGCGCCTCGCTTCGGAGGCGCAAAAACAGAGTCAGGATCTCGTCGCACGTGCCCGTCAGGAAGCGCGCGGCGAGGCCGAGCGGATGGTGGAAGCAGCAAGGAACGAAGCCGAGCACGAGAAACAGGAACGCCTGACTCGCGCTGCCGTCGAAATCGAAACTCACGTCCGGCTTGAGGAACCCGTCAAGCGACGTGCTGTTGAAGCCGCGGTTCGGTGTGTATGCGGACAACGCCAGCCAGCGTAGGAACTGTTATGGCACCGGGAATGGTGAACGATCTGGAGTACCTCGCCGCCCGCCTTCACGGGCGTCGCAGCCGGTTGGCTGAAGCAGAGCGGCTCGACGCGCTGTGCCGCCTCACGCACCTTGCCGAACTCGGTCACGCCGTTTATCCGGACGCCGAGTTTCATACGGCGGCGGATTTCCAGCGGCGGTTGGCGCAGCACCTGGTCCGGGAACTATCCGGGTTCCTTAAGCATTTGGAGGGGCCGGGCGCCGACCTGCTGGCCTGGATGTTGGTCCGGTTCCAAGTGGAGAACATGAGAGTACTGCTCCGGAGCTTTATGCACCGCACTCCGTTGGAAGGCCCCGAGAAATACCTGCTTTCTCTTCCGCATGACCTGACCTTGGACGTCCAAGCGCTGATGGCCGCAGAATCGCTGGAGGAATTCACGGAATTGTTGCCTTCGGGAACTCCGCGCAAGAGCCTGAGGGAAGCGCTCGGCACTTATCACGATCAACCCCGCCCGTTTTTCCTAGAGGCCGCGTTGGACCGTGGTTATTTCCAGGAATTGCTGGCCAGGGCCGAGCAGCTTTCGGGCGAGGACACGGAACTGATTAAACCGATCGTGCTTCAAGAGGTGGATGCTTTTCATCTCATGCTGATCGTGCGGGGAAAATTCCAATACGGCCTGACCCCGGAGTTACTGCTGCCGCTGCGCGTTCACGGAAGCGGGATTCCGAGCGCACAATTCAGCAGCATGCTGGGAGCCCCGGACATCCTCACGGCAGCCAGCCTCGCAGTGGGACGGGCCATTGATGCTTTGCCGTCCGAGCTTGGATCCAGTGAAGCGTCGGCAACGGTCGATCCTTCGGCGCTCGAGGCTCTGGTTTGGAAACGTAATTTGCGTTTGTCGAAGCGTGCTTTTCGCCGCAGTCACATGGGGTTGGGCGCGGTGGTTGGCTACCTGGGAATCCGGCGCGTGGAAGTGGCGAACCTCATCACGCTCTCCGAAGGGATTCGCGTCGGTGTGGCAACGGAAGCCATCCGCGCCCGCCTGATCCCGCGAGCCGATTTGGAATCGGTCTATGTTTAGGCCGGTGTCCATGAGGCGGTTCAGTCTGGTCGTGCTCGAACGCGACGAGCGGGCCGTGTTGTGCGGCTTGGGACGTTTGGGCGCGGCACAACTGACGCGCACCCCGTCAGGCCCGGACACCGCACCGCTGATGCCCCGCGACCACAGCACAGAATTGACGCGCTGCGATCGTCTCCTGGCCCGCGTTGAGGAACTCCGCCGCTCTTTGGAGATCCCTGCTGTGACCCAAGAACAGAAACTGACCGAAATGACTTTGAATCAGGCTGACGAGCTCCTGCGCTTAATGTCAGAAGAGGCCGACATTTCCTTGAAGCGTCGCGAGCACCTCATGCAGCGATGGAGCGAACTGACCACGGTTTGCGAACAATTGTCGAGCTATCGCGGGTTGGATCTGCCGCTGGATCAGTTCGACCAGTATTCGTTCCTGCATTTTGTCACCGGCAGCCTGCCGGCGGAGAATTTCGAGAGTCTTCAAGCAGAGGTCAGCGGCAACGTCGCCCTGCTGCCGTTGCCAGGACGGAAAGGCCAGCAGCCGCTGATTGCGATGACCACCCGCCAGGGCCGGCTCGCCCTGGAGAGTGCGCTGCAACAAGCAGGATTTCAACACGAGACGCTCCCCGCCGTCGGAGACGCGACCGTGGACACCTTGTCTGAAGGAAACCAGAGCGAGCAAAAAGAGGTTGCGGCGGAACTGCAACAGTTGAGTGCAGAATTGCAGGCGCTCGCGGTCAAATTCGCGCCGGTATTGGCTCAGATCGAAAGACTGGCGGGCATCGAGCGACGCTTGCTGGAAGCGGAGCAAAACTTTCCGCGTACGGAAGCCGCGGTCCTGCTCGGAGGTTGGGTCCCGGCTGACGACGCACCAGCATTGGAGCGTCGCGTGCAAGAAATCACCCGCGGCCGGTGCGCCATCGAGACGATCCTTCCGGAGAGTCTGCTTGACGAACAAATCCCCATCCTCCTGCGCCACCCACGATGGTTGCGTCCATTCGAGATGCTGGTTTCTGCCTACGGCCTGCCAAACTACCACGAACTGGAGCCGACGCTATTCGTGGCCCTTAGCTACGTGCTGATGTTTGGCATGATGTTCGGCGATGCGGGCCACGGTGCCCTGCTTGCGACGGGAGGGCTGATGGCAATGCTAACGGGCCGCACCACGAAGATGCGCGACGTGGGTCTGCTGCTTTTATTCGGCGGCCTTTCCAGCATGGGCTTCGGCGTCGTTTACGGAAGTTACTTCGGCCTCGATCATTTCAAGAAATATGCACTCTGGCACGATCCACTGGAGGGTGATCCGATGAGCCTGATGTCTGGGGCCATCGGGATCGGAATCGTGATGATCAGCCTGGGTTTGATTCTGAACATCATCAATCGCTTTCGGCGGGGCGATGTGCTTGGCGGTTTCCTGGATAAATTCGGCGTTATCGGCGTGCTGTTTTATTGGGGCGCGCTGGCTCTGGTAACCAAACATGCCGCCCTCCAATCCCGTGGTCTCGTGAATGTGGCAGTCATTCTCTTCCTGGTGTTGCCCATCGTCGGTTGGGCGCTCAAGGAACCGATCGAGTATTTCCTCAGCCGCCGTGCGGGTCATCCGATCGAGCCGGGCGGCGGCCTTTTCGCTGCGATCATAGAATCGTTCGTCGGGGCGTTTGAGGCGGTGTTGAGTTATCTTGCCAACACCATCAGCTTCGTCCGTCTGGCAGCCTACGCCATGAGCCACGCAGCGTTGTTGGTGGCCGCCTTCATGATGGCGGGAGAGGTGAAGCATTTTTCTGCGGGAGGCGGCATCCTCAGCGTCCTGGTCATCATCCTCGGCAATCTGGTCGCGATCCTTTTGGAAGGGATCATCGCCTCCGTGCAGGCGCTGCGTCTCGAATACTATGAATTTTTCGGCAAGTTTTTTTCGGGCAGCGGACAGCCTTTTACCCCATTTCGTTTGGTCGCAAATGAACAAGGCTCGACCTAGTTGACACGGACGCAGTTTTGGTAACGGCAAACTGGCGGCTCTGCCGCCTTAATGATCAGAGGTGCATTATGATGAAGTCGTCTCGTTGGGTAATGGGAACAGCTCTCGCGAGCGTGTTCCTTCTTGGCGCGGTGGCCATGGCCGCGGGAACCGGGCAGGCAAGCGCGGCAACCGAACCGGCATCGGTTTATAAAACCGTCGGCTTGGGCGCGGCGGCCGCGTTCGCGGTCGCCGTGAGCATCCTTGGCGCGGGCTACGCGGTGGGGCGAATCGGATCGGCAGCGGTCGGAGCGCTCGCCGAGAAGCCCGAACTGTTGCCACGCACCATTCTGTTTGTGGCCTTGGCGGAAGGACTGGCCGTGCTCGGGTTCGCCATCGCCATGATGCTGCTGCAAAAGATCTAGGACGCAATCTGTGAAGTTCTTTTGCATTGCCGATGAGGACACGGTGCGCGGGTTCCGATTGGCCGGCATCGCCGGGCAAGTTGTGACCAGCGCCGAACAAACCGCGGCTGCCGTCGAGAAGGCAACGGCGCAAACCGACTGTGGCATCATTGTCCTCACCGAAAGAGTGGCGGCCAGCATTCGTCGGCAATTGGAGACGATTCGGTTGGAACGAGACCGGCCGTTAGTCGTCGAGATTCCCGGGCCGGAAGGGCCGTTGCCCGGACGCAAAAGCCTGCGCCAATTCGTGCAGGAGGCCGTGGGCATCCGCGTGGGCTAGTGGGAAAGGCCAAGAAATGGCGACACCAAGCCGAAATTCGCCGGACATTTTGCGCGAGGAAATTCTCGCGGACGCCCGGCGCGAGAGCGAAGGAATCATCCGCCGCGCACAGCAGGAGGCCGAGGTGCTTCTCGGCAAAGCCACCGCCGAAGCAGACAAAGTGCGGCAGGAGCGGCTGGATCAAGCTCGCACCGAGGCAGCCCGGCGGAAGGAATTGATTCTGGCGACGGTTCCCGTCGAAGCCGGCCGGCTGCGTTTGGCCCGGGTTGAAACATTGCTCCAATCTATTTGCGATGAAGTTCGCCGACGGTTGCTGGCTCGCGAGGGTTTCGATTATCGGGAAGCCATTGTCGTGCTTGCGACTGAGGCCGTGCGTCAGATGGCCGGCGAAGCGTTTGTCGTGAAGCTTTCGCCGGCTGACCGCGCTGGCTATGGCGCTGGGTTGGCTGAGGAAATTGCACGGCGCGTCGGACGGGCACCGTTAAGCATCACCCTTTCCGACGAGACGACGATCACGAGCGGCGGCTTGATTGTCCAGGATACCGAGGGTCGTCAGGTCTGGGACAACCGATTTGTGCCACGGCTGGAACGACTCTGGCCAGAATTGCGGCGGCAGATTGCTGTCCAGACTGCGCTGGTCGCGACGAGCGGATCGACGGGAGGTGGCGCATGATCACCGCAGCCAAGACCACCGAACCGGTCGTGATCCGCATCAGCGGTCCCATCGTGACCGCCGTGGGCATGCAGGGCGCGCAGATGTATGAAGTTGTGCAGGTGGGCCCGTTGGGTCTGGTGGGCGAAGTGGTGCGGCTGATTGGTGACCGCGCGACCATTCAAGTCTATGAAGATACAACGATGTTGAAACCGGGCGCTCCGGTCCGGCGCACGGGCGCGCCCCTGTCGGTGTGGCTCGGGCCCGGGTTGGTCGGCAACATCTACGACGGCATTCAACGTCCGCTGCCGGGAATTCAAGCGCGCAGCGGCGCCTGGATCCGCCGCGGCGAAAAAGTTGACCCGCTCGACATCGCCAAACGCTGGACCTTCGAACCATTGCTTCGACGTGGCGATGCCGTCGCCGCTGGCCAGGCCATCGGCGAGGTGGCGGAGACGCCGCTCGTCAGGCATCGCGTGATGACTCCGCCAGATCTTTCGGGAACGGTGCGTTCCATCGTCGAGAAAGGAGATTACACGCTGCGCGATCCGGTGGCGGTCGTTGAGACGCCAACCGGCCCACGCGAGGTCACGATGCTTCAGCAATGGCCGGTGCGCGTGCCGCGTCCCATCCGCGAGCGCTTGCGCATCGCGGAACCGCTGATCACCGGCCAGCGCATCATTGATACGTTCTTCCCCATCGGCAAAGGCGGCGCGGCGGCGATCCCCGGCGGATTCGGCACGGGCAAGACGATCACCCAGCACCAGCTCGCCAAATGGTCCGACGCGCAAATCATTGTCTTCATTGGCTGTGGCGAGCGCGGCAATGAAATGACGGAGGTGCTGCGTGAGTTTCCCGAATTGAAAGACCCGCGTTCCGGTCGCCCGCTGATGGAGCGGACGATTCTGATCGCCAACACCTCGAACATGCCGGTGGCGGCGCGCGAAGTATCCATCTATACCGGCATCACGCTGGCCGAGTATTACCGGGACATGGGCCTGAGCGTCGCGGTTTTCGCCGATTCGACCAGCCGCTGGGCCGAAGCGCTGCGCGAGCTGGCCGCACGGCTGGAAGAAATGCCCGCGGAGGAAGGTTTCCCCGCCACGCTGCCGACCCGGCTGGCGCAATTCTATGAACGAGGCGGTGCGGTCACCACGCTGGCGGGCGAGCGTGCTTCGGTGAGCATTGTCGGCGCGGTCAGTCCGCCGGGCGGCGACTTCTCCGAACCGGTCACCCAACACACGCGCCGTTTCATCCGCTGCTTTTGGGCGCTCGACACGGAGCTCGCCAACGCCCGGCATTATCCTTCCATTCACTGGTTGCGTTCATATTCCGAGTATGTTGAAGATGTCAGCGCGTGGTGGGAAAAGCAGTCGCCCGACTGGAGCGAGCTGCGCACCGAAGCCCTGACCCTTCTCCAGCGCGAGGATCGTCTCCAGCAAATCGTCAAACTGGTCGGGCCGGATGTCTTGCCGGATGCGCAACGCCTGATCCTGTTCATCGCCGAAATCATGAAAGACGGATTCCTGGCTCAAAGCGCCTTTGATGAGAATGACATGTATTGCACGCCGGAACGGCAGATCGCTTTGCTGAGAATCATCCTGGCGCTTTACCGCAAAGGCCGCGACTTGATCCAGGCGGGCGTGCCCTTGACGCGGCTGCGGGAACTGGCCTGTGTCGCGCAAGTGCTGCGCGCCAAGGCTGCCTTCGGCAACACCGAGAAGGAGAAGATTGTGGAGCTGGAACGACGCGTTCACGAGGAACTCGACACGCTGGCGAAGCAATCGGCCAAGCAATCTGCCTGATATGACCGACCTCACCTTCAATCTCGAAGATCGCGGATTGCAATATGTCGGCGCGGCGCGCATCGAAGGACCGCTGGTTGTCGTGGAGCGCATCCGCGACGTTGGCTACGACGAGATGGTTGAAATCCTCGATCCCGCCGGCCGGCCGCGCCTGGGTCGCGTGCTCGACATTTCGGAGACACAGGCCGTGGTGCAGGTTCTCGAAGGAACGACCGGCCTCTCGAACCAGACTCTGCACGCCCGTTTCCTCGGTGAGAGCTTCCGCCTCCCAGTCTCGCGGCAGATGTTGGGTCGCGTGTTCGATGGTCTGGGCCGGCCAGCCGACGGCGGTCCGCCCGCACTTTCGGCGGACCACCGTGATGTCAACGGAATGCCAATCAATCCTTTCGCGCGTCGTTATCCGCGTGAATTCATACAAACGGGGCTTTCAGCTATTGACGGGATGAACGCCCTGGTGCGCGGCCAGAAACTGCCGGTCTTTTCCGGCAACGGTTTGCCGCACGACCGCGTTTCCGCCCAGATCGTCCGGCAGGCTCGCCTGCTGGAGGAGCAGGTCGAGTTCTCGATCGTCTTTGCCGCCATGGGCGTGAAGCACGACGTGGCGGAGTTTTTCATCCGCAACTTCCGGGACTCCGGTGCGCTGGCTCGCGCGGTGATGTTTTTTTCGCTGGCCGACGCGCCGAGCGTGGAACGGTTGCTGACACCACGCGTCGCGCTAACCCTGGCCGAGCACCTGGCCTTCGACTGCGGTCAGCACGTGCTCGTCTTGCTCACGGACATGACGAATTACTGTGAGAGCCTACGCGAAGTCGGCACGGCGCGTGGCGAAATCCCTGGCCGCAAAGGTTATCCAGGCTATCTCTACTCGGACTTGGCCAGCCTTTATGAGCGCGCCGGTCGCATCGAAGGTTCGCCCGGGTCAATCACGCAGATTCCCATTTTGACGATGCCCGCCGACGATATCAGCCATCCTGTTCCCGACCTGACCGGTTACATCACCGAGGGGCAGATTGTGCTGGATCGTGACCTGTTCCAGCGTGGCGTTTATCCGCCGATCGCCGGCTTGCCGAGCCTGTCGCGTTTGATGAAAGACGGCGTTGGCAAAGGCTACACGCGCGAAGATCACCCGGCGCTCGCGAGCCAGTTGTTTGCCGGCTACGCCTATGTCAAGCGCGTGCGCGGGCTGGCGGACGTCATCGGCGAAGAGGAACTCAGTCCGCTCGACAAGCAATACCTGAAATTCGGCGAGGCGTTTGAAACCCGGTTCCTGAACCAGGGTGAATACGAAAACCGATCCATCGAGACCACTCTCGAACTCGGCTGGGACGTCCTGTCCATGCTGCCGCGCGATGAACTGCACCGCGTCAGCGACGCATTGCTGCGCCAACATTACCGCGAGAAAGCGGCGCCCCCAGCCGCCGCCCCATCGGCTGGTGCAGTCGCGTAAACAGCAAGGCCTTATGGCCAAGCTCAACATCGCACCGACGAAATCGAGCTTGCTTAGCCTGAAAAAGCAACTCGCTTTTGCCGAGGAAGGTTACGATCTGCTCGAACAAAAGCGCCAGATTCTCATCTTCGAACTCATGAGCCGGCTCAACCGCGCCCGCGACGCCGAAACCAGGACCGCGGCGGCCTTCAAACCTGCCTTCGCCGCGCTCCGGGAGGCGACGCTCGACCTCGGCTCGCAGGCCCTTGACCGGGCCACGCTCGGCGTGCGGATGGACCATCAAGTGAACCTGTCGGACCAACACCTGATGGGCATGAAAATCCCTCGGGTCACGCTGAAAACTGAGCCGCTCGGCGTTCAATTCGGCGTCGGCGGAACCTCGGCGCACACCGATGAAGCCATGCGCCGTTTCGTTGAAGTGCTTCCGCTCCTTGCGGAATTGGCCGAACTGGAAAATGCCGTTCTGCGTCTGGCGCGTGAACTCCGCAAGACTCAGCGCCGCTGCAACGCCCTGTCGAAAATTTTCATCCCGGACTACCGGGAAACCATCGGTTACATCATGGGTTCGCTGGAGGAGCGCGAGCGCGAGTCGTTTATTATTCTGAAAATGATCCGTGATCGTCTGGGAGATCGCTAGTTGGTCATTAAAGCCATGATGAGAAAGGAATCGCTATCAACCTCGTCGAGCGATTCGCCAACGGCTGGCCGCTCGCGCCCGATGCCCCGATGACCGTCTGGTCAGCTCCCGACCCGTCGGGTTGCACGAATTTCCCGGCGCATGCACGGACTGCCCGCAGGTAACAGGGCGAAAACCAAAACATCTATGCAACGGATTCACAGGGGCACAACTTCCCGCCGGCGGCGAGATTCGACCAGCGCTCGATCTCCCCAAGATTGGGGAATGCGCCTTCTTGGCGTAAGTAGCGGGAAATCAGTGGTCAGAGTAAACCGACAAAAAGTGAAAGAACGGAGGGTCGATCGGCTCTTCGACGACGAATACACCCAGCATCGTGTCAAAGAACATGCCCGCCAGGTCAAAGCTGGACACGCCGCTCCGAGGCGGCTGCAATCCTTCAACCCTCATAGGCGCTGAATGGGGTCAAGCTCAATGACCGCCAGCAGCTCGCTTCACTTTTTCCAGCCCTTCACGACTGAGCAACCTGGCAGGCAGCCATTTGATGCTCCACCAGGAGAAGTTGGGAAGAACCCCACGCCATATCTCGCGCCGCACCAGGCTTTGAATCTCGGCCAGGTCTGGCGCAGGCACGGTCCCGACCACCCGAAAACGCGGACCTGACCCGACAACCTTCGTGAGAGCATCCGGCAACCGCCAGAGTGCAGCCCGGCCGAGGAGCAACACGGCAAACCCGGCCATCAGCCTTCGATTGGTCATGGTGCTCTTGAGTGACCACGGCCGTAGCCACCTTCGCAACCTCGCCCAGCAACCATCGCTTCCCCGTTGTCGAACCTGGCTGCAGGTTCGTTGGGTGGAAATGGTTTCCTCCCGCGACTCCACGAGCCAGCGCGTTCTCATTGCTTCACGGCCCGGTAGAAGCGTGTTGCCGGGCCGGGCGCCTCCGCATCTGTCCACTGAACGCCGCCCATCAGATTGAGGTTCGTCACTGTGGCCAGCGGCGTCCAGGTCAGCAGGTTGCTCGAGGTTTCAATGCCGAAAACCATGCCTTTCCAACATTGGATGTGGAGTTGGCCGGGTTGGGGCATTTGCAGCCGAGCTGGCTCGGTAACGGTCAGCGTTTGGTTCGCCGGCACGTCGCGCAACTCCTGCACGATGCCCGACGGCCATTCGATGCGGACGAGGTCAGCCTTCAGGGCGTCGCGCAGACCGAAATGAGGGAGGAGGTTGTGGCCGGAGCAGTTGCAGCCGACACTGATCTCGCGCAGTTGCCACCGATTGGTGCCGCCGAGCGACGCCAGCACGCGGACCTTGGCGCCGATCGCTGCCCGGTTGGAAACCGTGCCCACCAGTTTGACCTTGAGCCAACGGTTGGTATTCCCGTCGTTATGATAGAGGAAGTTGTTCATCCACTGGCTCTGCGCCTTAAAGGCGTTCCCGTTGGCCACAAAGAGGTCCAGAAAACCGTCGTTATCGTAGTCGCCCCAATCGCAGCCCAGGGAGAGGTACCCCGTGTCCGCGCCGGGCCCCGTGGCAATTTGGGTAAAGGTGCCGTCGCCGCTGTTGTGATAAAGCTGATTGCCAACCATCCCGCGAGCCAGAAACAGGTCCAGGAAACCGTCGTTGTCGTAGTCGCCCCAGGCGGCCGCCATGGCCCCCGTAGAAAGTTCGACGCCGCCGGTGATCTTGCTGAATGTTCCATCGCCGTTGTTTTGGAACAGGAAATTCGAGCCGCCCGTCCAGCCGTAACACACATACACGTCTAGGTCGCCATCATTGTCATAGTCGCCGCACACGGCGTTGATGAAGTGGGGTGACTCCTCCTCGAAGAAGGGACCCGTAGTGATGGGCGTGAACGTTCCGCCGCCTTCGTTGCGATAGAACGAGTTTCGTCTGGGGGGGGCTTGGTTACCCCCCTCGCCGTTCAGTACGAGCAGGTCCTGGTCGCCATCGCCATCGTAGTCCGCCCAAACGGCGCCCACGGCAGCCGTCTCGTTGGTCACGACGGTTCCTTCGGTGATGCGCGTGAAGGTGGCGTCGCCGTTGTTGTGGTAGAGCAGTCGTGGACCGCCCCAACTGACTGCCAGCAAGTCCAAATGCCCGTCGCTGTCGTAGTCGGCCCAGCTCCCGGCACTGTGGTATCCGCCGTCTTTGTCCAGCGGCGTGTTGGTGATCTTCATGAACGTGCCATCGCCCAGGTTCCGGTACAAGGAATTCCGGTACAGCGACCAATCCTCTTCCGCCCCCAGATTGCTGACGAACAAGTCGATGTGGCCGTCGTTGTCGTAGTCCCCCCAGGCGCCGCTGTGGGATTGCTCGACGTCCTCGACGACGGCTCCGGAAGTGATTTTGGTAAACGTGCCGGACCCGTCGTTCCGGTAGAGATAATTCGCTTTAGCGGGGAGGGGCCAGTCATACCCGCCATTGGCGACAAACAGATCCAGGTCACCGTCATTATCGTAGTCCACCCACGTACCACGGTTCGAATACTTGCCTTCGGTGGCGATCGGGCCGGTGGTGATGCGAGTGAATGTGCTTTGGCCGACCGCCGGCAGCATGGAGAGCATGGTGGCGGCGGTCACGGCCAGCCAGGCAACCCGCGTTCTCCACACAGGCAACAACGGCTGGTTTGTCATCGGACTTTTCATATTCTGACCTTTCGCTTTCTCAGGCGCTGAGCGCCAGGCTTGATTCATTGTGTTTTGCGGAAGGCTCGTCCACGCGGACGCCTTCCTTTCCGTACTGCGGGAAAAGCGGCGAAAAGTTGCGCGGAATTCTTGAAGGCGATGAAGAAACTCCGCATCGCCGCCTCGGTGCGGCGGCAGAACTATCGCTGGGTTTGCTTGGCGGTTTCCGCCACATCGATCTCTTCGAAGCTCGGGATTCTCCGTAGCTTCACCGTCTTGTCGCGGGAGCCCGAGAGGAGCCACTGGCCGTCGGGTGTGAAGGCGACGGTCGTGGTCCAATCCACGTGATCGTGCAGCACGGCGAGTTCGGCGCGCGCCGGCACGCTCCACAGCCGCACCGAATAATCAATGCCGACGCTGGCCAGGGTCTTCCCATCGGGCGAGAAGGCCATCGCCATGATGACGTGTTCGTGACCCCTGAGCGTCCCGAGCAGTTTCCAGGTGCCGACCTCGAAGAGGGCGACGGTCGAGAAGTCTTTAACGGCGAGCAGCGTTCCGTCTCGCGAAAAGGCCGCGCCACTGGTCAGGGTTTCCATGGGCAATGCTCTGTTGGTCGCCCCGGTCGGCAGGTTCCAGACGACGGCGCATTTGGCCGTGCCCATGGGGGTCACCAGCAAAGAGCCGTCGGGCGAAAAGCCAAAATGCTGGGCATCGTTGGGTGGTTTTCGCAGCAGTGGGGTGGCTTCCCAAGTCACGGTGTTCCAAAGCGTCAACTGCCCCGTGCGGCCGGAAGCGGTCACGAGCGTGCGGCCATCTGGTGAAAAGACCACGTTGCCCGGCTTGTTGTTCACGGCGTTGGTGAGTGTGCGGACCAAGCGACCATCCGGCAGCGAGAACAGCCGTACGTGGCGATCCGCGCACCCGGTGGCCAGCACCTGGCCGTCCGGGTTCAGGCAGACGGAATTCACCGCCGCCGGGTGCGGGAGGGGGGGCAACAAGGACTGCCGCGAAGCAAAATCGAAGACGAGCACCTCGCCGGGACGTTCGAGTTCAAAGAAATCGCCGGTGCCCACCACCAACCACCGCTGGTCGGCGGAAAGCGTCATGGACCAGACGCCTTCGTGAAAGCCCCGCAGCACGCTCAATTTCTCCGGGCGTTCGAGGTCCCACAACATCGGACTGTCAAATTCGCTGGCACTGACCAAGCGCTTCCCGTCCGGCATGAACCGCAGGTAAATGATCGGCCCCGCCGATCCACGCAGGACGGTTTTCTCTTGTTCGGCCGACAGGTCCCAAACCCGGATGTTGCCGCCGGTCCCGAAGGCGAGGAGTTTGCCGTCCGGTGAGAACACGGGTGCGCGCGGACACTCCACCAGACTGTAACGCAGCTTCCTTCCTCGCCGGGAGGTGAGGTCCCACAGGCGCAGATACTGATCCGTGCAAGCCGTTGCCAGCATCCGGCCATCGGGTGAAATTGCCACGTACCAAACGCCCAATTCGTGCTCAAGGGGTAGCCCAACTTCCCGCCGGCTCGTCACATCCCAGCAGCGCACCGTGCCGTCCTCGCCGCCGCTAAAGATCGACTTGCCGTCGGGGGAGAACACGGCCGCATAGACCGGCCCCTGGTGCCCGTGGAGCAGGGCGAGATTCGTGTGCGCATTGGCGTCCCACAGGCCCACAGTGCCGTCCTGACAAGCGGAAGCCAGCCATTGGCCGTTCGTCGAGAAGGCCACCGCCCACAGCCAGTTGGAATGCCCTGCCAGCTCCAAGCGTGTCCCGGTCGCCAGATCCCACAGAAAGAACTCGCACGGCCCACGCGGCTGGAAGAGGCCGCCCGAAGCCGAAGCCAGGCGCTGGCCGTCCGGCGAAAAGGCGAGCAAACCGGAATTCATAAACTGACGGGTATGTCCTCTCAGCGTTTGGGGCTCGCCTGTGCCGTCAAGGTCGTAGATGACGATCTTCTTGCTCGAGCCCGCCGTGGCTACCCGCCGTCCGTCCGGCGATGGTTCGGCATTGTAGATCATCCATTCGCCTTGAGTCGGGAGAACGGTCTCCGCTTCGCCTTGGCACAGGGACCAGAGCCAGCGCCACTCGGCACCGCGCACGTCCTCGGCGCCGGGGTGTGGACGCAAAGCGTCGAGCAACTCCCGGGCGACGCGGAGGTTGCCCACGTCCCACGCGCGGAAGGCCTGGCTCATTTGTGCTCCGTAAAGACGGCGTTGGGCCAAGTCCGCGGCGTTACTTGCCCGGTGCGCCTGCCAGAGCACACCGCCGAAGCCCAGCAGGAAGACAAGCATCACCGCCGCCGCCAGGGAGGCAATCACCGGCTTGCGTCGGCACCACCTCCACACCTTCTCCGGCCGGCTGACGGGCCGAGCGAGAATCGGTTCATCGCGCAAGAAGCGGCCCAATTCATCCGCCACCGCTTGGGCGGACGGGTAGCGTTGGGCAGGGTCCTTCTCGAGGCACTTGAGACAAACCGTTTCCAAATCGCATGGCGCGCTGGGACTCAACAAGCGCGGCGATACTGGCTCGGTTTCGAGCAAGTGCTGCAGAGTCTCTGCCACCGTCTCAGCCACAAACGGGGCCCGACCTGTAAGCAGGTGATAGAGCATCGCCCCCAGCGCATACACGTCGCTGCGTCGGCTGACCTTGCCCCGTTTAGCCATTGCCTGCTCTGGCGGCATGTAGTTCGGCGACCCCACCATCTGGCCCGTCACGGTCAGTTCCGTGTCGCCGACGAGCCGCTTGGCGAGGCCGAAGTCGGTGATGCGCGGCTGGTCGTCTTCGTCCATGATCACGTTTGACGGCTTCAGGTCCCGATGCAGAATGCCGTGCTCGTGCGCGTAATGGACGGCTTCGGCGATGGTTTTAAGGTAGCCCGCCGCACGCCGGGCGGGCAGTGGCTGGTGGTGGCTGACGAGCCGGGAGAGCGGCGGACCATTGACGAAATCCATGACCAGGTAGTGCTGGCCCTGGTGGATGCCGACCTCGTGGATGCTGACGATGTTCGGATGCCGCAAGCTCCCGGCGGCCGTCGCTTCCGTGCGGAACCGCTGCACAAACTCCTTGCTCGCCTGCGGCCCGAACAGCAGCATCTTCACTGCGACGATCCGGTCCAGACTCACCTGCCGGGCCTTATAGACCACCCCCATGCCGCCCCGCGCGACTTCTTCGAGAAGTTCGTAATCAGCGAAGTGGCAGAGCAGGGGAGTCTCGAGTGCGGAATGCGGAGCGCGGGGCGCGGAGTGGCTCGGCTCCCCAGCCGCGGCGGCGGGAGCTCCCGTGGGGGCGGCTCCGGTCTCCAGCGCGTGCCCCAGCGCGCAGGGCAGGCAAACTCCGCCAGCGCCGCCACGCTCCATGGGGGTGCCGCACACCTTGCACCGGTGGTCCGCTGATGGCTGTGGCGAATTCATCTGTTTGCCAAGCTCTACTTCCTACTGCGGGAAAAGCGACCAAAAGTTGCGGAAGTTCCGGCTACTTTCCTCGCGGTGGAGACTATGGGCTGATCACGGCGATCAGATAACGCAGTTCCTCATCAACCTCCGCCGCCGTGGAGACGGTGTGGGCGATTTCTTCCCGCACCAGTTCCCGGTGACGCTGACGCAATCGGTGGATCAGCGACTTGACCGCACTTTCAGTCACCCCTAACTGGGCCGCGGCCTCGGCGTACGAGATCGTGCGCTGCTCGCCCGGTTCAAAGGCCTTCAGAATTTCGTATTGCCGCGTTTTGTCGCCCGCAACGAATTCGGCGCGCAGCCGGGCGAGAGCCTGGTCGAGGATCGTCTGCGCCCAGCGGCGCTCGAACAGTTTTTCAGGAGTGAGGTCATCCGGAACTTCCAACCGGTAACGGTCTTCGGACGCCGGATCGTCGAGCGAAACGATCACCTGGCCACCGCCGCGTTTGCGGGTGGTGGCCCGTTCCTGCTCATCGGACAGAAAATGGTTCAGCGTCAGCAGGAGGAACGAGCGGAACTTGCCTTTGGCTCGGTCCGCCTGGGCCGGGTAGTTCTTTTGCAGCAGTCGGGCGAAAAATTCCTGGGTCAGGTCCTGCGCCTCCTCGGGTGCGTAGCCGCGCCGCCGGATGTAAGCGTAAAGCGGGTACCAGTAGGTGCGGCACAGCGTTTCGAGGGCTTGGGCCGCCTGCGGTGATTGCTGTTCGCCCGCCGCCAGCACCACACTCCAGTGGGTGGTCGTGAAGCCGGCATTGCTGCTCGGACCAGTCTGGTGGTTTGGCCCGTTCATCGTCACTTGCCGAATCATACGATGAACCGGCTCGATTTCGACACTTTTCTCAATGGCTGGCTTTCCTCGAAAGGGTCGCGCTGACACCA
>Ga0315277_10006188_pt1 | contig 15729 bp, 15 predicted proteins | sample YL17G05_15_MG_FD_203695 | JGI IMG/M metagenome (GOLD analysis project Ga0315277, IMG submission 203695) | Sediment microbial communities from Yellowstone Lake, YNP, Wyoming, USA - YL17G05_15 | ecosystem: Environmental > Aquatic > Freshwater > Lake > Sediment | place: USA: Wyoming | collected...
TTGAGAAAAATACCGTAATACCCGAGGCATGCTCAAGCTGCAAGAGGAAAGGCCTGCAGCATGATGAGGAAGAGTCCAGATTCGTAAACCTGCAGAAAGCCGAGGCTCAGGAGCCCCTTGAGATGACGAGGGGAGGCGCTCCCGCGAGCCATATTGAGGTGTGGCTGGAGGATGACTTGGTCAATACGATCAGCCCGGGGCAGAGGGTTGAGATAACCGGCGTTTTGAGGATAAGACCTTTCAACGAGTCGAGGGGGCAGGCCTCAAGAACACTATATTCGAAGTTCCTTGATGCCGTTCACCTCAAGAGGGTCGAGAAGGAGTTTGAGGAAGTGGATATCAATAGGGAAGATGAAGAGGAAATACTGACGCTCTCAAAAGATCCGGGCATATACCAGAAGATAGTGGGCTCGATAGCACCTTCCATATACGGCCATGATGAGGTGAAGGAGGCGCTTGCGCTCCAGCTTTTCGGGGGAACCCCGAACAAGTTGCTCTCTGACGGGGGGCGCATAAGGAGCGATATACATGTGCTTCTCATAGGTGACCCGGGTGTCAGCAAATGCGTGAGCGGCGACTCTAGGATAGTATTGGCGGATGGTTCGATAAAAGAAATCGGAGAAGTTGTAGAAGAGCAAGTTAAGAAGAACTGCAAAAAAGTTGATGACGGAATGTACAGCGAAGGAAACCACGATGCCATTTCATTGGATTGTTATGGGAGTATGGTGGAAAGCAAGGCGACGCATTTCTGGAAACTGGAAGCCCCTGAGTATCTATATAGAATAAAGACGTATACTGGAAAAGAGGTCACGACGACCTCGGAACACCCATTCTTTGTCTGTGATGACGGAATAGTCAATTCAGTAACGGCGGGTGGACTCAAGGAAGGCCAGCATATTGCAACGCCAGCCATAGTCCCAATCAAAGGGGAAATGCAAAAGTTCCCAATACCGAGAATCGGAAGAACCAATGCAATCCATATAAAAACACCGAGATATGTGGATAAAAGAGTAGCAGAGATGCTGGGGTATCTTGTCGGAGATGGGTACGTAAGAAAAAAGACCTCCTATGAGATAAATTTCACGAATACTGATGAGGTTTTGCTTGACAGATTTTCTAAGAATGTGGAAGATGCGTTTGATTTAAAGGTGAGGATAAAAATTGACCATCCGGAAATATCAAAAAGGGTCAAGACCGCATACGCGCTTTCTGTGGAGTTGGGAGGGGCATTAGAAGAAATGGGAATTATGAAGGATTCGTTCAATAAAAAAGTTCCTCTGGAGATACAGAAAAGCCCGGATTCAATCGTAAAGCATTTCCTAAGGGCATACTTTGATTGCGAGGGGAACGTGCCAAAAAACCGACCCGCCGTTCATGCCATATCCGCGAGCAGGAGGCTGCTGGAGGAAATTCAGATTCTCCTAATCCGGTTCGGCATCATATCGCAGTTGCATGAGACATACGCGCGGGCGACAAATTCAAAGACGAAGAAAATTGGCAGGTATTATCGGGTATCTATTACTGGAGAGAACGCGCGATTGTTTGCCGAGAAGATAGGATTTAGAGGTGTCGATAAAAGCAGGAGACTGAGAGTCGCTTTAAAGGGGATAACACACAGCACAAATTTGAACGTAGTGCCTGGACTTAAGGAGAAGCTGAGAAGTTTGAGAGAGGCACTTCTGCTCACGCAGTTTGAATGCGGAGTTGAAAGGACGACATACCAGCATTACGAGAGAGGGGATAGGAATCCTTCCAGAGAAATGCTCGGGAAGATGGCCAAAGCATTCAGGGAGAGACTCAGCTCGCTCCGGAGCCTGCCTGAATCTAGTCTGTCGCTTGGGGAGATGAGGAGCCGGCTTGGAATCTCGCAGCAGGAACTCGCAAAGAAGACCGGCGTGTCGCAAACGCTCATAAGCATGTATGAAATAGGAAAGATAAAAAGTTCTGGGAAGCATGGGCAAATAGTGAAAGCCATTTCTGAGATTTGCGCAGAAAAAAACGCACTGGAAGAAGACATAGACAGACTGGAATTGCTTTCTAGGTCTAATATATTCTGGGATAAAGTAGTAGAAAAAAGGAAAATTAAACCGAGAGGGAGATGGGTTTATGATCTTACGGTTGACAACTACCACAACTTCATTGCGAACTCGGTCGTGATTCACAATACTAGGATGCTTCAGTACATAACAAACCTTGCCCCCAAGAGCATATATGTGAGCGGCAAGGCGGTGACATCTGCCGGTCTCACAGCATCTGCGGAGAAGGACGAACTTGGCGATGGAGGGTGGACCCTGAAAGCAGGTGCGCTTGTCCTTGCATCCGGTGGTCTTGCAGGCATAGATGAATTTGACAAGATTAAGGATGAGGAATTAGCAGCAATGCACGAAGTAATGGAATCACAGAGCATAAGTGTTGCAAAAGCAGGCATAGTCGCAAAGTTCAATGCGAAAACTTCAATACTTGCGGCAGCCAACCCCAAGTATGGCAGGTTTGACCCCAACAGATATCCCGCAGAGCAGTTTGACATTCCTCCAACAATTCTCTCCAGGTTTGACCTAATATTCCCGATAAAGGATATACTAGATGAGGAGAAGGACAGAAAGCTTGCGGATTTCATACTCAACCAGCACACAATAGCTGGGAAGAGGGTGGAGAAGACCATAAGCGAGGAGGAGGAGATAAGGCCGCCGATTGACGCAACCCTGCTGAGGAAGTATATAGCATACTCAAGAACCAGGGTGAATCCAATACTGACTTCGGAGGCGAATGAGAAGATAAAGGAGTATTATGTAGAACTGAGAAGAATTGGCGCAAGTCAGGGAGCAGTGCCAATAACACCCCGTTATATTGAAGGTATGGTGAGGCTGGCAGAGGCGAGCGCAAAGGTGAGGCTGAGCAGGAGAGTTGAATTGTCAGATGCGGAGAGGGCTATAAAGCTCATGGACTTCATGCTTAAGTCTATAACAATGGACAAGGGGCTGGGCAGAATTGATATAGACATAATAACGACGGGGCAGCCAAAATCAAAAGCAGACAGGATAAGAAATGTGCTTGACATAGTGAAGGACCTTGAGAAGGAATACGACCTGGTTGAAGTGGAGAAAGTTGTTGAAGAGGCAAAGAAATACGGATTGGATGAAATGACAACAAGAAGGATAATTGAGGAAATGCTGAGGAAGACTGGGGAACTTTACGAGCCAAAGCACGGGCATGTGAAAGTTGTGAGGCCAAAGGTGGAGTGATGAATCACATAGCAAGAATAGTTGCAATGTTCCTCATTGCACAGCTCATTGGACTGTTTGTTGGAATCCAACTTGTCGGAAACCCTGTGTACGGCGATTTGAATGTCACCCCCAACCAGCAGCCGGGCGATACGGGAAACTCATTTTTGTTCATTCTTTATGTAATCTTAGTTGCAGTGATAGTTGTGCTTGTCATAAAGTACTTTAAATGGTCTCATTCTCTCTTCAGGCTGTTCGAGGTTGTCATGATATTTGGAACTTCATCCCTCGTCTTCTTCATCTTCCTGACATACTTCGGAGTGCCGTATTCAATAGAGATAACTGTCGTGCTTTCCCTTCTGCTTGTTCTTCTAAAGGTGAAGCGCCCGGAGTTCAGGAATGTGGCAGCAATAATCTCCAGCGCTGCTGCGGGGGCGCTTTTCGGCTTCTCATTCGACATGATACCTGCGCTCATCTTCATAGCTTTCGCCTCTGTCTATGATTTTGTTTCAGTGTTCATCACAAAGCACATGATTTACATGGCGAAGGAAATGAGCAAGATGGAGTTGTCCTTCACCATCTCCAGCAGGGAGAAGAGGTATGTTAAGGAGCACAAGAAGGAGGAGGAGTTTTCCCTTGAGCTTGGGAGCGGGGATATTGCCCTGCCACTCATGCTTGCGGTTTCGGCTTACAGGTTTGACTTCAGCGTCATAGACGCATTTGCAGTTGTGTTCGGTGCCACAGTAGGGCTCGTCATAGTGCTTTACTATGTCACGAAAAACAAAGTTTTCCTGCCTGCCCTGCCGCCCCTATGCTTCTTCGGAGTGCTTTCCTTTGGCTTATCAAGGCTGCTGCTACACTGAGCTTTATAAATTCGTATTTACATAAGAGATGCTGCTATGGAATACGACAAACTTTTGGAGAGGGCATATTCCTGCCTGCCTGAAAAGGCTAGCGGAGGGGCCAGGTTTGAGATGCCCGTTGTCGAGAGCTTCGTGCAGGGGAACAAAACTATAATAAAGAATTTCGACGAGATTGCCGGAAAACTTAGGAGAACTCCCGAGGAGATTATGAAATACCTCACAAGGGAGCTTGCAATTCCCATGAGCAGGGAGGGGCCAGGGCTTATACTGCAGGGTAAATTCTATGACCGGGTGCTCAACGAGAAGCTGAAGAAGTATGTTACTTCATTCGTCATATGCAAGGAGTGCAAGAAGGCGGATACTAAGATAATTGGTGTTGAGAGGGGAACGAAGGCCTTGGTTTGTGAGGCTTGCGGAGCCCGGTCTCCAGTGAGGGCTTGATATGGTAGAGGAAGAACAGGAAGTTATCGGAAGGTTGAGATTGCCAAGGAAGGGAGAAGTGCTGGGGGTAGTAATCAGCATGATGGGCGCAAGCAGACTTCTGGTCGACTGTATGGATGAAAAGGAGAGGATGTGCAGGATTCCGGGCAAGATAAAGAGGAGGATATGGGTGAAGGACGGGGATGTTGTGCTCATAAAGCCTTGGGTAGTCGAAAGCGATAAGAAAGGGGATTTGGTTTGGAGGTATACCAGGCTGCAGGCAGACTGTCTTAGAAGAGCGGGCCACATGAAGTGAGAGCATGGCAAGGAAGCTCTCAACAAGGAAAAGACCCAATAGGGAGGATAAACAGTTAAAGGAAAAGAAGAAGATTGAGTCAGAGGTTTTTGACAGGTATTCGATGCTCATTCTGGGGGGGTTTTTGAACAAGAAGGTAATAAGGAGCGTAGACTACCCCATAGCCAGCGGGAAGGAGGCGATTGTCTTCAGGGCAACCGCAGGTGAGAAATTCAAGGGCGAGGGGGAGCACATAGCAATCAAGATATACAAGGTTGAGACGAGCAATTTTTCGAGGATGCAGGCGTATATAAGGGGAGACCCGCGCTTCCTTGGGGTGGGGGGATTCAAAAGGGGAATTATTTTTGCCTGGTGCAGGAAGGAGTTCAGGAATCTTCAGATATGCAAGGATGCAGAAGTGCCTGCCCCAATTCCGTATTTTTTCAAGGACAATGTACTGCTCATGCAGTTCCTTGGTGAGGAGGGAATCCCGGATTCCCTGCTTGTTGATGTGGGAAGCGACAACCCTGAGAAAGACTGCAACACCCTGCTGGGCTATGTAAGGAAGTTGTACGATAAGGGGTTCGTTCATGCGGATATAAGTGAGTTCAACATACTGATGCATGGAGATGTTCCTTACTTGATAGACATAGGGCAGGGAGTTCTGTTGGACCATCCCAAAGCAGAGGAATTCATGAGGAGAGATGTTGAGAATATATTGAGGTATTTCAGGAAGTACGGAATTGAGAAGAATGCAGAGGAAGTTATCAGGTGGGTGAAGTCGGCATAGTTATTTATAGCCGAATTCTCCGATGAGGGGTACAAAAACAACCGGCATAAGAATTGAGGTTTCCACTTTTCTTCCAACTTTCACAACAAGCTCCAAGTCCTGAAACATTCTGGAGCCCACGGGTATGAGCAGCTTTCCGCCATCCGCAAGCTGGTTTATCAGAGGCTGGGGAATTGAGGGAGATGCTGCTGTGACGATTATTCTGTCATAAGGAGCTTGTTGGGGATACCCTTTCGTGCCATCGCCCTCAATGAATTTTATATTTGTAAGGCCCAGTTTCTCGACATTGCCTTTCGCAAGCGCTATGAGCTGTGGGATCCTTTCGACTGTATAGATGCATCCGGAATCGCCTGCCAGCACAGACAGAATCGCAGCTTGGTAGCCGCTTCCTGAGCCTATCTCCAGCATCTTCATCCCATCCCGGACATCAAGTGATTTGCTCATGAACGCAACTATGCTTGGTGCAGAGATGGTCTGCCCAAGCCCTATGGGCAGGGGGGTATCTGAGTAAGAGGCCTTTGCGTAATCGGGATGGACAAACAGCTCCCTTGGCACCTTTTTCATTGCCTCGGCTACCCTGTCATCCGCGTAACCCTGCTGTAAAAGAAGCTCAACCATCTCCTCATTTCCACCCATGGTAGTTTTGTGAAATTATGTGGATTAATAGCTTTGCCCAAACAGCTAAAAAATGCCCTTTTTTGATAGAATTACCGACGTAAAACCAATAAGAAGTTTTTTATATTCTCTCATCCAAATAATACTAGTGAGTAACAATGCAGGTAGTGAAAATTCCCAGCGAGAGAGTGCCTGTGATAATAGGGAAGAAGGGTGAAGTGAGGAGGGACATAGAGAGAAGGGGAAAAGTGAAGCTGGATATAGATCACGAGGGAGAGGTGGAGATAAGCAGCGAGAACAGCATAGATGAGTGGAAGGCTACGGATGTTGTGAAGGCTATAGGCAGAGGTTTCGGCCCTGACAGGGCTTTCGAGCTCTTCAACGACGAATTCTCCCTGAAAATCATTGACTTGAAGCAGATATTCGACAGTGACAAGGATATAACAAGATACAAAGGGAGAGTTATAGGACACGCTGGAAAGGCGAAGAGGGTGATTGAGGTGACCAGCGGCGCTGACCTGTGCATATATGGCAACACCATAAGCATAATTGGCAGGCTGGATGCGCTGGGCCTTGCTGAGAGTGCAGTGAACAAACTGCTTGAAGGTTCAAGCCATGCCAAGGTTTATGCAATGCTCGAGAAGGGAAGAAGAAAGATGAGGGAGGAGAAGTTATGGGAGGAGAGATGATGGAGGAAGAAAAAGAATCAGAAAAGGAAGTAAACGGAAGCGAGATTTTCAAGGAGTTCAAGGAGTACTCGGTAGTCGAATTCTTCAAGAAGAACAGGCAGATGCTGGGCTTCGCCGGCAAGGTGAGGTCCCTCACAACCATAATCCACGAGTACTGCACCAACGCACTTGATGCCTGCGAAGAGGCGCACATACTCCCAGAGATAATGGTGAAGGTTGATGAGTTGCCTGACGAGCATGTTAAAGTCACAATCCAGGATAACGGGCCTGGAATTCCTCCGAGCCACTTGGGAAAAGCAATGGGCATGATGCTCGCGGGCACCAAGTTCCACAGGTACATGCAGCAGAGAGGGCAGCAGGGTATCGGGGGGGCAGGCTGCACACTATTTTCGCAGATAACAACTGGGAAGCCCACTAGAATGCGCTCGGGTTTAGGTGATGGAAAGGTGTATGAGTGCGACATGAAGATTGATGTGAAGAACAACCAGCCAGTGATAACAAACCAGGTTGAATTCATGGGAAATTTCAGAGGTTTGAGAGTTGAAGTGGAGTTTGCAGAAGTGAAGTATGACAAGAGCGAGCATGGAGTTTACGAGTATCTCAAGAGGACTGCCATGGCAAACCCGCACGCCCAGATAACTTTGACAGAGCCCACTGGCGAGAAGCATGTATTCCAGAGGGCTTCTGATAAGATTCCCGAGAAGCCTGCCGAGATACAGCCGCATCCCCTTGGGATTACCACGGGCGATCTGGTGGATATGGCCCATAGGACGGACTCCAGGAAGCTTTCCTCTTTCCTTACAAACACGTTCTCAAGGATGAGCTCCGCGAAGGTCGAGGAGCTTGCCAAGCTTGTTCCAACTGTCAATTTTGAGAAGCATCCGAGAGATTTGAAGTGGCCGGAGGCAGAGGCGATAGTCAATTCAGTAAAGACTTTGAAATGGATTGCACCTCCCACTGATGCGCTTAGGCCCATAGGCTCTGACCAGATTGAAAAAGCGCTGAGAAACATACTGGCTCCTGAATTTGTTTCCGTGAGCGAGAGGAGACCCAAGGTGTTCAGAGGCGGAATTCCCTTCATGGTTGAGGCTGCAATAGCCTATGGGGGGAATTCGGGGAGGGCCAGAAGCGATGAGGGGAGGGGCGGGGACATCATAAGATACGCAAACAGGGTTCCCCTGATGTTCGATGGCGGCTCATGCGCAATAACAGAGGCTGTGAAGAATATAGACTGGAAGAGGTATGACATAAGGGATTTCGACAAGGAGCCCGTGACAGTTTTCGCAAACTTCGTGTCTGTGCATGTTCCCTACACCGGGACTGGAAAGCAGGCCATAACAATGGAAGAGGAGATAGTCGGGGAGATAAGGTATGCAATAATGGAAGTTGCAAGGAACATGCAGGTTTACCTGAGAGGCAAAGTAAGGGAGATGGACAAGGAGACCAAGAAGAAGATAATAATGCGTTATGTAAAGGAGCTATCTGCAGATTTGGCGGATTTGGCAGGCACCAGCGCTCCTGCGGATATTGAGAAGAAGCTCATTAACATGATTGAGACGAAGTATGAGAAGATTGAGGGGGAAGCCGAAGAGGCAGTTGATGAGGTTAAGGAGGTAGAGGAGAATGAAAAAGAAGAGTGAGAAGGAAAGCTCGTCCGAAGTCCTGAGCAAATTGGAAGGGCTTGGGAGGGATATGCTTAAAGAGATAGATGTTGGCGAGGCGCCAACTTTCGAGTGCTTACTGAGGAGTAGGGGGAATATATTGTTTGATGAGAGTTTGGGCTACATAAAGCTTGGTGAAAAGAGGGAGACGAGAACTTTCCTCAATGTTGGGCAGGCCAAGAAGTTCATGCAGACAGTTGCAGTTGCATCCAAATGCAAGAAATTCCTGAAGGAGGACTCCCACACGAGTATAAGAGGCCTTTTCTACCAGCTAAAATTCACCCTTGGAGACAGTGTTGACGAGGATTTGTTCTCAGAGCAGAGCGAGAGCAACCCTCTTGTTGAGGATTTGGAGGTGGCCCTTGATGTGAAGAGGGAGGATTTGAACCTCAACACGGACAGGAAGGGGGTTGTTGCAGGAAATCTTGTGCTCAAGGACAAGTTCGGAGGAGCAACCGATGAGATAGACTGCTCCAAGCAGGGAAGAAGCGGTTGGATGATTCCCAGCGATGTGGACAATGGAATGGATTTTGTGAGCGTTGATGCGGATTACGTTCTTGTGGTTGAGAAGGACGCCCTCTGGCAGAGGCTTAATGAGGACAAGTTCTGGAAGAAGGAGAACTGCGTGCTCATAACTCCGAAGGGGCAGTCCTCAAGGGGATGCAGGAGGCTTATAAGGAGGCTGGCTGACAAGAAGCTGCCAGTATACTGCTTCACGGACTGCGATGCCTGGGGCTGGTATATCTACTGGGCGATAAAGACGGGAAGCATGAACCTTGCATACCTTGGCAGTGATATTGCAACTCCTGAAGCGAGGTTCATCGGGGTGACCATGAGGGATATCGTGGATTACGATTTCCTGGGCAAACTCACAATAAAAACGAAGGATGTCGATCTGAAGAGAGCCGAGGAGATGCTCACCTACCCGTGGATAACCGCCCACAAGGAATGGGTGGAAGAGCTGAAAACGGTTCTTGCAACAAAGAAGAAGATTGAGCAGGATGCGCTGCAGGGACCTAGATTATCTTTCGTTGGGGAGTATGTAAGAGAAAAGCTTGAGAAGAAGAAGTTCCTCCCCTAAGTTGGGGGTGAGGAAGTGGATGTGAAGTTGCCAAAAGCAATGAGCGAGAAATTGGCTGAAGAGATAGGTCTCCATATAGGAGACGGGAGTATGGGCATCTACCAGAATGGAGGAATTTACTCCCTTCGAGGTAATAAAATATCCGACAGAACATTTTATGAGGGATATATCAAAAATTTGTATAAACAAGTATACAAGATTGATGTTGTTTTAAGAGAGTGGGATGACGTCATAGGCTTTCAGATATGCTCTAAGCCGCTAGTAAAGTATAAACATGAATGTTTTCGATTGCCAATGGGACCAAAGGGTAATATCGGGATACCGAAAGTACTAATGAAGGATGAAAAACTTAGCATCGCATGTATACGTGGTATTTTTGATACTGATGGCAACTTTTATTTAGAAAAGAAAAAAGGTAAATTGTATCCTCGTATTCATATATGTACAACTTCTAAAAGACTAGCGAATCAGATAAAACGGTTAATTAAACTTCTTGGTTTCTCGAGTTTTTCGATGTGGACGACAAAAAATAAAAATTGGAGAGTTTGCTATAGAATGTGTATACGAGGTTATAAAAATTGTTTACTTTGGTATAAGGTAATTGGTTCTTCACATCCAAAACATATCCAAGAATTTGAACGCTTATTTAAATCTTGATTTCCCATTCATTTTTTAAACTTCATCTACCAAATTAATCAGATATGCCCCGATAGCTCAGTCGGTAGAGCGACTGTCATGGATTGGTCGAAGCTGTTAACCGACTGCAGAAACCAGTAGGTCGTCGGTTCGAGTCCGACTCGGGGCGCTCTTATTTTTACGACGGAGGAGGGATCTTAGATCTCACTTATGGATAATTGTCCCCCTCTTCCTTCCCAGCATGGCATTCTTCAGATTCCCTTCTTCCAGCCCGCTGATGATATTGCTGGTTATCCCATGTTCAGCGAGTCCAACCAGTGTCTCAACCTTGTGCAGCATCCCACCGGTAACATCTATTCCATATGAGCCTTTAAGGGAGGATTTTATCTCCTCGAAATTCTTGGGAGTTACCTCAGGAATCTTTTTGGCTTTTGGATTCAGCTGGGGGTCAGAGGTGAAAACCCCGTCTGTCACTCCAGCCAGGATAATCCTTTTTGGCTTGAGTCTCCTTGCGAGATAGTCAAAAATCACCTCAGTAGAAAGTATGGAGCAGCCCCTCTCCAAATCGACCACCACATCCCCGTAAGGAACAGGGAGCAGATTCTCTGAGAGCATCCTTTTCAGGGGTTTGACATCGAAGTGGGCTATCTTCCCATTCCTTGCCAGGGCGCATGCAGACGGCTGCACAGAGACTGCGTTCTCCCCGGCTTCAATGAGGCTTTCGACAACAATCCTGTTAAGCCTTGACGCAGCATCCTGCACTTCTGCGACACCCTTGTAGGTTTCCGGGCTTACCACTCCCTTGTGCACCTCGTATTTCTTTGCAGGGACATGGGGGAAAGAGCCCCCGCCATGGCCGACAAGAAGCTTCAGCTTTCCTTCCTCCTTTGCCTCGTGAATCTCCCTGGCGAGCCTGTTTATAACATGCAACCTTGCAGTGAATGGCTTAGTCTTGTCGGTTATCAAGCTTCCGCCAAGCTTTACGAAGACCAGCTCGCTCATCTTATTACCTCGACAGTTCCCTTATCCCCGTCCACAACAACTTTGCTTCCATTCTTTATAAGCTTGAATCCCTTCCTCTCCAGCTTGTCCACCATGGGAATCTCCGAGATTATTGCACCGACTGCGACTATGACCTCAGCCTCCTCATTCACAATTGCATTCGGAGCTTTTCCATTCCTCTTAAGCTGGTACAGCGCATAGGAGCCCACAGTTGAGCCTCGGCCTCTTGGAAAGACCAGTATCTTTCCTGCCATGCACTTCCTGAAAAGCGGATGCTTGGGGTTTACAACAACCCCTGTCTTTGTATCCACCTCTCCCAGGAAGCTTATGGCCTCTTTGCTGACAAGAGCTTCTCCTTCCGCCTTTCCCTTTGAGATTGCCCTCCCTTTTATTTTCATATTCTTACTCCAGGATATCCTTCAGCGAGCCGAAAAGCACCTTCTGTTTGCAGAAGCTCGGCAGGTAGTGCGCTGCCTTGCCGGAGTTCACTGCAGTGCGCTTGAAATTCATGTCTTCGATTGGGGAGACAACCATGCAGGTATCGCTGACCACCCTTCCTCCTGCCTCCTCGATTATTCTTGTAAGGCCCAGCTTGTCCGCCTTGGTCTTGATTTTTCTTGCAGTGCACACCCACAGCTTCCTTTTCAGCTTTCTTCCCCGCAGTTTCTCGGCTATCTCTTTTATCTCCTCAAGGGAGCAGTGGGGACAGCCAATCGCTATCAGCTCGGCATCCTTTGAGGAGTTCAGGCTTTCCTTGGTTTCCTTCAGCTCCCTGCTGCCGAACTCCACTCGCTCTGGCTTGCCCACCACTCTCCATTCCGAGGTGACTCCCTCGATGAAGAAAAGTGCAACAGAGCCAGATGCAGCAAGGGCTGCTCCGAGAGCCTTTACTTCATCAACAGTGAAGTCCTCCATCCCCTCAAATGCAACAACCCGCTGTTTGGCTATTCCTCCAGCGTAGATTCCCAGCGCACCAAAATCCGACATATCCTCAAGCTTAACCTTTACGTCAAACACCACTTCTGCAATTCGGTTCTCATCAAGGTGATAGCCAAAATAAGGGGTCTTTCCGGTAATTGCAGATGCCAAAGCGCTCATTCCGCTCTCCCTGTTCGTCCTTGCCCCGAGCGCGGAATTGGCGAATATCACCGCGGAGCTCTCGCTCCAGGCTATATGCTCACCTTTTTTCGGCAGTATTCCTATGAGGTATGGTGTGCAGGTGCACGTGGATTCCACCCCCATTTTCTGGTAAGCCTGGATTATCCTCAACTGTTTCCTGGCAAAATCCTTCGGGAAGCCCATCCTCTTCCATTCCTCAAGGTCCATGCCGCAGGGGTTGAGATAGCTGGGAATCCTGACCCTGCCGTCCTTTGCGAAGCTCTGAAGGAACTCCAGCCCTGCGTCCCCAACAGTCTTGTAGCTCACCCCTGAAATCTGCGCTGAGGTTACCGGAATCAGCTTCTCTGCCCCGAATATTTTGCAAATTGCTAGGAGGATCTCCATTGATTTGGCTGCTGCGGCTCCATGCTCTCCTCCTAGGATATCCTCTTCCTCCCTGCTAAGGTGCATCAGAGATACCTCCCAATCTTCACTTTTGGAAATTCCGCCTTCTTGAAATCTTTCAGGTGCTTCTTCAGAGGGGCGGTTGCATCAAGGCCCATCTTGCTCGTCTCTCTTGTGTATGGGTTCGCGGAAGGGTCCAGCGATGAGCCCTTCTCATGTGGTTTGACCACCAGCCCATCCTTTGCCTGGAATCTGGTGGCTATTGCCCACTCCACATCAAGCGGGTTGTAGATGTTTATATCATCATCTACGATAAGCACATGTTTGAGCGATGAATGCCCTTTGAAGGCAGCCTCAATTGCCCTCTTGCCATCATCCTCATTCTTCTTCTTTATCCTGACAACTGCATGCAGCCAGGAGCATCCCCCGAGAGTAAGGCGGACATCCTTGCAGTCACATACCTTATTCACCTCTCTGAATATTGTTGGCTCCCTGGGCATCCCCATGAGGAGCTTGTGCTCATTACAGCCGGGCAGAAGGGCGTGGTACAATGCATCCTTCCTGTGGGTTATTTTCTTTATTTCAAGCACATTCTGTTCCCTAATTACATCGCATGTCTCAGTTAAATCTACGAAAGGACCCTCGGGAGCGAGCTCCCTTGTGATTCTCCCCTCGAGCACAAATTCAGTCTGGGCGGGAACCTCAGTATCCACAGTCTTGCAACGCGCAATCGGCAGTTTCTCCAATGCATTCGCTATCTTCATCTCGTCGAAACCCAGCTCAACAGATGTCGCTCCTGCCAGCAGAAAGTTGACGGAATTCCCTATGCAGACTGCGACATCAAGCTCCCCCCCGTTCCTTTTCATGAATTCATTCAGGTGTCTTGGCACGATTCTCATCACGAACCTTTTCTCATCCAGCTGCATCAGCCTGTGGAAAGATGAGTTCCTTCCAAGCTCTGGATCCTTTGCGACAACCACCCCTGATGAAACGTAAGGTCCGCCATCCTCCTTGCAATGAGTTAGTATGGGAAGCTTGTTTAGGTCCACTCCTTCCTCCACAACCTCCTGGCAAGGGGCTTTCTCGACAAGCTGCGGCTCGCTGGGGTTGTCTATTGCATGCTCAATTCTGGACAGCATTTTCTCCTTCGGCACTCCGAGGGATTGTGCAATGAGTTCCCTTGATGAGAATACGTTCCCGATGACCTTGAATCTGCTCTCCCCTATTTTCTCAAAGAGCACAGGCCTTCCATCAAGTTCTTTCAGTATGGCTGCAGCAACAAACTTCTTGCTGACAGGCTTCTTTATCACGACAAGCTCCTTTGAGAGCCTGAGTTTTCTTATGAAATCCCTGAGCATTCCATCACCTCTTTTCTGGTGCCGCTTTCAAAACCCCTTTAGTATCATAGTAAAGGCCTCCATTGAAAAAAGCCCAGCCAAGCAGTATTGCATATAGATTGAATTCCCTTATCCCGAATGATAGCAGGTAGTTCAGGCTAAGCAGCAACAGGATGAACTCCAGAGCAAGGAGTGGCATCACCCCCAGAAGAATGCGGTCCTTGCGGAAGATCTCGTCATGAAATCTGAAAGCTGCCAGCGAGAAGCACCACATCAAGATTATTAGGAGTATGTCAATCAGATTCATGCTTGGGTGGTTCTGCGAAGGGGCTAGAAAGCCCACTGAAATTAGCAATGAGCCTGTCACGAGAAAGATTTGGCCGGTAGTGATTTTCACCCATTCCACCTTTTGTATAGATGATTCTCAATCCTCAGCGAATCCAGGATCTTCCCTACTATGAAATCCACCATATCCCCAATTCTTTTTGGCTTGTGGTAGAAGGCAGGGGAAGCCGGCAGAATCACAACTCCGAGCCTTGAGAGCTTCAGCATATTCTCCAGATGAATTGCACTCACCGGAGTCTCTCTGGGTACGATAACAAGCTTCCTGCCCTCCTTCAGCATGACATCCGCACTCCTCGTTATGAGGTTGTGGCAGTAACCATTTGCAACTGCCGAGAGGGTTTTCATTGAGCAGGGGCATACCACCATTGCATCGAAAATGGCAGAGCCTGAAGCAGGTGGAGCGTCTATTTCCGCTTCGTTGTAGAGTTTGCCGTATTTGCTGAGCTCGGCCAGGAATTTCTTCACGTCACCAACTTCGTATCCAACAACTTTCTTCGCATTCTCGCTTACAATTATGCTCAGCTGCTCTTTCCTCAGAGCTTCGGCTAGCCTCATTCCAATGGGAACACCAGAAGCCCCGGTAATGGCGAGGATTACTTTCACAAACTACTTAGGAAAAAGGAAGTTTTTATATCTATATTCACTTTGCGCACCATGTTCGACAGGAGCAGAACATCAGCTACTTGGGAAATGCAATTGAGCAGTATGCTACAACTTCCCGGTAATCCTTTGTCATATCCCCGGAATTGGCGTATTTCAGAACTTTGGCTTCCCTTCCCTCCTTAAGCTTGGAGTAGATGATTGCGGCCATTATCGGGGCGTAGCCGCAGATTGAGATATTATTACTCCTAACTTCCTTGAGGAAACCTCTTGCATCCAGTTTCTCTATGTATTTTATGGCAAGCTCGTCCTTCCTCTTGGCACTCTGCGCATCCTCGAAGTGAGTGAAGTCCGAGCTGGCTATAACCAGAACCTCCCTCTTGAGTTCCTGAGATGCCCTGGATACCGCATTCGCAATTTCTTCGGCAGTTTCATAATCGCCCAAGCCCATGCATATCGGCACAAACCTGGGATTTTTGTAGAGGAACTGAATGAACGGCAGCTGGACCTCTATTGAATGCTCTCCTTCGTGAGCTGTTTCATCAAAGTCGATTAGATTTGAATTCTTCTGCACAAGCGCCCCAAGTTCTTTGTCATTATCCACAGTGCCGAGAGGTGTCTCCCAGTCCTGCTGCGAGAGGGCTACTCCGCTCCCTCTACCAGTGTGGTTC
>Ga0315277_10006189_pt1 | contig 15728 bp, 16 predicted proteins | sample YL17G05_15_MG_FD_203695 | JGI IMG/M metagenome (GOLD analysis project Ga0315277, IMG submission 203695) | Sediment microbial communities from Yellowstone Lake, YNP, Wyoming, USA - YL17G05_15 | ecosystem: Environmental > Aquatic > Freshwater > Lake > Sediment | place: USA: Wyoming | collected...
AAGCAAGCCCCGGGAAAAGAGGCGCGGAGTGTTCTCCCGCCTGTGGAAGGGGATGAAGGATAACCGGGCGCTGGGGGCCTTGCGTTTCGTCGGCCTGGGGATCGTCCTGGGGGGGGTCGTGGTGGGGGCGGTGGTCGGGATGAGGGCGCTGGACCGCCGCGTCCGGGAATTGCCCGCCCAGGTGGAGGCGATGTCGTACCGTCTGCGCCTTGCGGACCGCCCGGCCTGGATGCCGTCCTCTCTGGTCCGGCAAATCGCCCAATCCATCGTGCCGCAGGGCGTCAGCTTCGGCGATCCGTCGCTTGCCGGGAAGATGCACGCCGCTGCCGCCGCAAACCCGTGGGCGGCGCGAGTGCACAAGGTGACCAAGCAGCGGACCGATGACCCGCAACTGGGCCTGGTGGAGGTGTACGCCGAATACCGCCAGCCGTTCGCCCTGGTGGGCAACGACGGCAAGTACCACCTCATCGACGCCGAGGGCGTCCGCCTGCCCGACGATCAGGCGCCGCGATGGCAGGCGATGGTGAAGGCCGAGGGCGATTCGCAGGCCCGCCACGTCCAGTACGCCTCGCGCGAGGATGTTCCCGAAGGGCTGAACGCCTGGTGCATCCACTACGTCACCATCGACGGGATCGCCTCTCCGCCGCCCGCGCCCGGCCAGCGATGGCAGGGCCAGGACCTCCAGGAGGGGATGCGCCTTGTGCGGGCCATCGCCGGGCGCCGCTGGGCCGACCAGATCACCGTCATCGACGTCCGCAACCACAACTGGCGGCTCGACAGGAAGCAGCCGCAACTGGTCCTGTATGCCCGGAACGGCGAGGGAGAACGCACGCAGATTCGGTTCGGGCGGTTCGCGCTGCCCGGCGATTACGAGATTCCCACTGAAGTGAAGCTGGCACACCTGGACAACTACGCGGCGGAACACAACGGGCGCCTGGCAGGATACAACAGCTACATCGACATCCGCCATGAACAGTGGCTCGCCAACTCCAACTGAGCCGCCTGTCACTGCCCGTCCTGCCGGCGGCGTCTGGCGTTCGGCCTGGGTTTCCTATCCGCTGCTCTGCCTGCTGGGTCTGGGGGTGGGGCTCTGGCCCGGGTCGATCTACCCGTCCCAGGCCGGGTTCCCCGCGGCGCCGCTGCCTGCCCTTCGATGCCTGGCCGTTGCGCAGGTTGCCTTCGTCCTGCTGGTCTATCCGCTTGTCCTTCAGTCCCGCCGGCGGGCTTGCGGCGAACGGGAATACTGGTCCCGGGCCGCGCTGGAGTCGGGCATTTGCCTGGTGGCCACGGTGCCGTTTTATGTCGCGGCGGCCTGGCTGGGCGACGCCGTGACCAAAGACGTGGTTCGGGCCGCCGTCTATGTCGCGTGCCTGTTCCCGGTGGCGTGGGTGGCAGGCGCGTACCTTGCCCGCGGGCCGGCCCGCAGCGCGGTCCTCCTGGTATTGCTGCTATCCGCCTTTGGTCTGCCCGCGGCGTACTACGTCACGCGGGAGTTCCTCATGCGCGTGCCGTCGGAGTGGCTGTGGCGCCTCGCCCCAGCGACCTTCGCCTGGGACCAGGCGGCCTCGCGCGGAGATTCCTGGTTGCCCCAACCGGCGTGGGCATGGCTGCTCTGGCCGGTGCTCGCCGCGGCCGCGGGCATGGGCAGACTCTTATTGCGCGGCGCATCTTCGCTCCGCCGCGATGCCTGTTAGCATTGCGCGCGGCGGTTCGGAGCTCGGCAGCGCACGATTCGGGCTGCGAACATGCCCCTCCTGGATGCCGTTGATCTCCTCACTTGCTGATGGTTGCCGTTCCTGATGCCGAGACCGGGATCGGAAATCTCTTTTTTCCGGCCCCGGAATTCACGTTGCATACCTCGACAGCCGATGTATAATACATAGGCGGCCAAGGTATCAGGGCAGGTGGCCCGATCCGCACGGGACCGTGTTTCAGGAGAACCGCAATGGACCTCTCGCAGGACCTCACCAAGGGCACGTTCGTACCGATCATCCTCTCGCTGCTCAAGGAGCGGGCGATGTACGGCTACGAGATCGTCAAGATCGTCAACGCCCGCACCCGGGGCAGGTTGGAGTGGAAGGAAGGCACCTTGTATCCCACGCTCCACCGGTTGGAGGCGGATGGGCTGGTCAGGTCCAGATGGCAGGATGTGCCCGGCGAACAGGAATCCGCTCGGAGGCGGAAGTACTACTCGATCACGCGCAAGGGCGTGGTGGAGCTGGCGCGGCGGGCCGCCGAATGGCGGGAGTTCTCGATGGCCGTCAACGCGTTGGTCATGGGAGCCTGACATGGCGACGTTCGATCAACTTGTGGGCCGCCTGACGGAGCGCCTGCGGGCTGCCCCGGAGCTTCGCATGGACGTGGCGGCCGAGCTGCGGAGCCACCTGGAAGACGCGGCGGCTGAGTTCCGCGGCGCCGGGCAGAGCCAGGAGGAGGCCGCGGCCAGCGCCGTCAAGGCCCTGGGCGACGAGCGGCAGCTCGCCGAGCAGCTCTGGCAGGCGAACCGAAGGCGGATCGGCTTCCGCCGGGCGGCCAAGTGGTCCGCGAGGGTCACGCTCGTGCCGGGCGCAATACTCGTGACGCTCCTGGTCATAGCGGGATTCTCATTCCAGAACCTGAGTCGAGCCCTCTCGCTGCTTCGTGCTCAAACCGTGGGATTCCCCGACGACCCCTGGCGGGAACACGCCGATGCCGTCACGCCGGACAAGCGGTTCCTCTTCGTGGGTGACGGCAAGGTCTCGGACAGGCTGGGCGTGGAGAAGGCCATCGCCGACCGCTGGCCGGATAACCCCACCTATTACGCCAACTACGTCTCAACGTATCTGGGGACTTCCTCCGATCGCGAGGGGCTTGCCCGCGGTGATCCCGCCGCAGTCGCCCGGGCCCTTCCAATCCTGGATCGGGGGGAGAAGCTCGACCCGAACAATGCCTTCTACAACGTGGTGAAGGCGGCGCTCCTGATGCGGCTTTCCAGCAAGGCGAAGGAGGATCCCAACACCACGTACCAGTACTCGCGCCGCGGGGGCCCGCCCGAGAGGACCGAATGCTGGCGGGTTGAAATCCATGATGCGGCAGCCTTCGACCGCGCCCTCGCCGAGCTGCACCTGGCTGCTGGAAAAGAGCGTCTGACGGACCACGCAATGGACATGCTGCAATGCCGGCTGGACATCCTGCCGCCACCACGCCGGTTGAGCCAGTACCTCTATCGCGTTCAGCTCTGCGTGGGGACGCTCTTCGGCGGGATCGGTGAGCTTCGCGAAGTCGTCCGGGGGACGTCCGCGTACGCCCTTGAGCTGGCCCGGCAGGGAAGGCGGGACGAGGCGGAGCGGCTGCTGCGGGAGGCGCAAGTCGTGGCGGCCAAGTCCGGTGCGGAAGCGAGGACCACCCTGGAGGTCCTGTCCAGCAAGGCGGCCATGACAACCGCCCTGGGTCATGCGGCCCGCGCCTATGAGGCCATGAAGCTGCCGGAAGAGGCGGCCAAGGCGCAGGAGCGGCTGGCGCAGGAGGATCGGTTCTGGGAATCGGTCTGGTCCGGGGCGCGCGGGTCGGACCGGAACCTGCTGCGCCAGGCCGGGTTTTTCCACTCGCTCCTGATGCCTGCGCTGCCGGGATATCGTCCGGAGCTCGAGCCCATGCGCTCGGCTGAGTATGCGGTGGGTGAGCAGACCGCGCTGGCTATCCTGCTGGCGCTGCTGGTGTTGTTGGCCATCGCGCTGGGGGCGGCGACGCTGGTGAGCGCCCTGCGTTTCCGCGGCCGGGAGAACGGGCCGATGCTGCTGTTCGCGGGATGGAAACGCCTGGGGCGGATATGCCTCATTGGGATCGTGCTGCCGCTGGGCGCGTATGTCGCATATGCCCACCTGACTTCGCTGGGTCGGCGCGAGGAAGGGCTGGGATTCGCCGGGGTTCGGTTCGCTCTTGAGTGCCTGCTGGTGGGCCTGGCCATGCTGGTCCTGGTCGTGCTCCAGGCCTTCCGAGCGATCCGCGGTCGTGCCCACGAGGCGGGGATGGCCGTTCCTGCCGCAGCGGATCGCGGCGGTCAGGGCTTGCGGAGTTTCCGGTGGTTCGCGGCCTTGGGCATCGCGGTAGCGCTGGCGGTCTGTGCCTTCTTGTGGCATGGCCATTCGCGGCCGGGCGTCCGGGCGGCACCTTGCGGGAAATAGGAACCATGCTGTGGCTTGCCCTGGCGGGATATGGGCTGCTGCTGGGGGCGGCTGGGCTGGTCCGGCTGTGCCGCCTCCGGGGGCAGTTCGCTCACTTCCGCCGGACGGTGATCCGGAGCATGGCGCCCATCCTGGCGGCCGCGGTGATCGTGGTGGGGATGTTCTGCGGACTGGCGCTGTGGCGCGCGGAGTCGTCGGCCGTCGAGAGGATCAGAGGAGCGGCCTCGCTGGACTTTCAGAACGAGGTCGAGCTGTCCAACTTCCGGCTGGTCCGGGACCGGTTCACCCAGGAGCACCGGGCGATGATGGTAAAGGCGGCGACGCAGCGGGCAGGGGCGCACGGGACTCAGGCGGCAGGTGGAGACTGAAGCAGGTAAACAGGTGGAGATCGCGGATGATGGAGAAGCGGGGCGCGGCGAATCGGACTTCGGCGAACTCAGTCGAGTCGAACTCCGCCGCGCGGGATGTTGGGAGTCCTCGCGCCGGGGCTCCCGTCGCGCCGCGCTGAAGTCCACGCCGGCGCAAACGACGCGAGGGCTCGGCGCCCTTCGCATCTCTGATGCCTACACGGGGTTCGGCACGTAGGTTCTGCGGCAGCGCTTCAGGTAGTTCAGGCCCGCTACCTGGCCGGTCATCTCCAGCTCGCCGCGATAAACGGGGTCGTGCCAGCCCTCGATGTCGATGCTGCCGCGGAATCCGCCGCGGCGCAGCTCGGAGATGATGTCCGTCCAGTTGCTGTCCCCGAAGCCCGGCGTGCGGTGAAAGCACCAGGGCTTGGGCCCGCGGATGCCGTGCTCGCGGATCACGTCCCACATGATCGTCGCGTCCTTGCCGTGGACATTGAAGATCTTCTTGACGTACTTGCGGAGCTGCGCCATCGGGTCGATGAGCTTCACCATCTGGTGGCACGGCTCCCACTGAAGGCCGATGTTGTCGGAGGGAATCGCGTTCCACATCATCTCCCAGCAGACGGGCGTCTGGGCGATGTTCCAGTCGCCGCGGTTCCAGTCGCCGCCCATCTCGCAGTTCTCGAACGCCAGCCGAACGCCCTTGTCGGCCGCCCGCTTCTGAAGCGGCCCGAACACCTTGGCGTACCGCGGCATCGACTCGTCGATCGGCCTGTCCACCACCCGCCCGGCGAAGCCCGTCACCAGGTCGCACCCGAACAGGTGCGCCGCGTCGATCAGCTTCTTCCAGCCGTCCCGGGTGGCCTTGGCCTTTGCGTCGTCCATCAGCGGGTTGCCGAAGACGCTCACGCTGCTGACGGCCGCGTCGCTGCCCGCGAGGGCTTCCTTGACCTCGGTGGCGAGCTTCTTCATGTCCGTGTCGCCCAGCGTCTGCCAGAACGTGATGGAGAAGCTCTCAAAACCGTGCGGCAGAATCTGCTGGATATACCCGGCCGTCTTCTCGCCCCCGCCCACCAGCGTCCCGATGCGGATGCTCTCCTTGTACTCAGCCATGCATTTTCCTTTTGGTTAGCGTTCCCGGATCACGAAGGGCACGAAGGGCACGAAGGACACAAAGACCGACGGAGCTTGTGGGTCTCTTCCGTGTCTCTGTTCCTTCCTTCGTGTCCTTTGTGGTCTTCGTGCTCTCTTTGATTCACATCACCCGTACCGGCACGCGTCTGCCTTTCCTGTTGGACTCGATAACCGCGAAGACCATCGCCAGCGACTTGATGTTGTCGTGGCACTGGGTCTGGGGCTTCCTGCCCGTCCGCAGGAAGGCCAGCATCTCCCGGAGCGCCCCGTGCATGCCACCGAACTTCAGCGGAGACTTGGCGACCTTGACGTCCTTCAGCGGCCGGTGGAAGCCCTTGTCTCCCGCGACGACCTGGCCGTGCGGCTCCTGGTCGTGATCGTAGAGGAGCGTGCCCCGCTCGCCGATGAACCGCCAGTCGCCGTTCCAGCTCGTGTGGCACCCTTCGGCGCACCAGCTTCCGCGATAGGTGAAGATCACGCCGCCGGTCATCTCGAAGATACAGGTGGCGGCCACGTCGCCCTTGTACCACGAGCCCTTCGGGTCGAACTCCTTCGCATACACTGCCACCGGGTCCGCGCCGGTCATGAACCGGCACAGGTCCATGTGGTGGATGGCCATGTCGAGGATGAGCGGGCTGGGCATCTCGTCGCGGAACCCCCCGAAGTGCGCGCCGATGTAGAAATCGCAGTTGATCGTCGTCAGGTGCCCGATCTTTCCGCCCAGGATCGTCCGGCGAACCTTGTCGTGCCGCGCGTCCCACCGCCGCGACTGGCTGACCATGTAGAGCTTCCGGGCCTGCTTGGCCGTGGCGACCATCCTGCGGGCCTCGGCCATGCTTGAGGCCATCGGCTTTTCGCCGATCACGTGGCAGCCCATCCGCAGGGCGGTGCAGGTCACCTTGCAGTGGGCCTCGGGGACGGTCAGGTCCACGACGAAATCCGGCCGCGTCCTCTTCAGCGTCGCCGCGAGGTCCGTCGAGGCCCGGCAGTCCAGCTCGTATTCCTTGATCCGCCGGCAGGCGGCCTCGATGTTCAGGTCCACCACGCCGACGACGTCTACCTTCTCCTTCTTCAAGGGCGGAAACCATGCGCCTGCAATGCCGCCCGCGCCCACCACCACCGCACGTTCACTCGCCATCTCGATGCTCCTTGCCGAACCGTTGGACCGGGCCGTTGCGGGCGCACCGGCCAAGGGATTCAGAGAAGGTAGCCTTCACGGTGGGAAAAGCAAGAGCAAGCGCGAACCGGCAGGTGCGGGACAGCCGAGGGGTTACCGGCGGCTCATGCGAACCCGGTCTGTAGCGAATACGCCGTCAGGCTGATCGCAGTGTGAAACGCCGGCAGGATCGCCGCCTTGGCCCAGCCTTTGGCGTCGCGGTCGAACGGCGATTCGAACACCGGCAGCAGGATGATGGTGTAGTACAGGTACCCCAGCGCCGGCCAGAGCAGGCGGATTATCACCTCGCCGCTCAGGTGCAGGGCCTTCTGGAAGATCATCAGGGAAAGCAGCCACGTGTTGCCGTTGCCGAACCACCAGAGCAGGCCCCTGCCTCCCGCCGAGCCGTTGCAGACGCTGTGATGGATCGCCCCCACGCAGAACACCGCCAGCATGAAGGCAAGCCACCGTAATTTCGTAGGCGCAGAGTTCATCCCGACACAACCTTCCTTCTATCAGAACCATACGATTCCGCGTACAATGCAGCGTCGGTGCACCGGGCCTCTTGCGCGGGGGCCTGGCGCGGGCGGAGGCGGCAGAGGCAGATGAGCAGGCCGACGGAAGCTCGCGGGAGGATGAGCCGGTTGGCGCCTCTGCCCCTAAGTTCCATCTGATGCTTGAGTTGCGACCATTCGGGACTTCGCAGGTTCGACGTTTCCTGGATTGGGAGGTGAAAGAACATGGACTGCAAGAAGACGAAGAACCTTGAGCGTTGCGCGTGCAGCTACCCCGGTTGCGAGCGAAAGGGCACGTGCTGCGACTGCATCGAGTATCACCTGTCTCACAGGCAGCTTCCGGGCTGCTGCTTCCCCCCGGCGGCAGAGAAAAGCTACGATCGCAGCTTCGAGGCCTTCGCCAAGGCGTGGAAGCTCTGATTGCAGATTGCAGATTTCAGATTTCGGATTGAAGACGCGGGTGAACGCAAGACTCGTTGCGTCTTGCCGATCTGCAATCTCGAATCTGCAATCAGAAATCTGAAATCTGAAATCTGCGATCTGAAATCTGAAATCCCTACGCTTCCCCGTCGAACAGTGGCGTGCCTTCCGCCGCAGAGGCCCAACAACAGGTGGCTATCGCTATTTCTCCGGGCGCCGCAGACGGGCGACCGCGGCGCCGGCAAACGCCCCGTCAGGGAGTTCCCAGGTGCTCTTGCATGTTCGTTGGAGGGGCGATACGATCAAGGTGGTCGGTCCGCCCCCGGAAAGGTGAGAGAATGCGACTCGTGGTCAACCTCATTTACGACCCCCAGTACAAGGGATACGTTGTCGATGTCCCCGAACTTCCCGGCTGCATGAGCCAGGGCAAGACGGTTGACGCGGCCCTCAGGAACGTCCGCGAGGCCATCGAACTTTACCTGGAGGCGTTCCCCCGGCGCAGCAAAGCGTCTCGGCCGCCGCTGACAACCGTGGTGGAGGTCTGAAATGGGCCGCCTGGTGGGGGTCTCGGGCAAGGCGGCCGTCGCCGCATTTTGTCGCGCCGGATACCATATCGTTCGGCGGCGGGGAAGCCACGTCATCCTGCATCGTCCGTCCAGTTTGCCGCTGGTCATTCCGGCGCATCGCAACGTCGCGCCATTTCTCCTGCGAAGCCAGGTCCGTCGCGCGGGGCTGACCGAGGAGGAGTTCCTTCGGCTCCTGCCGTAGGCGCCTACTCTTGCTGGATCGTGCAGGTGCGCGTTGTCCGGCGGGGCTCTACTGGGACGATTGCACGACCTACCCGGGGCCTGGCTCCTCCCCGTCGAACAGGGGCGTGCCTTCCGGCGGGGGGATGTACGCAATCTTCAGGTGCTCGTAGGCCTTGATCGTGGCGAGGCGCCCCCGGCGGGTGCGGGCGAGCAGGCCGGCCTGGAGCAGGAAGGGCTCCACCACATCGACCAGCGTGTCGGTCTCCTCCCCCAGCGTGGCGGCGACGGCCTCGATGCCCACCGGCCCGCCGCGGTACACGTCGATGATCATCCGGAGGAACCGTCGGTCCAGCTCGTCCAGGCCGAGCTCGTTGATGCCTTCCAGCTTCAGCGCCGCATCGACCGCCTCGACGGTGAGCCGCCCGTCGCCCTTGACCTGCGCATAGTCGCGGCAGCGCCGGAGGAGGCGGTTGGCGATCCGCGGCGTGCCGCGCGCCCTGCCGGCGAGGGTCGCAAGGGCCGGCGGGTCGTACTCCATCTTGAGCATCGCCACCGTCATCCGGCAGCGCTTCAGCAGGTCATCGGGGGACCAGAAGTCCAGGTGGTGCGTGATGCCGAACCGCGACCGCAGCGGCGGGCTCAGCAGTCCCGCCCGCGTCGTCGCCCCGATCAGCGTGAAGGGCTTCAGCGGCAGGTTGATCGTCCTGCTGTGCATGCCGGAATCGACCACGAAATCGACCTTGAAGTCCTCCATCGCGGGGTAGATGTACTCCTCGACGGCAGCGGCGAGCCGGTGAATCTCGTCAATGAACAGCACGTCGCGAAGTTCCAGGTTTGTCAGGATGCCGATGAGGTCGCTCGGCCGCGTCAGCGCCGGCCCGGAGGTGACCTTGATGGCGCTTCCCATCTCGTGGGCGATGACGTAGGCGAGCGTGGTCTTGCCCAGCCCCGGCGGGCCGTGGAGAAGCACGTGGTCCATCGGCTCGTTCCGCTGTCGCGCGGCGGTAATGGAAATCCTCAGCTTTTCCAGCAGGTCGCCCACGCCGATGCACTGGTCCAGCGTCTGGGGCCGGAGGGCGATGTTGAACTGCTCGTCCTCCGGACCGATGGACTGCGACGAGATGATCTTTTCCCTGGCCATTTCTCAGTTTCGGATTTTAGATTCCACCGGCCTTGAGCCGGTACGCCTGCTGGATGATCGCCTGCGGCGAATCAAGTTCCGGCGCGACGGCGAGGACGCGTTCGACCAGCGCCATCGCGTCGGGCCGGCGCTCACCGAGCTGGACCAGCACTGCGACCGCCTCCGCCGCGGCGCTGGGCATGGCGGGCGCCTCGCCCGCGCCCGCGCGGACCTCCCCGGCGAACTCCTCCACCTTCCCGTGCAGCTCGGCGATGATCTGCTCCGCGGTCCGCCGCCCGATCTCCGGCAGCGCGACGAGGAACTTGGCGTCCTTGGCCTGAATGGCGGCAGCCACCTCGCTCACCGGCCGGGCCAGCGCCCGCAAAGCCTTCTTCACCCCGATGCCCTTGACCGTCGTGAAGATGCGGAAGAACCGGCGGTCGGCCTCCGTGAGGAAACCGATCAGGCGCGGGGTCTGTACCCCGTGGGCCGGATCGCCCTCGACGTAGTGAATCGTGTGCAGGACGACCTCCTGCCCGGCGCGCCGGGTCAGCCGCTCCACGTCGAACGCAGGGACCAGCACCTCGTACCACACACCGCTGCCCGCGTCGATCAACGCCGAGCCGAGCGAAACCTGTTCCAGCCTGCCTGTCAGTCTGGCGATCACAGGTCCACGAATTACACGAATTGCACGAATTTGTCCACGGATTACGCCGATTGCACGGATTGCACGCACTTGAGGAGAGGAGAAAGCCAAACGCCCGGCGCGGTGGCAGTCAGGAGGAGAATCACCTGTCTCCACGGGTCCACCCGAGGACCACGGCTTCAGCGTCGTGTAGGAGGCCACGGCTTCAGCCGTGGTACCGCGAGCCCCCCACCCCCATCCCCTCCCCCCGCGGGCAAGGTCCAGGTTTGGCCGAAGGCGTCCGGTCCGCGGGGGGAGGGGTAGGGGAGGGGGGGCCGAAAACCACCGCTGAAGCGGTGGCCTGTTACACGACCGGAACATGGGAATCGGTAGGCCCCTTGGGGCTTGGGCGAACAAGGGCGCCCACAGGGTTTCCACCAAAATGCTGATGCTCCCGGCTATCGGATTCGCTTGGTGAGACCGTCCCGAAGGGGGTAAACTTACCTGCAACTGATGGGGTCTGACCATGTGTGAACGCTTGCTTTGGATTGCCGTCTGCACCGTCGCGATCAGTCTCCCGCTCGGCCCTGCCGGCGCGGAGGGCTTTGTGAAGACGGGGGCGGGCGGTTACGCGACCGAACTGCCGGCCGGCGCCAAGGAACCGCCGAGCAATGTGTTCAAGACGGACAACGTCCGCGGCCCGCTGCCGACGAACCGTTGGTGGAGCTCGCTCCTCTGGACCAAGTACTCGCAGCCGCAGTACGCGCACCCGCTGGCGGTCCAGGCGGGCGAGTCGGGACTGCGGGTGTACTATCCCGGTCCGGCCATTTCGGTCAGCCCCGTGGGGATCATGGCCGGGATGCCCGGTGGCGGGCAGGACTTCGTCCTTGGCCACTCGGTCGTAGCGGCGTTTCCCGACGCCCGGCTGGACGGCTGGAGCGACTGGTTCGTGACCGCGTCGTTTGCGTCCGAGGGAAAGGGCATGAAGGTCTCCTACGGACACGGCGGCCCGTTCGTCCATGCGATCTACGAAGGAGGGAGTCCGAAGCTGACGTTCGCCGAGGCGCCGCGGGTCTGGTCCGGAAGCGCCCAGGCGGCGGTCTTGGGCGTGACGGTGGGGGCGAAGCACTACGGGCTGTTCGGTCCGACGGGGGCGACCTGGTCAGGACTGGACGGCAAGACGCTGACCTGCGAGGCGAAGGGCAAGCGGTATTTCTCGGTGGCGGTGCTGCCGGACAAGTCGCCCGAGACGCTGGCCCTGTTCCAGCGATACGCCTATTCCCACGTCACGGGCACGAAGGTGGAATGGTCGTACGATGAGAAGGCCTCCACCGTGACCACCAAGTTCAGTTACACCACCCGCGCGCACGAGGGAAACGAGGCAGGGACGGTGTTCGCAATGTATCCGCACCAGTGGCGGGCGACGTCGGCGGAGCTTCTGGACAAGACGTACGAGAGCGTGCGCGGGGTGATGAAGATCGGCTGCGGCTCGTCGTTCACCACGCGCGCGATATTTCCAGGCGTCCTGCCGTCGCTGCCGGACCAGGGGAAGTACGACAAGGCGAAGCTCAGGCAGTACCTGGAGGAGGAAGCCCGCGCGGCGGCCCCCGGTTTGGGAGACACGTACTGGGGAGGCAAGAGGTTCGGGAAACTGGCGACGCTCGCCCCAATCGCGGAGCAGATGGAGAGCCCGGACGATGCCCACGGGAGGCTTTCCGCGGGCTTTCAGAACCAGTTGAGGCAGCGCCTGGAGCAATGGTTCACCCCGACTGACGATCGTGGGCAGGTCAAGAAGACCGGGCTTTTCTACTACAACCGCACCTGGGGGACGCTCATCGGCTACCCCGCGTCCTACGGGAGCGACACGGAGCTGAACGACCATCACTTCCACTACGGCTACTTCGTCAAGGCCGCCGCGGAGGTCGCCCGCCATGACAAGGCGTGGGCGTCCGAATCGAAGTGGGGGGCCATGGTCCGCCTGCTCATCCGCGACATCGCCGACCCCAACCGCGACGACCCGATGTTCCCGTTCCTGCGGAGCTTGGACTGCTACGCCGGCCATTCCTGGGCGTCGGGCCACGCGAAGTTCGGCGACGGCAACAACAATGAATCCTCCTCCGAGGCGATGAACGCCTGGACCGCGATCATCCTCTGGGGCACGGCGACCGGAGACCGGCAGATCCGCGACCTGGGCATCTTCCTCTACACGACCGAGATGGAGGCGATCAACGCCTACTGGTTCGACGTCCTCGGCCAGAATCGCCCCAAGGCCTACAAGCCCTCCGTGGTGACGATGGTGTGGGGCGGCAAGGGCGTCAACGAGACGTGGTTCAGCAGGAAGCCGGAACTGGTCCACGGGATCAACTGGCTTCCCATCCACGGCGGCTCGCTGTACCTGGGGCGGTATCCCGAGTACGTGCGGCGGAACTACGAGGCACTGGTGGCCGAGAAGGGCGGCGCCAATTGGGACGACTGGGCCTGCCTGGTCTGGATGTACCGGGCGTTGGACGATCCGCAGGACGCGATCAGGCAGTTCAACGCCAGGGCCGACTCGTTTCCCCTGGAGGCGGGCAACTCCAAGGCGAACGTCTATCACTGGATTCACAACCTGGCGGCCCTCGGTCACGTGGATCGGACGGTTACCGCGGACTGCCCGCTGTACGCCGTCTTCACCGATGGCCGCGGCAGGACCTACGTCGTGTACAACATGGAGGCGGAGCGGCGGACGGTGAGCTTCTCCGACGGGATGACAGTGTCGGCCGACGGGAAAAGCTTCACCGTCAAGCGCCGGGAACTGCCGAAGGAACCGTGAGTCCACGAATTCCACGAATTGCACGAATTGCACGAACCACACGAACTGCACGAATTGCAGAAACAAAGAATCAAAGCAAGCGCGCTGAAACAATTCCGCCCATGCCCAAGAGGAGAAGGGGCGGCATGTCAAAGGACCACTCGCTTTGTTTCCAGGCTCCTGGTTCCGAAGTTCATCAGGATCGCCAACCGCAGGCCTGTAGCCTTGAGATAGGAGAGGGCCTGGGCGAGATGGTCGTCGGCGAGGGCGCCCAAGGCTTTCAGTTCGAGTACGATCTTCCCGTCAACCACGATGTCCATACGGAACTCGCCGCAAAGCGCACCTTCATACCACACTTCGGCCCGTTTCTCGCTCTCAAAGGGGATCTTCGACTGGACCAACTCGTGACACAACGCCCGCTGATACACGGATTCGGGAAACCCCGGCCCCAGAGTGGCGTGCACTCTTTGGGCGCATCCGACAACGTCGAAGCTGAGTTTCCTGTGGTACACCTCGCCATCTGTCATATCGCACCCCTATGCTCGGTCATGCTGATGTTCGGGTAATCCCTGTGGTTCCGCCGTCTTTCTTGCTTCGTGTGGTTCTCTTGGTTCGTGTGGTTCTCTTGCTTCGGTTGGTTCTCTTGGTTCTTTTGATTCGTGTAATTCGTGCAATTCGTGTAATTCGTGGACTACTGGCGCCTTCCCGCGCACAACGCAATCGCCAGCGCGTCGGCCACATCCGGGGGCTGAGGCAGTTCCTTCAGCTTGCAGACCGCCTGGATCGCCCGCTGGACCTGCTGCTTGCTCGCATGGCCGTTGCCTGTGAGGCTCTTCTTGACGTGCGTCGCGGCGAGGTTGCGGATGGGCAGGCCCGCCTGTTGGCAGACCAGAAGCACCACACCGCGCGCGTGGGCCATCAGGATGGCCGTCCGCGGGTGCTTGTAATGGGCGTAGAGCTGCTCGATGGCCACCAGGTCGGGCTTCAGTTCTCCGATAAGCTCCGCCAGGTCGGCGTGGATCTGGGCGATCCGCTGGGGCATGTCGGCCCGCGGGCTGGTCCGAAGCGTGCCGGCCTCGACGATGCCCGGTTCGCCCGCCCCGAAATCGACGGCTGCGTAACCCGTGACGTGCAGGCCGGGGTCGATGCCGAGTACGCGATACATGGTGGCTCGCTGCTCCTACAGTGGCGCGGCGCCCAGCACCCGCGGCGCCCGGTTCGTTGAGTTCCTACGCCTTCTTCCAGATCGTCCCCTTGGGCGTGTCCTCCAGGGCGAAGCCCATGGCCGAAAGCTGCCTGCGGATTTCGTCGGCCCGGGCGAAGTCCTTCGCCTTCCTTGCGGCGTCGCGCTCGGCGATGAGCTTCTCGATCCGGACCTGCATCTCCCGCGAGACGGCGGCCTTCCGTTCCTGAATACGGTCCAGGCCAAACCCCAGAATGGCGTCCATCCCTAGAAGCGTCCGATGGACTTCCGCCCTGGGGGCCTGGGAATCCCTCAACAGTCCCCACGTCGCCGCCAGTGCTCGTGGCATGTTCAAGTCGTCCCTTGCGGCCTCGCGGAATTCGTCCATGTACTCGCCGATCACGGGTGCCCCAGACGCCGCCTCCGCGCGCAGCTCGATGGCCCTGGTCCGAAGGCGCTCAAACGCCGCGCCCGCCCCGTCCAGGCCTTCCCAGGAGAACGCCAATTGGGCCCGGTAATGTGCGTTCAGGCAGAAGTACCGATATGCCAGCGGGTCGAAGCCCCGCTTCATTGCCATGTCCAGCGTGATGAATCCGCCGGCGGACTTCGCCATCTTGCCCGCATCCGCGGACCCCGGCTGGGCCATCACCAGGAACTCCCCGTGCATCCACCAGTTGACCCACGGCTTGCCGGTGACGCTCTCGGTCTGGGCGATCTCGTTGGTGTGGTGCACGTTGACGTGGTCGATCCCGCCGCAGTGGATATCCACCCGCTCGCCCAGGTACTTCAGGGCCATGGCGGAGCACTCGATGTGCCAGCCGGGGAAGCCCACGCCCCACGGGCTTTCCCACTCCATCTGGCGCTTCTTGTCCTTCGGCGAGAACTTCCACAGGGCGAAGTCCGTTGGGTTCCGCTTTCCCTGGACCATCTCGATCCGCGCCCCCGCCTTCAGTCCCTGCACGTCGAGTCGGGCGAGCTTCCCGTAGCCCGGCAGCTTGGCGGTGTCGAAATACACCCCGTCCTCCAGGATGTACGTGAAGCCCTTCTGCTCCAGGGCCTGGACCATCGCGACCTGCTCCGGGATGTGATCGGTGGCCCTGCACCAGACGTCCGGCGGCAGCAGGTTCAGGCGCTTCATGTCGTCCTTGAACGCCTGCCAGTAGAACTCCGCGATCTCCCAGACGCTCTTTCCCTCTCGGGCGGCGCCCTTCTCCATCTTGTCTTCGCCCTCGTCGGCGTCGGAGGTCAGGTGGCCGACATCGGTGACGTTCATCACGTGGCGGACCTCGTAACCCTCTCTCAACAGGACCCGCTTGAGGATGTCCTCGAAGACGTACGTGCGTAAGTTGCCTATATGGGCGTAGTTATAGACCGTCGGCCCGCAGGTGTACATGCCGACCTTTCCGGGCTCGATCGGGTGGAACTCATCCACCCCCCGCGTCATCGTGTTGTAAAGTCTCAGGGGCATTTCCGGTCTCGTTCACCGCGGAGCACGCAGGGCCCGCAGAGGCGAAAAGGGAGACGA
>Ga0315277_10006191_pt1 | contig 15727 bp, 13 predicted proteins | sample YL17G05_15_MG_FD_203695 | JGI IMG/M metagenome (GOLD analysis project Ga0315277, IMG submission 203695) | Sediment microbial communities from Yellowstone Lake, YNP, Wyoming, USA - YL17G05_15 | ecosystem: Environmental > Aquatic > Freshwater > Lake > Sediment | place: USA: Wyoming | collected...
GTCGTTGTAGCTCCCGGAATAGAGCCGCTGGTGTCTGACGTAGCTTCAACGCCGCCGGCCGTAACATCCCAGGGATTACCGGAGGTAATGGCGCCACGAACGGCAATCATCCTGCCAAGCTGATGGTTGCCTGAGTCAGAGGTTGTTGGGGCGCCTTGTGTCCCGTTATACCGCGACCAGAAGACCGTAAGTCGCGTAGCGTCGGTGCCGCTGGCTGTTCCGGTTCCCTGCGGTGAACCAGTAACCTCAGTCCATGTCCCGCCGTTCTGGTTGGAAATCGAGATGGCCTGATTAGCCGTCTCAAGAGACAGCAACAAAATATCGTTAGCTGCTATGCCCGAAGGAAGCGCCGGTGTAATAGCTCCCGTGCCGGATGCGACGGCCCCGGCCGCGACGAACGTGGGTCCGGCTGCCGCGGTCGTGAAGCTCCAGACGACGCCGGTAGTTGTGCCGGAAGCGTTCTTCTCGTCAATCTTCCAGTAGTACGTTGTGCTGTTGGCCATTGTGCCCGTGTCGTAGGTGGTCGCCGTCTGATTCTGGATAAACGGCGGACTGGCTGCCGTGCCGAAATACACATCGTGCGAAGTTGCACCTGAACCGGCAGTCCAGCTCAGGTCTGCCGTGATACTTACACCTGTCGCACCATTAGCAGGATTCGGATTGGTCGCCTGTCCAGGCAGCGTGGGCCCGGTGCAGGTGCCGGCTATGTTGCAGCAGGTTACCACGTTGTCGCCGGGCGCGTACGGCAGCGTGGCGTGCGTAACGTTGTCAACGCAGAAGGTGAGGTCGGTGAGGCTACCACAACGGGCATAGGCCGCCGTTACGAAATTGACGTAGCCGCTGGAGTCCGTTGTTCTGGAATAGCTCTCGTTGATTGCGCCGGAGAACGCGCCATAGACCGTGGCGTTGGCGACGGGATCGCCGCAGGTGTCCACTATCCAGACCTTGGCGATGCCGACACATTCGCCGCCCTGCCCCGCAGTCCCGCGCGGCTCCTTGGAGACGAGGATGGCGCTGACGTGCGTGCCCGTTGCGGAACAGCCGGCCGGGGTGGTGACCGATGCCTGAGCGTAGCCGGATTCGTTGTCCTGGTCGTCCACAGCCGTAACACGATAGTAGTACGTTGTCACGGCCATAAGCCCCGTGTTCGTGTAAGCGCTGTTCAGGGCGTTGGCGACCCAGTTGTATGGCCCGCCCGACGTCGTGCTGCGATAAACGCCGTAGTGGACCAGGTCCGGCTCGGTGTTGTCGTTCCAGTTCAGGTCGATTTTGCTGGAGCTGACAGCCGTTGCCGTCAGGTTCGTCGGCGCCGCAGGCGCCGTCGTATCGATAATGTCGCCGTAGGCGAAGCCCTTTCCGCGGATGGAGATTGCGACCTTGCCGAACTGGTCGGGGTCGCCTGTTGCCACGTGGGATTCGGTGTAGATTCCCAGCGGGCCGCCGTTGCAGATAAGGTCCCAACTCTGGGCCTCAGTGGTCGAGCGCCAGACGCCTGTTACTCCGTTCAGCTTGCCGTAGTAGAAGATAGTGGGATAGGTGGCGCCGGCGTCGGCCTTGCCGAAGCCCACGCTCTGGGCGTAATCGGTACCGGTTACGTGCGACCAGGTGGCGCCGTAATCGGTGGACCTGTACAGTCCCCAGGTGGTGTTATCGCCGATTATGCCGCCGCAGAACCAGACGTGGCCCGCCTTGCCCGGCGTCGCTTCTATATCACACGTACAGGTGGGCGGCAGGGTATGGGTCACGTCCGGAGTATAGGAATTCGTGGCGACGTGGCTCCAGTTCGCGCCGCCGTCGGTGGTGTTCCAGATTCCTCCGTCGGCGTTGTCGGACCAGTTGTAGATGTAGAACGTACCGCCCGCCGCGCGGTCGGCGGCTATGGCGTTGTCGCCGGGACCCCACCCCATCACGAATGGCGTGCCAAAGCTCTTGCTTGTCCAGTTGCCGCCGCGGTTGGTGGTGACGTATGCCTTGTTCTGCGAGCCGCTGAAGACCACGATGTTGTCCGGGTTGGTGGCTGAGATGGCCAGCCCGGTCGGCGCGTCCCCGTCGGTGGCCGGCTTGCCGGAGAACTGCGTCCACGTCTTGCCTCCGTCGGTGGAGTAGCTGCTGTAGTCGTCTAGCGCGGTCGTCTGGATGCACGCAACGAACGAGGGCTGTGCGGGGCAGTAGTCCATGCCCCAGCCGTTGAGGAACACCGTTGGCGTAACCCGCGCGGCCGTATAGGTGTCGGGGTTGCCGTGGTAGAAGACGCCCAGATCCATCCCGCCTGTAAGCGGCTTTCCGCCCGGCGGCCAGACCAGGGTCTCGCTGCACAGGTCCTCTATCCCCTGGCTGATGGAGTGCCAGTGGACTGTGTTCTGGGCACCGACGTTGTCGGCGCGCCAGCAGCCGAAGCCCTCGGAATACCAGAGTCGGTTGGCCACGAACGGGTCGAATACGATCTGGCCGCAGCTCATCCACGTTGTCCACCCCTCGGGGAAATAGGCCTGCTGCCAGGGTATATCGGACGTGGTCTTCCTGTAGAGGCCCGTCCAGTTGGCGCCCTTATCCCACGACAACTGGCCGGCGCTGAGCCCGCCGTGGGAGCCGAGGACGAAGAGGTGATTGGCGTTCATCGGGTCCACGGCGATGTCAATGGCGTTGCTGTTGATGGTGGTCCAGCTTCCGCCGGAGTACTTCCTGGCGTCGCTTCCGGCGGTGTAGAGCGTCCCGTCGGGGCCGACCTCCATGTCGTTGATATTGGTGGCGCCGCCGATGCTCGCCCATGAGGTACCGGCGTTGACGCTGGCATAGACGCCACTTCCGAACACCGAGGCGTAAATCTTGTTGGTGCGTCCGCTGGTCGTGCCTGAAGTGGGGTCGAAGTCCACGTTGCCGACGCCGCCCGTGCTGCCGACGGGCACAGCCGTCACCTTCGACCAGGTGGCGGCGCCGTCGTAGCTGACCCAGAGCCCGTCGCGCTGGGTGCCGACGTAAACGACGTTCTCGTTGGCAGGGTCAACCGCCATGTGCGGCCCGGCCGTTCGCTCCTCGTCGTTGGCGCTGATAAAGACGTTCAGGTTTCCGGGCCGGGTCCAGATGTCGCCCCTGTTGGTACTCCTGAAAACCTGCCCGTTGTATGGGGAAACCTTGTCCGGGCATCCGGCGAACATGTAGGCCACGTTGGCATTGCTCGGGGCGCCGACGATGCTCAAGACGCCGGGATACGATGTCCCGCAACACGTGGTTCCGAAGAACCCTCCCGCGGGCTCCGGCATGCTGTCGCCCGTTACGAGCTGCACCCACTTGCTGCCGACGGGGTCCCAACGCGAGCACCCGCCCACGTCCGTCTTCGTATAGACCAGGTTCGGCTCGGTCGGGTGTATCCAGCAGTCGGTTTCCCAGCCGGCGCCGCCAATCTTAATGGGACGCCAGATGTAATTTGCGGTCAGGTCGGCGCCGGGGACGCTCGTCTGCACGCTCATCCCGAGCAGCACGACCGCTAATAACGTAATGTTCAGTTTCTTACACATAATCTGTTGCTCCTTTCACTGAAAAAAAAAGAACGTAAATGTAACATCCTTGTCTTTCTGCTCTCACGAAAAACAGCCCTTTACTCCTGAATCATTTCCGCCTCCTTTCTGAAGCGACGTTAAGAATTTAGCTGTTTTATGACCTGCACTTTATTAAGAAAACACACCGAAGATGCGTTACTTTCCGGAAGTCCCTGCTGGCTGCGAAGACAGAGAGAAACAGGGGGGTATCTATAGGGACATTGCCACTTTCAAAACGGAGAGAATTGTCTGCTGCGATTACCGGCCGAGCGATATGACAAGTTCGGATGACCATAACATCCTCCTGATTGCTGACCCCAGCTTGACCGAATTCAACGAAGTCGCCGCGCCGGGAAAATTCAATGTTCTTGCAGCGATTCTGTGAGCTACTGCCGCTCTTCAATCCTGGCCGATTTTAACAGCCCTAGTACGATGTGCCCCTAAATTCCTCATACTCCTGTTCTTCTGCATTATCCCAGGTGAGTAAGAAAAACATCACATTTTACAATCCTTTATATACGGAGACGTGAGATGTCAACTGAATTTTGGAAAAATTTCCGCCTTCCAAAAGGCGCGGTTTTTGTTGACACTTTGGCCGGAAAGTGGTATAATTAGTTTTAATTGGTGGGGCTGGAGGAAACTCAGCGGTATTGGTCAATCGTGGTGCGCTGTGTATGCGCCTGCGGCCGTAAAAGTCAGGGTGAAAAGCGAATGAAAACCCACATAGCCGTTCTGTTTACAATAACCGCACTGCTTGCCGGTTCTGCGAACGGTGTTACATATTTTAATGACGGCGGCCGCCACATCGTTGATTACTCAATCAACGATGAGGTCTGGGTCGATTACGAAAGCCCCTGGGCACAAACCCATCTGGAGCTTTGGGATGGTGGCTCGATTTCGCCGTACCTCAAGGGTTTTGGGCACTCGCTGATAACAATCCTTGGCGGCTCAATAGAAAAGGCACTGGAGACAAACGACAACAGCAGGGCCGATATTTATGGCGGGTCGATTCGCTCGGTCGTCGCTCAGTCAAACAGTCAGGTGACAATCTCCGCCATCTCGACAATCGGCAAGGTATCCGCATGCAATAACAGCCAGGTGACAATCTCAGGCGGCCTGGTGGAGCTGCAAATATTGGCCTATGACAGCGGCCAGTTGACCATACGCGGCGGCGAAATCTCGTCTGAAATTTTTACAAAGAATTCAAGCCGGCTTACATTTTTCGGGACCGATTTTGCCATTGATGGTTTTAGCATTTATCCGGGCGAGTTTGCCGGCGATTTTGCCCTGCCGGGCACAGACCCCTATGGCAGGTCATGCTTGACCGGCAATATCACCGGCACACTGGCGGACGGCAGCACACTCGACAGTACCTTCTACATTTACGACAACGCCGACATAACCTTTGACATTCCCGAGCCAGCCGCCTTTTTTCTTCTCGCTCTGTGCACACCGCTGCTGAGAAGAAGGCGCTGAATTTCAGACAGATGCACGACGCTCTACGCACCACACAATACGAATTACAGCTTGAAGTATTCGTCGGCTAATTTGTTGATGTGGTCGCCGATGGCAAGGCAGGCGGTGGCGGCAGGCGATGGGGCATTCAATACGTGAATTGCGTTATCCTTTCGTTCAATCGCAAAGTCGTCAATCAGTGCGCCATCGGGACCAAGCGCCTGCGCGCGGACACCGGAGTTGCCCGGCACCAAATCATCCTCAGTCAGAGACGGAATCAGCCGTTGCAGTTGCCTGACAAACAGTTTTTTGCAGAACGCCCTTGTATATTCGCCAAGCCCATACTTCCAGTTCTTCATAAACAGCATCCACGTACCCCACCAGGTAAGCGAATCCCAGGAATCCCTGAAGCTGAAATCGAGTTTGCCGTAGCCCTCTCTCTTAAATGAAAAGACCGCGTTTGGCCCGCACTCCACTCCGCCGGCTATCTCCCGCGTAAAGTGCACGCCCAAAAACGGAAACTGCGGGTCGGGAACAGGGTAAATCAAGTTTTTCACCTTGTCCCAGGCGTGCTCCTTTAATTCGTAATAGTCGCCGCGAAACGGCACAATCCTCATTTTTATATCGACGCCGTCCATTTTCGCTATCCGGTCGCTGTGCAGGCCGGCGCAGTTGATTATGAACCGCGAGACAAGCGTTCCCTGATTTGTGACAATCCTTGTGTAAAAATCGTGCTTGTCGAATCCGATTACCTTATGCGATGTCAGGACCTTGTTGTTTTGATTCTGCGCCTGTATCAGCTCCGCCAGCTTTTTCGCAACCGCGACATAATCAATAATCCCTGTGCAGGGCACTTTAATTCCGGCTATCCCCTGTGAGAAGGGTTCGGCCTGTTTAATTTGTTCAGGGCCTATTTTTTCAATCCCTTCGATGCCGTTCTGAACGCCGTTATTGAAAATCTTTTCGAGGTTCGTCAGCTCCTTCGCGCTTGTCGCCACGATTATCTTGCCGCAAATCTCAAAAGATATTCCGTATTTTTCGGCGAATTCGACAAGCTGCTTTCGGCCGGCGGTGCAGGTATTTGCCTTTGCTGAGCCGGGCTTGTAATACAATCCGGAATGAATCACTCCCGAATTATGCCCCGTCTGATGGCTGGCCAGCTCTGCCTCTTTCTCAAGAACCGTTATCGAGATATTCGGGTGAGCCGATGCAATTTTATATGCGCTTGCCAGCCCCACAATCCCCCCGCCTATCACGATAACATCAAAATCAATCCTTTGCTTCATTAGTCAAATCTTTCTATTGTCGCCCCCAAAAGATAGAATGGTATTTATTAGTCCTTCCTGTTTACGAAGCGTTCCGATGCCAGTTTGGCATCGCGCGCCGCTCGGCAGGCGTACACAGCGGCAATACACGCCAGCACAGCCGACAGTAAAATCGCCCCGGCAAGAACAAATCCGATGCCAAGCACAACAGGCGGTATCTGTGCAACTTCAACCCTGACCGCCAATCCTTTGCCGTCACGCCCCCTTACCTCAACAGGCAACGGCCTGTCGCTCGGCACATTCAGTTTTACAGGCAGTCCTTCCTGCCCCTGCCATTTAAGCTCGACCGGCAGGGGGGTTTCATCCTGCAGACCAAGCTCGACCGGTATTTTCTCATCGAGACGCAATCGTGCCTCGACAGGCAGCGGGCTGCTGCCATCCGTCTGCAATCTTACGGGCAGCCCTTTGCCGCCGGCAGCTTTGACTTCCACCGGCAGGGATTCATTTTCATCCAGCTTCAGCTCAACGGGCAATCCCTCATCGCCCTGAACGCCAACCCTGACGGGAATGCCGGTGTGGGCCGCCTTGCCGGTCTGTACGGCATCGGTTTTCCGGCCTGTCTGGTTACACCCTGCCAAAATTATCGAAATCAAAATAAAAAAAACCGCCCTTTTCATTGTCATTTACTCCAAAAATTCCACTTTGAACGGCGATTTTCGCAGTTTAACCGCCTTGCGTCAACATTTCTCCGCTTTTAACCGGCTACCCCCTTCAACTTGCTGCAAATCAGCCGAGAAAATTTCCATTTTATACTTGACAGAAGAACGGATAGTCCGGTAATATAGCTTAAGATAAGCGGGTCGCGGGGGCGAGACCCACAATATCGAGAATGAGATAAATTAAGAAGGAGGAGCAGAGTATGTGTAAAAAATTGCTTTTCGTTGCTGCATTTCTGAGCATTGCTTCCTTTGCCTATGGCGAAATCATCATCGATGATTTCGAAGAACCACCTTATTGGGGAACGCCTGCGCTTCAAATGGTCTGGGCCGATGAAGGATCGGGGCCATCGAGCGCTACACCTACCCTGATATTCGGCGATGCCGGACAAGGATTGCAGGCGATGGACGTTGATTATCAAGTTGCCGGTGGCTGGCAAAATCCGGGCGATCCTACTAACTACGCCACATGGAACTATACAGGAGTTGGCAGGACATTTGACGCCCCTATCGATTTCCAGGCAGGTGGACAAATCAAGATGCAGATTCGGGTAGAGCCGGGTTGGGATGCGGACCTTATGAAGACCAATTATTTCCTGATTGAGTGGACAGGCGACCAGTGGGGTCAGACCTGGATTCCGGGCCCTGCGGGGATTTCGCCATTCTGGTCACCCTATTATGAATACCCGGCGGTGATTTGTCCTGATGGCTGGAATCCACCAAGTAACCCTGGCATTACTCCCAATACAGTGCTTATTCACCCGTCGGATGGCTGGGTGGAAATCACCATCCACGATGATCAATGGGTACCGTGGGGAGCATCTCTGGTGAGCTTTGATGCGTTGAATGACATGCATCTGCAACTGTGGTCCGGCTGGACTGACACCTCCGGCGCATCCGGCGGCTATAAGCTGGATGGCACCACGACAGTGTGGCCTGCTGGCCCAATTACTGGGTCGGTTGACGTTGACAACATCCGCTATATTCCTGAGCCGGCAACGATTGCACTGCTTGGCCTCGGCGGGCTGACGCTCATAAGAAAAACAAGAAACAAACAGTAACAATTTTGCAGGAGAGAGAAAATGAAATGGATTACAGTTTTCGTGTTTCTATCCATCCTGAGTTTTTCAGTAATTTGTGACGCCGAAATACCTATTGATGATTTCGAGGCATATTGGGGTACGCCGGCGCTTCAAATGGTTTGGACGCAGGATGTTGCCAACGCCCAGGTAACTCTGATGCAAGGAGGCGCCGGACAGGGCTTGCAGGCAATGGATATCGATTGGCAAGTTCCCGGCGGTTGGGCAAACCCGGGCGACCCGACAAACTATGATACCTTGAACTATTCATCAGTCGCCAGATCGTTTCCTGCCCTGGATTTTGTGGCCGGCGGAGCAATCGGGATGCTGGTTAAGGTAGAGGCCGGCTGGGATATTGATAAGACCAATTATTTCCTGATTGAGTACACGGGCGACCAGTGGGCTCAGACCTGGATTCCAGGCCCTGTGCAGCTTATGCCATGGTGGTCACCCCATGAATACCCGGCGGTTATTTGCCCTGATGGCTGGGATCCCCCGGCAGGTTCCGCTGGCGTTACTCCAAATACGGCGCTCATTCACCCGTCAGATGGCTGGCAGCAAATCGTCATCCACGACGCGGACTTCGTTCCCTGGGGCAGCTCCCTTGTGAGCTTCAACGCAATGACAGGCATTCATCTGCAACTGTGGTCCGGCTGGGTCGATACAACCACTGCATCAGGCGACCCGAAGATTGACGGCACAACCACTATATGGCCCACAGGACCCCTCTCTGGGTCAATTGACGTTGACAACATCGACTTTGCTTACATCGGTATCCCTGAGCCGACGACGATTGCATTGCTTGGCCTCGGCGGATTGGCGATTCTAAAAAGAAAGCGTTAGAACAGGACACAGATTACATTTCCGGTGCCGGCTCGATATAGACTTGGCCGGCTGGGGTGATTTTGAAGACGTAAATAAGACCGGGAGAAAGTTTTGAATAGACGGCATTACCATAGATAGCGGTAATGCCGTATTCTTTCAGCCGTTCAGGGGCGTTGGCCAAATCCCAGATATTCGACCAGAACAGGTTCCTGTCTTTCATACGAAGGGCTTTTAATAAATCGCCATAGCGCAGCGGTTCGGCACCGGCCTGCTCAATCAGCAGTCCATCCTGAGGCGGTGTATTTTCACCATAGACCCGCCGCCACAGATACAGCGCCCGTTCTTTGTCGTCCATCACCATTTTGTCGCTGAATTTTACGATTAAAGCGTCAAAGTGGACTATATCTCCCTCAATTGTATAGTCCTTTTCCAGAATTTTCTTCAATTTATCGTCTCTTGCCGTCTCGACAAACCGTAACTTCGTAAAGAGCTTGCTGTTGTTTGCGTCCTGTGAAATGACCTTTGCATAGCCGATTTGGTCCTCGGCTGTGAGGTTGGTTATCGCCTGTTTGAGATGCTTATTCTCGACCAATAGCTCGTGAATTGTCTTGGCACTATAATAGAAGGGCCTGCTGACATACACCAGGGCGATAAGGCCAATGCCGATTACGACAGAGCCGAAAAAAAATGTCTTTTTACGTATCTGCGCCATTTATCAACCGTACTTGTGAACTTTTATCACTATCTACGACCGGCCGATTCATCAGGTCGGGACAAAATTGCGGAACATAAAATACGCCGCTGCCACAAGGCATAACGCCGCCCAGAGAAAATCGAGATTTAAATGCTCCTTCATATAGACGAGCGAAAAAACGGCAAAAACGCTTATCGTTATAATTTCCTGAATGACCTTGAGTTGTGGAAGCGAAAAATAAGTAAAGCCAAGCCGGTTGGCGGGCACCTGCAGGCAGTATTCAAAAAAGGCGACGCCCCAGCTTATAACAATTGCGATGAAGACCGCCTTGCCTCTCAAGTCCTTGAGATGGCCGTACCAGGCGTAAGTCATAAACATATTCGAACCAACCAACATCAAAATCGGCATCATCCAGTTCATACACACTCCTTCAATATCACCAACAAAACGATAACTGCACCGGCTGTGTAAAACCTCGAATTATATCGACCACAGCCCCATCTCTGTAACAGAAAACACCAAAACCCATCCGCACGGGTACTCTGCGAGTCCACAGTTTTGAGGTGATTTTGTTAAATTGGGTAAGGCAGAAGACCCGGCTTCGCCCAAGGGGCTTCGCCGTGGCAAGCGTTGGACGGAAGACAGAGGACAGGGGGCATACGGTGGAAGGGGGAAACACAGGTTATTTTCATAAGTCATTCTTAGACAGGGGGTTAAGTTCGTTTTTGCATTTTTGCAAATTGGCTTTGTTTTTTCGACTGTTGCGAGCGTTAGCTGTTTCATAAGTCCTTTATAGGCATAGGTTTCGGGTTGTTTCGCATTTTTGCAAATTGGGTTTGTTTTGCAAAATCATACTCTGTCGGCAGAAGGAGTTTGGGTAAAATAGGCAAGATGGGCAGAAACTGTAGTTTTGAGTGTTGAGTTTCGATGAGGATTTGGGCTTCGGTATTCATTGCCGAGTTCTCCAAGTTTACGATTCAGTATTCACTTTCTCATTGTTTGGTGGGTATTATACTATATGAAATGTTTTGTGTCAAGTGAAATTCTGCCCAACCACTGATTTCACTGATTTTCACTGATTTTTTTGAGGCGTATTTAGCGTCTTTTTAAACCGAAAAGGACACCGAGAAACACAAAAAGTTTTAGACGCTGATTAACGCTGATTTGCGCTGCTTTTGCTCGGCTTGCGTTCTGCAGCAAGGCCTTTTCTCGAAACAAGTTTCTGTGAAAGGCCCTTGCCTTGCCCGCCGAATTCCTTCGGGCTTCGTTTTCAAAGCCGACCAAAATTCAATCCGCCGGGTGGCCAAAAGACAGGCCTCCCATTTTCAAGGCGAGCACAGAAGATTGGATGTGGATTCCGGACTTTTAAAATACTTGCTTTTGTTTCGAGTTTGGCGATATACTGTTTCTTTAAGGGCGAAAAATGCGGCGTGGAACAAACAAAACGAGATATTAAACTGGAGAATAAAAAACGGTGGCTGTGGGGGTGTTGAAAAAGTACCTTTTTGGCGATATAGTTTATAGCAAAGCGGAATGGGATTCCGCAGGGATACTCATAACAAGGAGGTCAAGTCGTGATAGGCAATCAGCAACGTTGGCAGGAGGATTTGTTCATAGCAGGGCCGTTATCCGGTCTCGTTCCCGATGACCACATACTGAAGCAGGTTGACAGGGTTCTGGATTTGTCGTGGCTGCGAAAGGAAGTTACGCCGCTGTACTGCGAGACAAACGGCAGGCCGAGCATCGATCCTGAGTCGGCTGTACGCTTGATGCTGGCGGGATTTTTTCAGGGCATAGTTCAGGACCGCAAGCTGATGCGAGAGGCGCAGGTGAATCTGGCGATACGGTGGTTCTCCGGGTATCGATTAGATGAGCAGTTGCCGGACCACAGCAGCTTGACTCGGATACGGCAGCGATGGGGAGAAGAGTTGTTCAGGCGTATCTTTCAAAGGATGGTTACGCAGTGTATAAAGGCGGGGCTGGTCAACGGCGAGACAGTTCATATTGACGCGACGCTTATCAGGGCCGATGTGAGCTGGGAGAGTTTGACAACGGAGTACGCCGAGAAGGTTATCAAAGAGAATGTCACCGAGCAAGTCGAAGACAACACCGACGGCGATGGCTCTGCGAAGAACTGCAGCAGGACGGGTAAGCCCAAGAGACGCAGTATAACCGACCCGCAAGCCACTTTGACGACGTCGTGTCATTCATTTCGGATGGAACCGTCATACAAGCAGCATACCGCAGTTGACGATGCTTCCGGCGTTATAGTTGACGTCAAGACGACAACCGGCGAGGCCAGCGAAGGCAAAGAGCTTATCGAACAAATAGAACGTGTGGAGCAGACAACCGGCAAGAAGGTTGAGAAGGTGACGGCGGATTCAGGATATGCACATTCGACAAACTATCGGGCGCTTGAAGAACGCGGGACTGACGCGGTGATACCGCCGCAGACGGAGAACAAGCATCCCGCGCGAATTCCCATTTGCAGATTCAAATATGACGGCAAGAACAAACTCGTCCGCTGTCCGGCGGGCAAGGTATTGCGACCGGGCTGCGAGACAGATAGAGGATGTGTATACAGAGCGTCCGCAAAGGACTGCAACAGTTGCCCGCTGCGTGCTCGCTGTGTCAGCCCGACCGCGAAGGTTCGGATGGTGCTCATAGTTAATGGTTACGAGTCACTGCTTCGAGCCAGACGCAGACATAGAAGACAAGATAAAGATGACCGCGCCATCTACACGCGCCACCGCTGGCGAGTGGAAGGCGTTCACGGTGAGGCAAAAACCCAGCACGGCTTGAGGAGGGCTGCGCGCAGAGGCCTGGCAAATATAGCTATCCAGGTCTACATGACCGCCATCGTGGTCAATCTGAAGCGCCTGGCGGCGTTTCTGCTCCTTATTTTCGCGTTTGGGCGAAGAAAATCGTGCGTCTGTGCGGCAGTTACCATCCTAAACCACTTATTCAGCCGATTATGGAAAATATTCCTCCGCAATTTGCAATGGGCACATTTGACAACATGAACTCAGCGATAGCCGACTTTTTCAACACCCCCGCTGTCCCCATTATACTCAAGTGGGGTGGTCGTGTGGTGGTACCAAAACTTGCGCGACTGCTTGGCAAGCTGCCGAGAGGATTCAAGTCGATGAAGCAGTTTATGGATGCATGCCGCAGATTCCGTGGCGCATCGGGCGTAGATGACGCGGTCATCGGTATCCGCGGGAGCGCAGTATCAGGCAGGAGTGCCACAACAGGACAGTCGTTTGGGCCGGGGAAGGACCTTGATTTCTTTGTAATTAGTGATAAGCTGCACGCGCAAGGTGTGGCAAAAGGAGCATTCTCCAAGCAGGACGCATTAAATGTTGGCGCGACGATGGACTTCCCCGCCCTGCATCAGGTCGAGCTGGACCTTACGGCAGAGTTGGGCCGGAAGGCCACGATACGAATAGTAAGTCAGGAAGGTTTTGAAAATGTGATAGCGGACGAGACGGCGAAGACCTTCTCTGAGTATATTATCCCGTGATCTTTTGTAATTGCGCTCAGGCGCGGAGGCACGCAAGCATGGTTGTGCTATTCATCAAGTCTAATATGGATATTGACGGGCTTGCAAACAAGTTGAAGGCTGTGCTGAATATTCCGCCAGAAAACGCCGAAGGGTCTCTTCACGAACAGTGCAGGTTTGGACTGAACCGGGGGGGGCAGTATTACCACTTCAGAGTTCTGGCGGTTGATATGGAACTTCTTAAGAATGAGGGAGAAGTTGGGGTCCCAGGTCATGAGGCATGGCCCTTCTACATCTGGATATATGCGGAGAATGACACCCTCGACGCAGATGGAACGCAGCATTTGGCTCGACACTTGGCACGGGTACTGTCTAGTCCCGACTTGCAGACTCTCGCCGCAAAGGTTTGACGGGAGCAGCAGTGTTGGGCTTTTTTGATAGTAAAATGGGCGCGGGTTTTTGAAGTGCTCTTTGAAAACATAATACGGAACGGGAAGCAATGACGGCAGTGTTTGTGCGTGCTGCTGGCGTATGTGATGCTTATCAATCCTGCGATGGTACAGGATACGGCGCAGGAGGCGATTGACTACAGTAACTTGACGACAGACAACTGGGGCACCGCTTGGCACCGACAGCTTCATCAGCAAGGTTGAGAAGGTGCTTGGCCGACGGGTGCGGCCGTTACCGATTGGAAGGCCGCGAAAAAAGAAAACCAAATGCTAAATTGGAGAACAAAAAACTGGCTGTGCCCAATATTCCCCCACCATTATTCCATTATTCCATTATTTCCGGTCCCCATTATTTCCGAGAATTTTTTGACAAGGAAATGACAATGAAACTATACAACTGTCGAACAGGGCTTTTCAGAACTGGTTTTAATACCATATTGCTGAATCTGATTGTGGCATTGTTGCCAGGGTGCAATGGCGCTTCTCGATCCTTGGGCTTATTCGACAGCAGCTCAGACGTTGGTTCAGTAAAACATCCTGGACGGGCACAGTTCATTGCAGACAGTAATGAATATCAGATCACTGGAGGGGGGGCAAACATCTGGGGAGAAGAGGATGCCTTTCAGTATGTCTGGAAAAAGGTCTCAGGTGATTTGAGCCTGAGTACTGAAATCAGATGGGTTGGGGAAGGAAAAAACAACCATAGAAAAGCGGGTTGGATGATTCGTCAGAATCCGGATGCTGACTCTTCTTATGCTGATGCCGTTGTTCATGGTGACGGTCTGACTTCGCTGCAATTCCGAAAGATTAAAGGCGGCCCAACTGAGGAAATCAAGTCCCCCATTTCTGCACCTGCCTTCATACGTCTTGAACGATGTGCTGATGTTTTTTCTTTATTCGTTTCAGAAGATGGACAGGTATACCAGCATGTTGGATCTGTATCTGTTTCTTTGGAAGACCCAGTTTATGTAGGGTTGGTCGTTTGTTCTCACGATGATACTGTCACGGAAACAGCAATCTTTTCTCATGTAGATATGAAATGCCTGGGAACACATAAGATGGAAGATAGAATCGTTGAAAGCTCATTGGAAACCATATCGGTTGAAACTGGCCAAAGACGGACTGTTTATCGTTCTTGCACACACTTTGAAGCTCCCAACTGGTCTATAGATGGAAAATATATGCTTTTTAATAGTGGCGGAAAACTCTTTACCATCCCTGCTTCCGGCGGGAAACCTGTGCAACTTGATACTGGCTTTGCAGACCGCTGTAATAACGACCACGGGTTCTCCCCAGATGGTGAACATGTGGCAATCAGTCATCACCGCGAGGGAATTTCTCTTATTTATGTATTGCCTGTTATTGGAGGGTCTCCGAGGCAGGTAACAGAGCTGGGACCTTCCTACTGGCATGGGTGGTCGCCAGATGGCAGGACTCTTGCATATTGTGCCGAAAGAAACGGCAACTATGACATCTATACCATTCCCGTAGAAGGTGGACAGGAGAATCGGCTCACGAATGCTGAGGGGCTGGATGATGGTCCCGATTACTCTCCTGATGGTAAATACATATACTTCAATTCTGAACGTACTGGAGCAATGAGAATATGGCGGATGGACAGTGATGGGGCTAACCAGGTGCAGGTTACTAATGATGAAGAATATGGTGACTGGTTCCCTCATCCCTCTCCTGACGGCAAATGGGTCGTGTTCCTATCTTATGACAAAAACGTGAAAGGGCATCCTGCCAATAAAGACGTTGCCCTGCGCATAATGCCCTCTTCGGGAGGAACGCTGAAAGTTTTGACAAGGTTATTTGGTGGGCAAGGCACAATAAATGTTCCATCGTGGTCGCCAGACAGCAAACACATAGCATTTGTGAGCTATCGCCTGGTTGGCAAAGAAGACGGCAACTAAGATAAGCATTATGAGATAAAAGAAAATCGATCAGCAGCACCAACGCTATCTTTTACGCCTCTCCCACCCAAACAGTTTTCTACTGCTATATAAAAAACGCACCAGGACGGATTGTAAGGGGGGAGTAAACTGCTTGAAATCCTCTCCTAACCAAATGTCTCAAACTGTGCCACTTCTGCTGACGTCAAACACGCTAATGCCATTTTTTGCTTAATCTTTTAATCTGATAATTACCTAATAAGCAACCAATAGATAGCTTTGTGCTATTTTTCAATGCTATCCCAAATCCA
>Ga0315277_10006192_pt1 | contig 15727 bp, 19 predicted proteins | sample YL17G05_15_MG_FD_203695 | JGI IMG/M metagenome (GOLD analysis project Ga0315277, IMG submission 203695) | Sediment microbial communities from Yellowstone Lake, YNP, Wyoming, USA - YL17G05_15 | ecosystem: Environmental > Aquatic > Freshwater > Lake > Sediment | place: USA: Wyoming | collected...
TGGCCGTGCGAGCGCTCCCACAAAAGCGCCAGCACCACCCAACAATGCCCCCACACCCGCCGGCGCGAGGCGCCCGGATTCTTGTCGGTCGGATCGGGGTAGCATCCCAGTCCGAAAAAATGCCGACCCCATTTCCTGACCAGCGTGTCGTCTATCGCCGCGACCACCTCGGACGGGAACGGGAGCAGGCGCAGAATCAGCGCGAGGAGCGTGTTGCAGACCTCGCGGCAGGACCAGCGCCCGCGGTTCATGAACACGTAAGGCGTCGTCCAGTGTTTGACCGCGTGCCACTTGGTCTGGCGCAACGTCTCCGTCACGCAGTGAGGCGCGCCCCACATCATGGCGTGCGCCACGACGAAGTGCACAAAATGTTGAAAGCCGGGCTGCGTAAAACAGTTGACAAACTCCCCGGCCAGAGCGAGAAAAAGATCGGGAGCGGACATGGGCGGGATCTCTTGGCATGGGAATTGGAACTTCCATAATCCAGAGTCTCGCCTGTCCGCTCTCGTTTTTCAACCGCCAAAAAGGGCGCGAAAAGTTCTAAAGTTCGGTTCCCTTGACACCCCGAGCGAAATGGATGGGCGGTACTACTGGCGGCGCGGAAGCATGGAACGACGTACGAAGAAAAGCTTGACAGTAACCGCTTGCCGAGCTCTACAATAACAAACACCGGAAAGAGTGGTTACTCTGAGAAGTGCCGGTTAAGCGTGGGAATCACCCCTTCTCCGCCGTGAGGGCCTCAGTTAGACTCCACGAGGCGGAAAATGTCGGGCGATTGTGGTCTGCTGTTGACCACGTCGAGACGAACGGCAACGCGCCAGCGGAACACGAATTATCTCCTCCAGATTCTCCTTTGCCCTGACGAGCGAAGAGAGAGCTCGCATTGGTGCTTGAGGGCCGAATGTCATGGTTTTCTGGGTACCGATTCTCTTGGGTAGTCCCCTGATCATTCTTACCATAATATCGTTAGCATTTGGCGGACAACGCGACATCGTGGAAACTTATGAGACGAGACTCCGAGTTCTCTGTGCGATCGTGTTTGTGGCGTGTGTCGGAATTCTGGGAACTATGACAGGGGGCATCGTCCTCGGTCAGGCAACCGACCTCGGAGGTCTATTGTTGCGTCTTCCCCTTACTGTGTTTTTGGCCGGACCTCTCTTAGTGGCCTTCTGGGCTTATTTCAGGCTCCCTGGATGCTTGGAGAAAGCATATGCCCCTTGCTTCGTTCAGCCCCGTTCGTCACAGTGGGCCATTGTTGCACTTGTGAATGAGCTCGCCAGACAAGTCGGATTGCGAACTCCACCGAGGGTTGTCATTTCGGGTCGGCCTGTGATGTGGCCATTCGTGATTAGCGGAAGGGGAAGGACAACTCTGCTGGTCTGTCCATCCTGTTTCAAGGAGATGCTTTCCGCTCGGGCGAAGAGCATGGGTGACGCACCCGAAGCCTATCTCCGCTTCGTTCTTCTCCATGAGCTTGCCCACATTCGTCACGGAGACGCAGCCTTTCTGTGTTGGGCGTATTGCTTTCGGCAGACGATGAAAAGATGGCTGGTTGTCGGCTTGCTTCTGCTGCTGGGGGCTACGGCATGGGCATTTTGGACTCCAACTGCAGTCATGGAAAGAGCAATTCCTGTAAGCATCACCAATCTCCTGTTCCTTGTTGCAGCAGGGATTGGTCTTTTATGCATTTTCACCTGCTTATGCAATTCCGTTCGGCGCCGGCGTGAACTTGATGCCGATGCTCGAGCCTGGCTTTGTGCGTTTGGCGCAGCAGCTCCGAATGGGGATCCAATCCATCGCTTGCTAGTCTCTCTCGAACAACGCGGGAGAGACCTACACGCAGGCACGCCGGGTTTCGCGGAGTGGGTCACTGGTCTGGCAGGGAATGCTCCCTACGGATTCATTGTTGAAAAGATGCCGTCTTTCCTTAGAAAGTCGTGGGGTATGGTGCTCTCAACCTACCCCACCCCGGAGGAGCGAATAAAGGCCATGACGGAACTCCGCAGCGGCACCGAAAAGAGACCCCTCCTAACGAACGAGGCGGCGTTCTGGTCTGGCGTGAATGTTGGACTGATGAGCGGTATTAGCATGACAGGGACCTTGCTATGGAGAATGACGGATGCTTTTCAGCCCCCGATCGCGCTCATGCAATCATACATTCTCGCAGGACTGATCAGCGCTGCTGCAGTATACGCTTCCGCGGTACTAGCTTTGCCGGTCAGAGAAAGTATCCGGCCGCGTCGTGGCGTGCGGCAGGCTTTGGGTATTGCCCGGAGTATCGGGATGATGGCAACTGGCTATTTTGCAGGCGCGGCATGTTTCGGTACCCGTACGCTCGTGGTTGCCCCCCTCACGCTCAAGGCCGTTCTCCTTTTCAGTGCCGTGACGGTTGGCATTGCGTATCTGTCGTCCGCCCTGCGCACGATGCGTCAGCAGGGCGAGCTCAGAGTTTTTCTTTTCCTGGTGCCGGGAGCTCTCGCGTGCGTCCTCGTCATTTCGTGTTTTTCTCTATGGCACAGGGTAAACGCGTCCGGCGCATGGATCGGTATCGGCGTAGGTTTGTTTGCCGGCTTCTTCCTTTTCCCGTTTGTACCCTTCCCCCGTCATATTTCATGGCAAGACATGTTTCTAATCGTCGGTTGGGGAAGATGGGTTATCTTTCGGATCGAAGGGAGGAAATTCATTAACCAATGGGTAACCTGGAGCGTCGTGTTTGGTGTTCTGGTGTTTGCTTCCCCCTACTTGATAGTGTTTGCTTCTCTGGTGGCTTTTCCGGGCTGGGCTGAATCGGCAGATCGGTGGTTATCCAGTTCTGGCCTTGAGCTGGCCGTGGCTCTCATTGCAGCCTACTACGTTATTGGTTCAATGGCCCTGAGTTCCACTCCAGCACGACTACTGCCCCAGGTTGCTGCATGCGCTAAGGCGCTGAATTCCGTCAGAGCCTCGCTGCCAAGGGGATTCTTTATTGCACACGAGGTGGGCAATCTTGAGCGTTGTGTGCTCCCGCGAGTATTGAACAACCGTTCGTCACTGCACTGCATGGAGGCTATGCATGCGGGGAGCTTGGCTTTACATAGCCTGGGAACCGTAAGCACTTCAATAAATAAGGAAACAGCTCAGGCGGTTCTGGAGTGCGAGTGCGAAGATGGGGGGTTCGGTGTGTGGAAAGGGTCGTCGCCACGGCTTTCCACGACTTACTGGGCCGTGTTGGTACTTGATCTATGCTCGGCCCTTCGCAGAAACACCCTTGGGAAACATGTGGATTATGTTTCTCGGTGCCGTCAATCTTCGCATCTCTACTGTTGCGAGTTCAGTAGGCGAAGCGCCCTCGAGGAGACGTTCTTTGCGGTTGGATGTCTTTCGTTGCTAGAATCGATAGAAGTCGTCGACAGGATTGCGTGCAGCCGGGCTATCCTGAAAGAATGGCGAAGCGGCAAGCAGGATGAAGCGTCCACGTACTACTGTGTCAAATCCCTTGAATGGCTTGACAAACTCGAATCCCTGGCAAGAGGCGAAATACGCGACAACTGGCTGGGGCCCCGTCGCCTTGTCATGCAGGGGATTAGCGTGGGGAAGAACCTGGACCAGGTCTTTCACTACGTGGAGATCATCAGGGTCCTCGAACAAGTGGGGTATGTAAGTGCTTCGGAGTTCATACCACTCTCGTGGCCGGGTTCCCTTGAACGAGTATTGCATGGCTTGGCGAGCAATTCATTGAAAGACAAGAGATGGATAAGAGCCAAGTAATGACGTAAATGTCGATCTGTAGCCCCGCTGGCTTCACAAGGCGAGACGGTGTTCCTGTTATGAAAACGCCCACAACCGATTTCACTGAGGACGCCGAGCCTTTCCTAAAGGCGGCGTACTGATTGGGCGGCCAATGAACAGATGCTAGCGAAATGAGATTTGTTTCAGGAGGCGAACGAACATGAGTAAATCGACCTTTCTTGACAAAGCGCGTATCTGTTGCGACAGACTCACGCGCCAGGCCTTTCCCGAGGAAAGCAAAGCTTTTGATGACTTGTGGAAGGCTTTGTCCCCTGTCTTTGATCAATGGCTAGAACATAAACGTTCCACTTGTCTTTTTTCAGTCAAATATCTCTCGAGTACTCCTGGTTTGGGGTTTGCCCAATCTCTGGACTGGGGTTTGCCTATCGCACTAGGCTCTGTCCAATAATTGCTTGCGCGGCGTTTTCCCGTGGAGAATAATCATCGCTATGTTCAGTCTTCTCCCATTTCCCGTTGCTCCCGCCGAGGTTCCTGATGCCACGCCAAGAATTGACCGACAAAGAGTTCGCTTTGCTCCAACCCCTTTTGCCGCCCGAACGATCCGGCAAACCAGGGCCGCCCTTTCAGCCGCACCGCATGATTCTGAACGGCATCTTCTGGATTCTGTACACCGGCGTTCCGTGGCGCGATCTGCCCGAGCGCTACGGTTCGTCGACGACCGTCTACGACCGATTTCGCCGCTGGTGCAATTGAGGCGTGCTCCAGAAGATGCTGAATGCCCTGGAGGCTCAGGCGCGCCGCGCCGAGCGGATCGACTTCAAATTTGGGGCGGTCGACGGCTCGACGGTACGGGCCCACAAGAGCGTCGCCGGGGCGCGAAAAAAAGGGCTTCAGCCCACGAAAGCCGCGAAAGACAAGGCTTAGGGACGAGTCGGGGAGGCATGACGACCAAGCTCCACGTGTTGTGCAAAGGCCGCGGGAAGCCGATCACGGTGGAGATTACTCCGGGCCAGCAACACGAGACAACGATGCTGGAGCCGCTCTTGGACAGCGTTTCGATTGGCGGCAAGAGGGGACGGCCGCGCAAACGGTTCGAGACGGTGGCGGGCGACAAGGCATACGACTCGGCGGCGGCGCGAGAGGCAATCAGGACACGTGGGTCCGAGCCGCTGATCCCGCACCGCAAACTGCAGGACGGAAAGTATCCGGCGCGTGCGGCGGGATTCGACAGGAACCAATACAAACGACGCAACGTGGTCGAGCGGCTGATCGGAAGGCTCAAGGAGTGTCGCCGTATCGCCACGCGATACGACAAACTGGCCGACAGCTTTCGGGCATTTGTTCTGCTCGGATTCATACGTGTGTGGGGCAAAAACCTATTGTCGTACACAGCCCAGGGTTTTGGCTACCCGGTTTGCGACAGACTTATGGTTCGCAGACGCGGCCCGGGATTTGGTTACTTCGGTTCTGCTGGCGACAGAGGTGTGACTGCGGGATCGCGTGCGGCAGATCAGTTGTGACAATGGCAAGTGAGTCACGGGCGGCATGCATTTGGCAATCGCTGCTTGCCGTGCGGGACAATCGAGTGTACCTCGCTCGGAGAGTTCCTCACGTTTCTCTTGACGCACGCTCTCTTCAGTGAGATTCTTGGCCGGTTTCGCATGCTGCCAGACGGCGTCTTAACTTGGCCGATTGCCAGAGCATTTCTGTTGGTTTCGTGCTCCCACAGGCGCTTCTGTCTTAACGGAGGGTGACTGAAGCCCGGCTTACCGGGTTCTCCGTCCAGTCATATGGTCAGGCTTCCAATTGCCTGCACAGAGCCCAACTTCGGATGAAGGTGACAGCGATGAAACCGGATTCGAACATCAACATGACAAAACTGGCGCGGGAGATTGCTCGCGGGATCATTGCGACGAGATGTCCAGAAGAGCTGCCCTTTTTCCAGAGCTGGTGGGAGGTTTTCGAGCGGTTTGTTGCCTCTGAGAGAGCGGCAGAATGGATTAGCTACAGTCGGTCGATCCAAGGCCTGGGATTCGCGGATGCCCAACAGGCCGATGTGCTCACCCCCATGGTGAATTTCATTGTGACAGGGACACTATCTGAAATCACCAAATCGGTTTCGAACGTCGGCGGCAAGAAGGTCATACAAAGTACTGTCGAGCAACTCGGGAAACGGTGCGGCGCCGGGGAGACTTTAAGAAAGGACCTTACTGAAGACTTGTGGCGGGTAAGAACAACGTGGATGCGTCACAAGCGCGATGCGGAACTGAGAAACCTTGTCGATGTGGCAGGGACACTGGAAGGGGAGAAATTTACTGTATACATAAACGGGCAAAGACAGGAGCCCGCCCCGACGCAGGACCACATCGCTGAGTTGGAGCAGGGCGACTATCTCGTCTTCCTAAATGAGGCTGCTGGAAAGGCCTGGTGGTGTGAGAGGGAGACAAGAAGACGTCGAAACATACGAAACTTCAACAGGTACACCAAGGCGCACAAGTTATTGGTGCTTCTACTCTTGAGTGCCGGTCGTAAGGTGTCCTACGATATCATCCGGGAATCCGTTTACCCCCGCGACGAGGCAAGCACGAAGGATAAAAAAGCTGTCATAGCACTCGTGGAGGACCTATTCGTGAAGACGTTGCGAAATGACCTGGAGGGCCTTTACGTGCACGACAGGCGTGGGGAATTCGTTGTCCTCAGTAGCGAAGTGACAAGCTGCGTCATTCTTCGCGACTAATATTCGATGGTGTTGAATCCAAAGTCGTGGAGGACGCGGATTGCTGCGTGCCGTGGATTGATGTACGGTTCTACGACTTGAAAAAGCAGAGATCCACAGTGGGATCGGTATGCAGCAAGATCATCTATGTCGCATTCCTGACGTTCCTGATATCCCAACTTCTTTGCCATGTTCTTCATGCATTCTTCGCCGCAGGGACAAGAATCACTATCATATGTAAGGATCAATGGATGGTGCCGGTCAGGGTCTTCAGCGCGTTGGCGCAAGGGTTCCGGAGACCATGGCGCCTCTTCATCCAACCTATACGACAAACAGTTCGCAGAGATGAGTTTTTGCCTTTTCCGCTTCTTCTGCCTGTTTGTGATACACACCCTTCACAATGTTCGCCAGATTCTGGAAAAGCAGGGCTGGGTCATTACTGCCCCGATTCTCCAGGTACTTTTGGTCAGCAGGCGGAAGTGTTTGTATAACGTCCACCATCTCTGACTCAGTAGGAAGATAGCCATCGAGCCAGATGGCTTTGCGCCCTGTTGAGCCACTTCCCCAGACTACTGACACCATACGTATCGCACCTATATTGAACCGAAAGCTTAAAAAGCTTTCGGTCTCAACACGCTGTATCTGGCCGTGCTCTCGCAGCGCGTTGTCACGAGGACAGGAAGTTCATCAGGCGCACGGTGAGTGAAGGTTTGGCACGAAGAGATCACATATGGGAATGGGATGTCCGAGACAGAGAAGCACAGAGATGGCGGATCTCTGTTTTTCTCCGCCGCTTCTTGACTGGCGACAGGGAGTGGAGCAAAAGGGAGATAGTCGCGGATCGAACCCGCAACGGTGAAGGTCCGCGTCACCATAACGCGGACAAAGGATGGTTTTCGAGTCCTTTCTCATGAAGATCTCCTTTCGGGATTCAGGGGTGTGACGAATAGAAACGCCATGAAAAGCACAATCCCTTGTCCCGGAAGTAGCTAGCAAGCTCAAGTCGCTAGTTTGATGCGACAGAACGTACCAGCGAAAGGAGGGTCGAAAAATGACACACGCAACGATACCGCGAAGCCTTCAATACCGAGGGGGCCGAATCAATCACGCGGGCAGAGGCCAGGCACCCGGAAGCCATGCCTATCTCGACGCCACAACAGGGCGGGTTCTTCATCTCTATTTCGCCAAGGTGGTGCAAACCGGCCCGCTCTACTCCTTGGCAACCGTATCCGGGAATCACGCGCTTCCGCTGGTCAGGATTGATCACGTCGCATTGAACGGAAAGGGGCCCGTTTGGGTTGGGGAGATTCTGCTCATCGGGCCCCTTTGCTTCTGCCCGCAAGGTCCGAAGGCCGAAAATGCCTGGCACGCGAACGTGCTCGATTCGAATCGCGTGGCTCGCTGCCCGACTATGGGTGGATTCTCTCCTCGGCGAACGGGGACGATTACCATCGTCAAGAGTCCAACCTGGGCCTTTCTGACCCGCGACGGCGACGGCCAGAACGTGTTTGTTCATGTGAGCCAGTTGCAGGGATCGGTCCCTCTGGCTCCAAGACAAAGAGTTACCTACGAGGAGGTCCACTCGGCCAAAGGTCCGATGGCCATCAAGGTCCGGCCGCTTTGAGCCAAGTGAAAGGGGCGGCCGGGCGACTGGCTGCCCCTGAATCCCAGAAAGGAGAATCGCCACGATGAGGAGTTTCGGGCTACTTGACAGGTTTCTCAGGGGAACCGGCGACGGACTGGCATCAACAACTCGACAAGCCACGGAAAGGAAGAAGGAAAACATGACCGAGCAAGAAAACGCAAGACTCCAAGCCAGCAAGATCACCGGGGTAATCGACTTCATTGAACGCAGTTACAGATTGGGTCTGTGGACAACGTTCGGCGGCAAGCCAGTTCTCGAACACGATCTCGGTGTCATGTTGGCCTACGAAGATCTCAGGCAGATCTGCCTCCAGTTTCTGGCAGCGGACAAGACCGTCCTGTCCGAACTCGAGATCACAATCAACGGCGAATCGGACGGCCGGAAACTGAGAGACTCGGCCAACGGGGTGGAGCTTCCGCTCCTGGATCGCCGTGCCGTGGCGGACTGCCGAATCACCGTTCAGCGCAATGGCAACGAGGACCAGTACCGCCATCTTCTGAAGGGCTCTTGGTCTCGCGTTGAATCGCTACGGAGGCGACCGAGCGGCTCCTATGTCTCTGAGCACGCGGCAAGGATAACCGGAGGGAGGCAGACCGGCATCTTTCGGGTGGCCGACGAATCCCGCCATCGCCTGGTAGTGACGCAGACGGGGACACGAGGCTATGCCTTCGCCGAGGATCTGGATCTTGGGGCACAAAGAGTGTTTATCCATTCGCGGTTCGCGCCTGCGGAGCTCCGGCTTCATCCAGGCATGCACGTCACGGCTCTAGTGATCCAGACCCCAAGAGGCTTACAGGCGCGGAATGTTCAGCGCGCGTGATCTAGAAGACGGGAGCCGCTGTGATGCCACAGACTCGAATAACACTACGTATGAAAGGACAAGACTATGGAACTGACAATCCTTGACTTCGGGAACAATGCAGGTAGAAGAGCTTCGACAAATCAGCGTTTACGGTCATGCATCTTGGGACCGTTACCCAGCCACACGGATTTCTCGTCCCTAAGGAGCACCCGCCTGCTGGCTATTCTTGACGATGATAACCTGGTGGCTAGCCTTCGGGACCATGGCGTTTATCTCTCCCACCGGAAGCTCCATTGCCGTTTAGTGGCTGAGGCACAGACTATATCGGCATGGGCCATCTTCAGATCCCTTCGAGGGGATGATCGGCGGAAGGATCACTTGCTCAGGAGCCATTGGCGAGTTCTTGCCGTTCCTCGCGAGATGGTCATGACCGTTCATGGCCTTTGCACGAAAGCCAACGCAGACATGGATCTCTGTTTTGCAGCGGGCTACCTGTTGCGAGGGGGCGCTTTCGACACCGTGCTGATTGGGTCGGGTGACGGTGATCTGTGCGTGTCGATCGCTCGCGGGATCCGGAGAATGCCGACTATGCGCGGGGTGTACACGCTTTCGGTCCCGGGAAGCACGAGTAGTCGGATTACATCTGCAAGCGGCTCTGAGCTGTTTGCCGGGAACTTCCTCGTTGGCCGAGATCTGACGGAGCCAGCGACCGCTGAGAGGTGAAGCGCAACAGCTCGTGTGGTGGCCAGGGCTGAGTGACGCCAACTCGTATCCTCGTGGATTGCTGTTGCCGCTTGACCCGCAAGCCTTGTGGGCGATCTCGCGCCGCACGAAAGCGAAGGTCTGAGGATGGGCCAAGTACGAGACTGCAACGGGGACAGGCCTTGGTCCTTCTACTTTGGACAGGAGGCGTTTACCAAGATGGGGGAACCGGGATCCTCGGATGGAACGGTCTCGCCGTCAAACGTATCAAGGAGGATTACCATGTGTGACTACAGGCAGAAATCCAAGAAGGCGCTGGAGGCGCTACCAGTACCGATCAGTAGAGTAGAGCAATTCCTTGGCAGAAGGGCCTACCGGGAGCTCCTTCGGGCAGCTCGGCAGGGTCGAGCAGTACCGGCACACGATCTTCGCGACGGCGCATTGCTTCCTGCGGGATCCCTGGCTCGGGGGCACTACATGTCGCCAGGAAACTTCAGTTGTGCGCTAAGACGGATGGCACACCAGCCAGCTATATGCCAATGGTGCGGGCAACGCCTCCCCCGCGCCTGCGCTCGGCATCACCAGTCACCCCACGATCACCGGGAAGAGATCAGACACCACTTTCACGCGCGTTGCTGGACAGCCAGGTTGCTGGCGATCCCCGTGATCTTCGGTCATGTCCGGCCAACAGCATTTCTGCCTGGGCGGAGGAAGGGCGACTCCCAATCGGGGCACGCCACTCAGGATGACGCGACCAGGGATCCCTTGCTGGTCAACGTTTGTCGGTCCTCAGGCGCTGCCAGGTGGCTGAAGCGGAGGTGATCCTCAATGGCAGGGTTTTGGCAACGCTTCGTTTCCAGCTTCGCGTGGTCACTCGCCTCTTGGCGGGGCAACCGGAAAAGGAGGCGCCCGTCCAGCGGCAAGATGATGACCGGAAGAATGAGGGGTAGAGCCAGCACTAGTGGGCAGTGGAATGCCCAGCCATCCTTGAAGGGAACAAGACCAAGCTTCCACTCCGCTCGTCTGGCGACTCAACGAATGCGAGATCACTCTGTTTCCCAAGGTTCAGACCATAGGCAGATCATAGCGTATCACGGCACCCCGTCCACTGCGAATGCTCGTTCGATCCTGCGTGACGGCTGGAAGGTTGGTTCAGGCAACAGCGCGGGCGACGGCGTTTACTTCGCCCGCGACCTTGCCACGGCACGAATCTATGCCGGCAACGGTGGGGTCTACCTGAAATGCCGGATTCTGCTGGGACGGAGCTGCCGGTGGGACGGGCGCATGGAAAGCATCTTCAAGAAATGGTGCGACGCCCGCGGCGCGACGCGCGATGGCTCGGCGAAGACGGCATTTCTTCGACATCAAGGTTACGACACACTTACCGATGGCAAGGTCGTTGTCATTCTTCAGCCCCGGTATGCGAATCCAGAGGCTTGGAAGAAGAAGGACCGCCGAATCCGGATACTGGGCGTCTACCGCGCGTCAGACGGTCGGAAAATGCGGGTCTAGGTCGAATGAGATTCACAATAGAAAGGCGGCAAAGACCATGGATAAACTGTTTCTCGTGCTCGTAATCATCAGACTTGTTCGGCTGTTGTTTCCGTGGGCTTGCGGAGCCTTCGCGGCCTTCATGCTCTTGGCGACCGCAAGCGGGAATCTTCCGCCACTGGGCGCACTGGTTCTCTTCGTTGCCGTAACTATAGCAGTGGCGTGGCTTGTGGAGGTCCGTATCCTCAGGGCGTTTGAACATGGCCCGAGAGAAACCGGGATGTTTAACGATCGGTCCTGGAGGGGTCCAAAAAACCACCGCTAGAGGTAAGGGTCATGCGAATTTGCCGAAAGTGCGCGGAACAGCATTATGGCCCGGATCCGGATACGTCCTCCGGAAGTCTCCCTGGGTTCACGGTTCTGGGAACCCTCCTGGGCTGTGCGGGAGCAATCTTCACCGGCTCGGTAATCCTCCTGCCGGTAGGAGCACTGGCTGGCATCGGGGCCGATGCTTTGCGGCGCTGTGAGCTTTGCGGGAAAGAAAGCGAAGAGATCTTCGAAACTCTGGAAGCGGATAAGGAAGGAGAAGACCAAACAAGTCCCTTGGCGCCAAAACCTCACGAAGTGAGAACCGAGCCGCCGCCTCGTGGTGAGGCTGATGAGCATGCTTCCGACCGACCGACTTCCGAGCCTGATCCTTGCTTCGAGGACACTGGCGCCGCCGAAGCCTCAGGCCTGGATAGTTTCGACTGGTCAATCCCAAGCGCTTCGAGCGAAGCGTCCGATTCAGCAACGGGTCGGGGTCAGTCGCTGGGCACGGAAGGCCCCAGCAGCGACGGTGGAGCGTCGGGGTTTTCCGGAGGACCCTCGCCCGGAAGCGCGGGTGGCTCCGGAGCAACGGGCGGCGGCCCTGGCGGATCTGGCGGCTCCGGGGGATCTGGGGGATCTGGAGGTGGAACATGAGACGCATCATCAAACGGATTCTTCGAACTGATCACCATGGAAACGTTCATGGGCGGCAGGATGAAATCGTCATTCAGACGGACACCGGGGACATTGGCCTGTTCCGGGTCGAGACTTTGGAAAGCTCGCGTTGCCACTCGTGTGGTAGACGAGTCTCATTACCAGATCTTGCGCGCTGCTCTGTCTGTTCCAGGGCCGTCTGCCGAAGACCCTCCTGCCGAACGGGTCTCGTCGTAGGGCCGGACAAGCTTCTCGTCTGTCGTTTCTGTCTCCCCGAGGCGAGACGATCCGCCCAGCTCGCCGAGGTACTCGCCTTGGAAAGGGCGAAGGCGCAGCTGCTCCAATCCTCCTTGCTGGACCATTGGCCGGGCACCGGCATTGTGCGCCAGCTCGCCGAGATGCAAATCCTCAGGAAGCTCAAACGCCTGGAGAACAAGGAAAAATGATGAACTGGAAAAATATCCTCGAGGACGAACGCTTTGAAAACATTGCCCAGGTACCCCGGCTTGGATTGGAGGCTTGGTGGAGCCCGGCCAAGGAATTGGAGGTTCGGGTCTTTGCCGTCGGTTCGGTCGTCTGGCTGAATGGGTGCAAGACATACTTTGTTAAGGGGATAACGGAAGACCAGGAGGATCTCTACGCGCGAGACCTGGGAGCCTTGGCGGAGTGGCTGCGCACCCATTTCACAAGTATGCAACTCCATCTGCATCATTGCCGGGACGTGTCACGCTCGTTAATCCTTTCGCGCGTGCGACAGAAACGATTCCGGGAGGCTGGTACCGACTCCGGTATCGCCCCGGCGGAGGAGCGACTGTCGCAAGTTCAAGCCGAATTCGAGGAGAGGAAAAACCGGTTGCAGGAGACCCAGGCTCTTCTGCGGCTCACCGCGATATCGTCGGTCAAATCGGACACGATCACAGGAATGCTGAGCGAGGAAGAGGCTCGGCTGCGGCAGGAAATGACCGCGCTGGCAGGAGAAGGGAAACGACTGGAAGTAAACTCCTCATTCGCGCGAGCCTTGCTGCAGGAATACCAGAACAAGTCCTCCGCGGTCTCCCTAGCCTTCTCCTTCACCACCGACGGACACTGGGTGAGCAACGAGCGGGAGTTTCGAGAGGCCTTGCATGCCATCGTCAAGGAGATCAGCGACTGGGACAAGTACCAGGTTCGCCAGAAGCTCGAGCAAGGCCGCTTGAGGATTCCCGTGGAAGCCTCGAACAACCCTTGTTTGGACTGGCTGGGACTCTGGACAGGGGGCTTTCCGAACCTGCGGGAAATGGAGAGATGGAACGCGTCGCTCGAGCAAATCCGTCAGGAGATCGAAGCGCGGTTCTTCGTGGCGCCGGTCAGCGACATCGTGGTTGGCGGAGCGTGCAAGGACCAGAAGAAACTGGTCGGCGAGAGGGTGATCCAGTCGTTTCTTCAATGCCTTCCGAGGGTCCAGACACGCCTGAGTCCTTCCCTTGACATCCGAACGGATGGAAAGTGGCTTGGGCTGGTCATGCTGGGAAACGAGACCTCGAACGCAGCGTTCAATCATCCCGCGAACCTCCAAAACGGTTACATCAGCGGCACGACCCGGTGCGGCAAAACCCACCTGGGCCGATGTCTTGCCGAAAACGCCATCATGGAGGGAGCCGTGGTCAACGTTTTGGATCCCACGAGACAGTGGTGTGGTCTCGCCTTCCCGGCAAGAAACGAAGGACTCCTCCAGAAGCTGGACGAGTTCGGGATCAGCCGGCACCGGGCCACGGGATTCCCCGTCCGAATCTTCATCCCTGGCACCTCTTTGGACCTTCCTGCCCGGATAGCGGATATCCTCGCAACCTCGTCGGTGATCTCGCTTAAGGGCTGTACGGATCTCGAGCGATGCACGATCGCGAGGGATTTTCTGAAAGCCGCCTACGAGCAGGAATCGGTCGAGACACCGAGACTCAAACGGCTGGTCGTGCTCGAGGAGGCCCATACTTTTCTGCCGGGCAACGTGAGCAAGGAAGCGGAGCCGGTCGCGAAAGAGGTTGCCACGCTGATCGGGCGCGTCGCTCGGGAAAAAGTTAAGTATGGCATCTGTCAGCTCTTCGTCACCCAGTCATTGGCCGATTTCCGGACCAGCGCGAGAGTCGTGAGAGAGATGTGCAACTCCCGGTTCTTCATGCGGGCCACGGATCCGGCGGAGCTGGAGTTCGTCGAACACTACGTGTCAAAGGAAGCAGCCCAGATCGTGAAGAACCTGCGCCCAGGTGAAGCGCTCGTGCACGGGGCGCTCGGTCCGACGGCCAAGGTCTTGATCCGTCCTCCACTGTCGGAAACCCACGAAATCCCCGACAACGGGATCTTCGCTGCAATGTCGGTATCCCCAAACTTGCCGACTTCCGAGCCGGAGTTGAGCCCCGCGGAAAAGGCGGTGCTGGAGCTTGTCAGGGCTCACTACCGGCACACAAGCACGCCCCTGCCGGCGGCGGCCTTGGGCGCGAGACTGGGGCTGGAAGGCGGGGCACGCCAGCGCGTGACCGATGGTTTGAAAGCGAAGGCTCTGGTGAAGACGGTGACTCTCAAATCTAATGCACCAGGGAGGCCGGCGCAGGGACTGATTCCCGCTGGGGCCTGTGCTCCGGAGGAGGGGGAGTAAAAGTGGAAAGAAACCGGAAAAAACCTCGCGCGATCCTGAAAAAATCGTGTACGACTCGGAAAAAACAAGGTCCCATGGAGCAAATTCTTGCCTCTAAGTCCTTCTATCTCAGAGTTTTGTGTTCCTTTGTTTATTCCAGAGGCCGCTCATATCCCTCCCGCGGGGAGGGGGTTTCACTTGGACTTTGGACTGGACCGGAAGATCGGCTTCCGCGGGCTTGTCCTGCGCGGCATCTTGTCCTGCCTATCCAAAGACTGTCGAGGGCACTTGGCTCCACGGAGGACTGGGCCACGCCGAGGTCCGCCTGCCTCTGGGGGCAGCGCACGAGAGTCCTGCGGGAACGGTCGGGGCTTTGTCGAAGAATCGAATCCTCCCGTGAATTGCCGAGAAACCCATAGGAAGCGAAACAGATGGAACCGCCCCGCCTTGACAAACTCCTGACCTATGACCAGCTGGCTTGTGTCCTTCAAGTCAACCCCGGGACCCTGCGCAACTGGGTCAGCCAGCAGTTCATTCCCCACGTCAAGCTTGGCCGTGCCGTCCGCTTCGACCCCGCCGCCGTAGAAATGTGGCTCCGCAAACGTTCCCACCCTGGTCGCCTCACATTTCGGACATAGACGATTGACGAGTCTCGTCCTGCCTGATTCCCTTGGATACAGAAGGCTCCTTTGCGCTCTCTGAGCCCGTCGTGTCGGCGGGAGGGGCTTCAGAAGGCCGCTGAAGCATCGCCGGCAGGAGTCTCCCATTTCAGCGTCTCGACCGCTTCTTTCAGACGATGCGGGGATAGGTGAATGTAGTGCTCCCACGTGACCTGGATGTTGCTGTGCCCGAGAAGTCGGCTGACCGTTTCAATGCCGATCCCTTGCATCACCAAGTGGCTTGCGAACTCGTCGCGCAGGTTGTGGACCGTGATCGGCGGGATGCCTGCCCGGCGGCAGGTCCGGTGAAGACGCAAAAGCAACTTGTTGGGGCACGGTTTGTCGCCCTTGCCGAAGACGTACCTCGAGTCGCTTCTCTTCTTGAGTTTCTGCAACGCCGGTTCCAACTGGC
>Ga0315277_10006193_pt1 | contig 15726 bp, 11 predicted proteins | sample YL17G05_15_MG_FD_203695 | JGI IMG/M metagenome (GOLD analysis project Ga0315277, IMG submission 203695) | Sediment microbial communities from Yellowstone Lake, YNP, Wyoming, USA - YL17G05_15 | ecosystem: Environmental > Aquatic > Freshwater > Lake > Sediment | place: USA: Wyoming | collected...
GAAGAGATGACTTTGGAAGAGGTATCATCAGACTAGATACTAATGCTATGAAAAAAGTTGGGATAAAAGAAGGGGATGTTGTAGAAATCGAAGGGAAAATTAAGACTGGAGCAGTTGCAATAAGAAGTTATCCTGCAGACGTAGGCTTAAATCTAATAAGAATGGATGGTTTAGTTAGAAAGAACTGTGATGCTTCCATAGGTGAGTATGTTAAAATCAGAAAAGGAGAAACTAAGGAAGCAAAGAAAGTTACATTAGCGCCTGCCCAAAAAGGTTACACAATAAATATTCATCCGAACTTGTTAAAGCAAAATCTTTTTATGAGGCCTATGAATAAAGGAGATATAATACTCACGAATCCTGTTTTTAAAACAAAAAGAAATGATTTTAATGATAATGTTTTTTCTGAATTATTCAAACAAGCTGGGTTTGATGTAAACTTTGATGAGGTATTCTTCCCGATGGGAGGTGAAATAAAATTTGTAGTTGTTAAGACACAACCAGAAGGAATTACGCAAATAACTGATATGACAGAACTAGAACTTTTGCCTGAGGCTGTTGAAGTTGCAGCAGCTAGGATGCCTAATGTCACTTATGAGGATATCGGCGGTCTGGGAGAAGTAGTTCCTAAGATTAGAGAAATGATTGAACTCCCGCTAAGACGACCGGAAGTATTCGAAAGACTGGGAGTTGAACCTCCAAAAGGAGTATTGCTGCATGGTTCTCCAGGAACTGGTAAAACTTTAATTGCAAAAGCTGTTGCGAATGAATCTGGCGCAAATTTTATCTCATTAGCTGGGCCTGAGATATTTTCCAAGTGGTACGGCCAGACAGAAGAGAATCTAAGAAAAGTGTTTGATGATGCAGAGAAAAATGCTCCTTCAATTATATTTATTGATGAAATTGATGCGTTAGCACCAAAAAGAGAAGAGACGACTGGCGAGGTTGAAAGAAGAACTGTTAGTCAATTGCTAGCATTAATGGATGGCTTAAAATCAAGAGGCAAAGTCATAGTGATTGCAGCTACTAATCGTGTCAACAGCCTAGATCCTGCTTTAAGAAGAAGCGGTCGTTTTGACAGAGAGATTGAAATTCCAATCCCAGATAAGAAAGGAAGAAAAGAGATATTGCAAATTCATACTAGATACATGCCATTGGAGAAAGATGTTAATCTGGACAAACTAGCAGACATAACCTACGGTTACGTTGGTGCTGATATTGCAGGCCTAGCAAAAGAAGCTGCAATGCATGCATTAAGAAGGGTTATACCAGAAATTTCTGCTTTAAAAGAAGATGAGGTAATACCAAAAGATGTCTTAGAGAAACTAAAAGTTACAAAAGAAGATTTCGACTACGCATTAAGAATGGTTCCACCGTCTGCAATGAGAGAGGTTTTGGTAGAAGTGCCAAAAGTAAAATGGGAGGATGTCGGTGGTTTGGAAGACGTAAAAGAAGCTTTGAAAGAGGCTGTTGAGTGGCCAATAAAAAATCCTGAATGTTTTAAAAGAGTTGGAGTTAAACCACCAAAAGGAATTTTGCTTTATGGTCCACCAGGTGTTGGAAAAACTTATATAGCTAAAGCTCTGGCAAACGAAGCAGGTGTAAATCTAGTTGCTGTAAAAGGGCCTGAGATATTGACCATGTGGGTCGGAGAATCTGAAAGAAAATTACGTGATCTTTTCAGAAGAGCAAAACAAGTTGCACCAGCTATAATACTATTCGATGAGATTGATGCTCTTGCACCAAAAAGAGGAGTAGAGATGGGAACAAGAGTTACTGAGCAAGTTGTATCCCAGCTTCTGACGGAACTGTCAGGTATAGAGGACATGGAAGGAGTTGTTGTTATTGCAACAACAAATAGACCAGACATAATTGATTCAGCTTTACTCAGACCTGGAAGATTTGACAGGCTGATATATGTTCCTGCGCCAGACGAGAAGACTAGATTGGAAATATTCAAAGTTCATACAAGAGACATGCCATTAAAAGGAGTTAGTTTAGATAAACTAGCGAAAGAAACAGATGGCTATTCAGGAGCAGACATAGAGGCTTTGTGTAGAGAAGCTGCATTATTTGCATTGAGAGAAGATATTAAAGCCAATGAAATTACAATGAAGAACTTTGAAAAGGCTTTGAAGAAGATAAAACCATCAATAGCAGAAGACTTGACAGCAAAATACCAGAAAGCTGTAGACGACTTGAAGAAAAATAAAATGGATGAAACTCGCTACATAGGATAACAATCATAAGGTGATATTATGGATGAAAAGAAAAAAAATATCAACATATCTTTGGATCACAATGAACCAGTTTTTTTCACAGACAATGCTACAGTGTCCCATTCTTCAAATAAATTTGTAATTGATTTCACACAAATGACACCTAGGTTTGACAACTTTGAAGATAAACACCAACAAACATTTGTAATAAAACACAAGACGCTGGTCTTAGACCCACAGTTTGCAAAGATTTTCTCAAACATACTCCAGCAGAACATAAAGGGATATGAAAAGAACTTTGGAACAATAAAATTACCAAAGCAAAAGACAGATAAAGAGAAAATAGAGAAAGTTGAAGCGACGAGATATATTGGTTAGTATGGACAAAAGTTTTATTCATAAGCTAAAGGAATCCATTTCAATACCTGACATATTTGAGATTGTTAAAGATACTGTTTGGAAAACTTTAAGGAAAAGTAGAGCAGGTCTTGAATTAGGATTGATTCAAATTGGAAACTCTCCTAAAGGCTTGATAGGTGCATACTACATCTCTGGATCAAACATCATAATAATGAATGAGACACCCCTGAATAGGATTCAAGAAACCAATCCGAAGTTGCTTACGCCATATATTTTTTCTACATTGCTTCACGAATACTTGCATAGCTTAGGATATTTTGATGAAAAACTAGTTAGAGAATTGACCTATGATATAAGCTGCAAGATTTTTGGACCTGACAGCATAATAGCCGAGATATCGAAGGACATGAACAAATTCTTCCCGAATCTAATTTATCCGGAAGGCGCTCCTAAGATAGATGCTCCAGTAAAACTAGTAAAGGACTTTGACAGGTCTAGCATAAGATACATTGGTTAGACATTCTTTCTTGCAAGTTCAATATCTTCTCTTTTTATTGTCTTTCTGCCAGCATGATTAGCAAACTTTACAGCATCTTTGGCTATATCAAACGCTATGTCTTTCATAACAGCTGCAAGTGCTTGGGCAGCTGGTTCTGAGACTCTTTCTGCTCCTACATTCTTAAGAATCTCTGCCATAGGAGCAGCAGCTATAATAGACCTTTTTCTTGGCATAAAGAGAATATTTAAAAGCCAATATTTATAAGTATGCATATAACAAAAAGAATTAATACATTCCTATCCTACAATTAAAAAGATGATAACATGAAAAAAACCATAATTTTTATTATGTTTAGCTTGGCACTATCTATTTTTGGAAACGCTGTTTATGCTGATAATTGTGGTGGAGCAGTGACCTGCAGTTGTGGGGACACTCTTAATGAATCATATATAATGCCAGGAAACCTAATTGGCTGTTCTGGAAACGGCTTGCTAATAAACGTAAGCAATATTGTTCTTGATTGTAATGGATATTCAATTACAGGCAGTTCAAGCGAATCAGGAGTCTTTATAAATTCAGATAATAATATAATGCAAAATTGTACGATTAATGGCTTTAATGAAGGGGTTAATATTAACGGTACTAATACGACTGTATATCATAACAACATTTATAGTAACACTTTAGGAGTAAACTCTACTACTGCAATAGCCCTTTGGTATAATAATGAAGGAAACTATTGGGGCCATGATAGCTGTCCTGTTTTCATACCTTTTTTTGATACGAATGCATTCAATGTTGTGGATGTTTATGCTTACAAGACTTTAAATGGATGGTTGACTGAATCTCCATTCGATTGCCCTCCTATGTGGGCCAACCCATCAAATTACACTCCGTCAAGTTATTCTTCAACACCATCACAATTTAATATTACATGGGGCGATGAATTTGGTGTCGATAAAGTATTTATAACAATTATGAACTCTACAGGTGTGTTAGTTAATAATGCTTCTATGACCAACGATACTTATGGCGGTTTCATTTATAATTATTCTATAGTTTTACCTGCAGGAACATTTAATTGGACGTCTTATGCAAATGATTCAGCTGGTAATTGGTCTAATTCTAATACATGGACATTTACAATAGGTAAGGGACCAACAGAAATAAAGTTATGGTTAAATAATATCGAAGGTAATAAAAGTTATAACTTAAATGATATTGCTAATTTTACTGCTAGTTTGAATTTAACTAATAGAGTTATATATTTAAATTCTAGTTGTCCATCTTGGACAAATCTTTCTACTTCAAACTCCTTTGCCAATAATACAACCACTTTAACTTGCTCTGGCTTATTTTTTGTAAATGCATATTGGAACGGAGATGAGAATTATTTAACTTCAAGTACAACTTATTATTTTGATAACATAGCGCCTCAATACTTTATAGTCTCACCAGGTTCATCTGATACATATGATTTCAATAAGACATATTGGTTTAACATCTCAGTATCAGCTGCTACAATAAACAAAACTATACTTGAATTTAATGGAACAAATAATTACACTGCTAATGGTTATTTCGGGAACTATTGGTACTCTTTAAGAGACTTGTTTGCAGGTAGCTACACTTATCGATGGATTATAAACAATTCGTTGGGTACGACTAATTCAACAGGAATTATTAATTATACAGTTTCTAAAAAAACACCAAGCGTTATAATGATTCCTGATCCTACTTGGTCAATAACTTATGGCACTATATCAAATGTTACTTGTTATAATACAACTCCTTATCAGTCTTCATCCATAATACTTTACAGAAATTCAGGTCTTGTTAGTAATCCTGATGTTCAGACTTCGCTTCAAGAAGGAACGCACAATTATACGTGTGTAATAGGAGGAAGTCAGAATTATACTTCTTATTCATTTTCTAATAACTTAATAGTTAGTCCATCAACTTTCACTCCAAGTCAAAATCAAGGCACCACTCCAACACAGAATACAACAGGCAGTTTTACCATAACATCCTCAAGCTCTAGCATAACAGTTGTGCCAAATTCAAGTAAAGTAGTAACGTTTACATTAAGCAACAAATTCAGCTATGACATAATAAACATAAACCTCTCAGTTTCTGGAATAGAATCTTCTTGGTATAGCCTTGATAAAACTAGCATCTTAAGACTAAGACATGATAGTGGAGTTAATACAACCCAACTTACTTTAAATGTTCCTAGCGATGCTGAAAGAAAAATTTATTCTATAGTTTTTACTGCTAGCGGTAAAGATTTTAACTTAAACAAAATAACTAGGCAAACGACAGTATCATTAAGAGTGCCAGCAGAAGTAAATGAAACAAACCTAAATGAAACTAATGAAACGGCAAATGAAACAACCGAAGAAACAATTTCAAATGAGACAAACATTACAACTGGCAGTACAAACGAAAATAATGGTATTCTAAATTTGCTAACAGGCCTTTCAATAAAACCAGAAGATTTTAAGAACGTAGTTCTGTTCGTTGGCTTGATAGCAGTTGGACTAATATTTTTGTTTAGAAGCAACATAACTGAATTTCTTACAAGCAGTGTAGGGCATAGAGTACAAAAAGGAGAATCAAAGGAAGAAAAGAAAACATCAAAAATTTCTTCTCTAAAGAATAAACTCTCTAAATACAGTGGCACTAGGCTTGTGATACATGTTAAGAAAGAAGAGAAAAAAGAAAAAGAAAAGGTTTAATTATAAGAAAAATATAATTCTAATTATGAAGAAAACCATCATTATACTAGTTATTCTTTTACTTGCCTTAACCATAAAGCTCCCGGAAACAGGAATAACTGGTTTTTTTGTAAAAGTGGGCATCACCGGTTTATCTTTAGCTAAAGAAATAGTAAAGACAGTTCTTACTTTTATTTTAAAGTTGTTAGGATAATTGGATTTTCTTTAACAATTACAGTATGCTCTGATTGTGCTACTGGCTTATTAGAAACTTCTCTTAATGGCTGATAACCGTACAATGCATTGACTGCTGTCAACTCCTTTAATGCAAGCTCAACTTTTAATTGAGAAAATTCCTTTTGAATCCATCTTTTTGCAAATGGAAGCTTTTCATACTTATCCCTAGCTAATTCCAATATCTTTCTTGCCTCTATGATTCGCATAGGCCTGTCTGAAATCCATCTAAATATTAAGGCCGAGCCTGAGTCTTTAACAAGCCCGTTGCCTGCTGTGCAGAACGGTTCTATAGCATATATTTCATCTTCTCTCAGCTGGTATTTCGAGTCAGTTTTAATGTTAGGTATAGTCATTCCTGCATGAACATCAAAGCGATCCAAACTATGTCCAGTCAGATTTCTTATTGGATTAAATCCAAACTCTTTTGTTGTGTTTTCAATAGTCTCTCCAACCTCACCAATGGTTATTCCAGGTCTTATTATTTTTATTGCGTTATCAAGCATTTTCTCAGAACATTGGATTAGTTCATCTTTTCCGGCTAATCTAACAGTGGTAGCAGTATCTCCAATATAACCGTCTACATGAACTCCGACATCAATTTTAACATAGTCCTCTTCCTTTATTGCTAGTTTGTCATTTAGAACAGGATGATAATGAGCAGCCATGTCATTTAAAGAAATATTAACAGGAAAAGCAGGTCTTGCGCCAAGCTCAAATATCTTTTTCTCTATGCTCTCTGCTAAATCGACGACGAGCATATCTTTCTTAGCAATGCCCTTGGCGAAGTTTAAGACTTTAGCTGCAATTTCTCCTGCTTTAATGTATTTTTCTAAAATGTCATTTTCCATAACCCATTTATCTAAACTTTAATATAAATCCTTTTCAAATATTATCATGAACTATAGGAATATAGATGCCCATATGCACCCTATTTTTGACAATGTGGAATCAATTACATCTGCTAAGGACTCAGGTATAGATTTTACATTAAACGGACTTCGAAAGGACTTTAAAAAGTATAATATAATAAAGGCAGTTGCCATACCTGAAGAAACAGGTGAGAATTTTATTGTTGACAACGAAAAAATAAAGAAACTTGTTTTAGAGAACCCTGATATCTTTGTTGGTGTATGCACAATAAATCCAATCAAATACAAATCTGGTGACTTGGCTAAATTAGAGGATGATATTAAGAAAGGAACTTTCAAGGCAATTAAACTGTTCCCAGGTTATGAATATTTTTATCCAGGTCAAAAAGAGTGCATTCCGATTTATGAACTAGCACAGAAAAACAAGGTGCCAATACTCATACATACAGGTGACACTAACGATCCAAAATCCATGTTGAAGTACTCGCAACCTTTGAATGTAGATGAAGTAGCAGCTTCATTTCCAAATATAAACTTTGTTTTGTGTCATTTGGGCAATCCATGGATAATGGATGCTGTTGAAGTATTATATAAAAATAAGAACGCATATGCTGACCTCTCTGGATTTGTTGCAGGTAAAGGAGACTTGATGTTTAAGAAATACTATAAGGGAAGAGCAAATGCGATGATGGAAGGAATATTTTATGAGATTACCAATGTCGATAAATTAATGTTTGGAACAGACTATCCACTTACAAACTATGATTTTTACATTAAATTTATAAAAAGACTAAAACTAGGTAAAAAAGAATTCAACAAAATATTCTTTGAGAATGCAGTAAAACTTTTTAACATAAAGGTTTAATATGAAGAGAGAAAACTGTTTAAATGAGAAAACAAATAGGGAAGATTGCCCTTGTAAAAATATAAGTTGCCAAAGACATGGGGTATGCTGCCTCTGTATAAGGCATCATAAGAAATCAGATGATTATCCCGCTTGTTTAGAGAAAATTATATAAAACTCATTAAGAAAGCCAAGTTGGCGCTTACCAGTTTAATTTATCCCCAACTTTTATTTTCAAGTCAAATGGCGTTTCTAAAATATATTTGCAAGGTTTCCCAGGAAGATAAGTTTTCCATGTTTTAGGATTTAGAGATAAAGGTTCAGCTTCTTTAATATCTATTACAATCTTGTCCTTATCAATAAAAACCATTTTCAAATGATAATTTACTAAAAACATCCACAAAGACCATCTAGCTTCGTACGGCAGAGGAAAGAACATGTTCTTCTTTCTAGAAAGACTTAAACCAATCATTCTTTTCCAAAAGTTATCTGCTAGATCAGCTTCTATTTCCGAGTTTCTTATTCTGATTTTCATTTATACCCGCCTTTTAGGTATTTTATTATGTAAAAAGTTGAGAAGAATATTCTTTTCCTTTTGCCTCTACCTACTGTGATAACATCAGTAACAACATGAAATATCAAGCCATAAAAGATTGGAACAAAGATGCTGAAATAATAACTCATCACTCCGATTATTATTAAAAATTCTACTGTGTGAAATATGCAAAACAGCTTTTCATGATATTTTTTCAAACCATTATATTGAATTTCTTTAAAAGTATTGAATAATTTGCGCAGATTTAATGTTTTATCTAAAATTGACATGCTAATTACGTGATCAACGTCTACTAAGATGCTCGTTAAAAAGAACAGTATAGCAAACAAGTAGTTCTCATAGTAAGCCAAAATTATAGTTGGAACAATTCCTAAGAGAATATGTTTGTCAATCCACATTTTAACACTCTTTTATTTTCATTAGAATCAAATTAATTTTAATTTCTCCATTAAGGTCAAAATAGCCAAGAACAAACAAAGCATCAAAATCACAAATATAAGGCTAATTATTGGTACATTGACTCCTAGTACATATGGTAATGTAAAAGCTGGAAGACTATAAGCAGATGTTATTTCACTTCCTGCCAAGGCATAGTTGTAGATTTTAACTCCATCAATAATGCCAGCGAACTGTCTGTTGCCTGACGGATTGCTTCCTATAAGAACGTCATTAGAAGTAGCACTCATGCTTCCAGATAAGGCCATGCTATTCTTCAGTACACCGTTGATGTAAATTCGACTATATCCACCATCCCAGGTTCCTGCAACATAATACCAATTATTTAGAGAAATACTATTAATTCCAGAATCTACACATTTTTCACCAGTTCCTACATCTAAGCAAAAAATAGCACGTTTACTAGAATTATCAAGTTCAAGAGTATAAGGATTTGCAGAGGTTGAAACTTCTTTTGAAACTATCCTAGGATAGGAAGAAGGCCAAGACGATGGATATATCCAAGCACTTATAGTAATCGCACTTGCCATATCCAAACTACTACTATCCCTAATTCTAACATAATCATTTATTCCATCAAAACTCAAAGCAGAATTCGTTTTACCCTTAATCCAATTATGAGTGTCATTAACGTACTTTGCAGAGTTCGCTTCTTCAAAATTCCATGATGCAGCAGGCTTTGTAATTGGCATTGAACTTTGCATTTCAGCTTGAATTTCCGTTTGAGTCAATGCTCTATTAAGGATTCTTACCTCATCCAAGGTTCCGTTGAATGCCCTGTCAAAAGAAAACCTATTTCCTAAATATAAACTAGAACTGCTAAGTGCTATATTGCCTGTTTTAGTTGTCTGACCAGCAAGCGTCCCGTTGACATAAAATTTAACATATTGACCGTCATAAGTAACTGCTACATGCTGCCATGCATTTAACGTCAATACGTTTTTATTTGACCAAACTTGATTAGTGGAAGTGCCACTCCAATAATAAAAGCTAAGTGATCTTGTAGTACTTCCGCTGTTGTAAACATAAAACATATAAGAACTGTTTTTATCGACTATTCGACCCATTCCACCTGGTCCCCAATTTATTGGACGTATCCAAGCAGTTATAGTTAAACTATTAGTTAAGTCTAAGCTATTAGAATCTGAAACGCTAATGTAATCGTTTGTTCCATCGAATTTTAAAGCATTACTGAAATAGCCGCTGACTCTAGATGGACAGCTTTCGGAGCCAGGGGCACAAGTTCCATCTCCTAGTTTCCCATCATTAAAAGTTTCTCCATAGAATATTCCGTTATTATTAGATCCAGAACTATCCAAAGCATTGCCATCAAACTTCCAGTAGCCTACTAAACCTCCAGTTGAAACACAAGAACTATCAGCAATGCATTGAGTTGTAATATTACAACCAGTCGGTGTGCATGTTCTTGTCTGTTGTCTTTGGTTGACACAGCTACCTGCATTGCATGCACCGTTCGTCCATGAGCCGCAAGTGCAAGTTGTGGCTTGACTACAACAACAAACATTTCCTGAAGAGCAGTCGTCCTGCCCTATGTTAGTTTCTGTGGGTAGACACGTGGACGTAGTTGTTGAATTAGCAGAAGCCTCGGTCATTGCAAGAAATATTGGAAGAAGTTTCGGATAATAGATGTTGACTATATCATTGTATGTGTGGCAAGTGTGCATATAACAAGAACAATCTGTTCTCCCTCCTTCGTTTGCAACTTCCAATAACCATGCACTGGCATAAGCAGAAGCGTCGCCAACAGATTGCCCAGAGTCACCTACATTGGTTGTAGGATACGGTGTTACTCCTCTCTGTGAGCTTAGTTGATTGATTCTTGCTATGATTGATTTAGTCAAAGTGTAGTTAGAAGGAGAGTTGTTATAATACATTAAATTGGGGTAACCGCCATAGTGAATGTCAAAAAAGAATTTTGGTTTGTAAGTTTGAAATACACTCCTTAAAGCCTGAGTTTCTTTTTCACTTGAACGAGAAGAGCCCGGGTAATGTAAAGCATCAGTACAATTATTGTATTTACATACGTAACCTTTGTTCGGATAATAAGTAGAACAATTGGCAGTACTGCTACATTTAGTTTGTGTATAACACGTATAATCCCATTTAAATTCATCTGGCATATACCAGCCCTTTACAAAGTTTCTGTTAAGATCAATACCATAAACGCAATCAGTAAAGTTTACATTTTGCCTTTCATACGAATCCATGTTAATCACAGGCATAAACATTATGAGATTTTGTTGAATTATTCTCTGGGCTGTCGGGTCTATTCCTGTTGTTCCATTTTCCAAAAGCCATTTTGCAATCAAAAGCTGGATTTCACTCCCAGCATCCTCCCATCCATGCATCTCGCCGACCCACAGAACTTTTCCACCGTTTGGATTGCCAATCTTAAACAGTACGATGTCTCTTCCTTCGTAGGATTTGCCAACAGGTTCATAGCTTGCAAAGCCAGGATATCGATTAAACAATGTTGTGAAATTGGTTAAAAGAACGTTTTTGGTATGATAATTATGACTATTAGAATCACGTGGATTTGCAATCGTATTAAATGCAGTTGGTGCGGGAAGAGTTGAACCTCTACATGTTCCACCTTGTGCGCCGCATAATGAACTGCATGTCGCAAAGGTTTCTGTGCTCAAAGAAATGATTAATAATAGAAAGCTTATCGAAAAAATCAATTTCTTCATAATAATAGTTTATCTTTCTACTTAAATTCTTTTGGTATAAAATTCTTTAAACTTTCACCTAGCAGTTCTTCTTCTGTCACACTTAGTACGATTAGAACTCTCAGAGCTGCTGGAACAATTTGATGAGTGATATAGTATTCGTTATCAACGTCCTTGATACTGACATCTTCAAAGGGTTCTGCTTTTTCAGAAATAGAGCCCTTTCCTTTAGTTATAATGAACATTATTGGCATTCCCTCCCATATAGATCCTCCTCTTTCCTTTATTTTCCTAGCAGCAACAACATGAGGTCCAATTGCTTTGTATTCAGACAAAGGTTTTTTTAGTTGTTCTATAATTATCAGGTCCTTCAAAGGAATTTTTCTTTCCTTTAGTTTTTTAATAACTTCTTTTACATATTTTACTGAACCTTTAACATCTTTTTTTTCTAGTATTAATCTTAGAACTTTTTCTTGGGTATCTTTTGCAACATTACTCCAATCACGTCTTACTTTCTCTAGGCCACGAATGGTTAAGACACCTTTCTCATCTATCAAGGCGTAACGTTTCTTTGCAGTGCCTGGACCGATACCTCTTGGTATGAATATTCCACGTTTGTATATGCCTTGCAAGTCTAGTTCAATTATTCCAGGAAGTTCTTTATTCATTTTTTCTAAGAAAGTCTCAACTTTATTCTTCAGGTTTCCTGTAGTTTTTACAAACATTGAGTCAGTGTCTGCATAAATAACAGTAAAACATTCTTTTTGAGCTTCGTTAATAACTTTTCTAATATAAAATCTTCCAAAAGCAGCTGACGACTCGGCACATTCTCTACAATACCATTTAGAGCCTGCAAAACCAAAGTAACCATAGGTTGCATTAGCTACAGTCTTTACTGCATGTTGTTCGTTGTTTATTCTATTCCATTCTTCAGAATCTTTCTTTAAGTTTTTCATTTCTTCTTTTATTTCTGTTCTTTTTTCTATTAATTCCTTGATAACAGTAGAGACAAAACCTTTACAGTTTTTGCAGAACCAGTATTTTGTGTCAGGAACTTCATATCTTTCCTTACATTTACAGTTGAAAGTTTCAGGAGAAATATTAAAGGTTGCTATTATTGAAGGATACAAACTTCTAAAATCCATCACAGCTATGTCTTCGTGTAGACCAGCAATGGGTTCCTTGACGAAACCGCCAACATAAGGAGAAATTTCTCTCCTGTTTTGAATGTCTTCCCATTTTGGTTGATTAGGAATTATTATATTCATTGCAAAAGCTCTTTTTGAAAGATACCATTCGACGAGCTGGGAATAAGTCATTCTAGAAACATCAAATAATAATTGTCCAGATAATTCTGATAATTCATATATTTGTGGAAAGATAAACTCACCAAGCCTTAAGGTCAGTTCCGAATCTTTTAGGCAATACTCGGCAAGTTTTCCCAAGTCCTTTCCTTTCCTCCAAGACTCTAGAATCTCCTCATAGTCTATCTCAATCTTTTTATCTCCTAACAATTCTGCTGAGACAGCGTCCAAACTCAGGACTTCTGTTTGCAGTTGCGGAGAGATCACGTTGCTTATGAACTCAAACAGGTCAATATGAACCAACCCCTTGAGTCTCGCTGATGATATTCTTGCTCTTCTTGAAAACTTTAAACTTGAAAAGTCCCTCGACAATTTCAGATTAACTTTCAGTTCATCAGCTCGCTGTTGAATGATTTGCATGTCGAAAAGATCTGAATTAAAGCCTAGCAGTAGATCGCAATTTTGCTTATTTACATAATCAACGAATTTCTCTAACAACTCTTTTTCGTCTTTTACAACCTCTACATACTTTCCATAATGCTTATCTTTTTTATACGTCAGAACTTTTTCAAAGGTTTTTGACTTCATTGAGAGCATAACAATCTTCTGTTTTCCAGCTTCATCCACAGTTTCTATGTCAAAAGCCATTAATTTCAATTCTGGCATCTCGTCAGATTTTATTGCCTTTATTTTTTCAATTTTAATGATTTTGTCAGCATTATAATTCTTTTTTATCTCCTTACCTTCAACTTCTATCCAATTCTCTATCTGGTTGTCTATAAGATATCTTTTGTAGAAGTTTATCGAGTATTCGTATTCTTCTTCTATCAATTCTTTCCATCCCTTTACAATATCTCTGACTTTTGGGATGTCAGTTGAAAGAAAACAAAATACTTTTACAAGTTTTCTTTTTTCTCCAGATAAAATCCTTTCAATTGTTTCAACTCTTCTTATCTTGGTAGATTTTATTGCTTCAACTCTTTTCTTTATTTCATCTTCTTTTCCTTTCTTAGGCAGGATATAGAAGTAGGGTTCAAAATCATAATCTAAGCAAATAACAGTCTTTCCGTTGCTATCTTTACAGAAGAGCCTTATTACAGACTGATTATTTTCATCAATATAGTCTGCATCTAGCAAACAAAGTTTCATAATATCAAATTTGCTTAGCCAAATTAATAAACATAGATTATTGCCAATACTTTTTGTTTTTTATAAATTCTCTTTCAGCTTCCAATATATGCTTAAACAAATCATCCTCATTTCTTCTAGGCTTGGAAAGAATTCTGGTGGCTGTTTGCGGTCCTACTCCTCTTCCAGCTAAAACAATAGCAGCGTCTTTGTTATAAACTATAGCAAGGTCAGCAGATTTTTTTATAAACTCAAGCTTTTCCTTTTCCTCATCTGTCAGTTCTGTTCCCTTGAGCCATTTCTTAACAATACCTTGGGATTCTTCTCTATGAGGCTTGAGAACAGCTATAAGCTTTGATTGGCATATCCTACATCTTAAATCTTCTATATCCTTTACAGTTTCAGTAATAGAATATTTACCGCAATTAATGCAAAGCAGTCTTACCCTTGAATTCAAGAGTCTATTCTTGAATATTTTAAAGATTTCTTTTTCAGGTCTTTCAGGTCTTGCTACATCTTGAAGTTCGTACCTAAAGCCCATTTGGGCTAGAGGCGATAAACCTTCTAGACTTTCAATCTTAATTTCCTTATTCTGTATTTTCTGTAAAATTTCCTTAGTCTTTTCTATATCAAGTTTCTCTATGAATAATTCATGCATAGTCTCCTTATGTATTGGCGAGTTCCAGTAAACGTCTATTATCCTATCGATGTTAATGGACTCAAAACTAGCTTTCTTGCTTATTGCTCCGAATCGTTTGGCAACATGAATAAACCTGAACTTAAACAAAGAGGAGCGAGGCAAAGACTTTTCTAGAATAACTTCAATATCCTCAGGTTTGTAATTCAGTAAAACTTTTTTAACATCATCAATGCTACAGCCCTTAATTATTATTCTATAAGGATCAGTCTTGCTAGTTATTATTTCGCCATAGTCTGCTGACAATATAGCAGATATAAAACGAGATAAGGTTTCATTGACTAAGCTACCAAACAGAGAATGTAGGACAACATACTCATTGAACTTTTCAATTAAGATATTCTTTTCATTAGGCAATGGATATTTCTTTATCTGATTCTTCAAAATCTGTATCATTTTTACTGCTGTTTGTGAGGAAATTGGATAAGAACTTTTAAGTTTTTCAATAATCTCATTGTTCTTAATCTTTCCTTCAAGCATTTTCTTAATTTCTCTTCTAAGTACTCCAACTTCTTGGGCAACATCAAAAGGTACAGGTATTAATTCTCCTTCCCATGCAGGTATTGCAGATTCGATGTCATCTACAGCCTCAACGAAGACCTTTTCATTTTCTATGGATAAAATCTTCCATGGTCTTCCTTTAACAATAAAGCTAGAACCTACATCTCCATGGGAAGCTATGAACTCTTCATCTAAAGTGCCGACAAAGCTGTTCGATGTCGTATCTAAGACCTTATAGCTTTTTTGGTTAGGAATTACAGATAAGTTCTCAAAGTAATATTCGAATGCCTTTCTCCTTCTTTTGATTCCGTTGTCAGAAAATACCAGTCTTAATTGATTAGTTAAAAAACTTACAAGGAAATTAAATTCTTCTACCCTTAAACTCTTAAATGGATAAGCCTTCTTGATTAGTTCAAAAGCTATTTTAGGATCGATGCTATAATCTTCCATTGTTAAACCAATCAATTGCTGCGTTAGAACATCTAAGGAATTTTCATGTATTTTCAATTGCTCCAATTCTCCTTTCAATGCTTTTTTTGCAATAACAACAGACTCGAATATGTCATCTCCTTCACTTGATATTATAAAACTTTTTGAGGTTTTGCCGACACCATGACCAGAACGGCCGGACCTTTGCAGAAACTGTGTG
>Ga0315277_10006194_pt1 | contig 15726 bp, 15 predicted proteins | sample YL17G05_15_MG_FD_203695 | JGI IMG/M metagenome (GOLD analysis project Ga0315277, IMG submission 203695) | Sediment microbial communities from Yellowstone Lake, YNP, Wyoming, USA - YL17G05_15 | ecosystem: Environmental > Aquatic > Freshwater > Lake > Sediment | place: USA: Wyoming | collected...
CAGAGGGCGTGCTACCCGGTGCCATGCGTCCTCCTCGCCGAGGGGCCGGACCGAGTACACATTTTACCAGACGGCCCGGGTTTTCTCAACCCGCACTTCCTCCCGCCGGTCTCCGGGGGTGTCGGCCTCCCGGTTTTTCCGAAATCCCTTGACGCTTCGGCGCCGGGCCTCTAGAATCGTTCTTCCTTGCTTTTTGTCCCGACGGACGGCTGGGCGATGTGCCTGAGAGGCAGGAGACCCGCGGATGCTCAAGGAGATTCGGATTCACGGTCGCGGCGGGCAGGGCAGCGTCACCGCCGCCGAGGTCCTCGCCAAGGCGGCGTTCAAGGACGGCATCACGAGCCAGGCGTTTCCGGCCTTCGGGTCCGAGCGGATGGGAGCCCCCGTCCGCGCCTTCTGCCGACTTTCCGATAAGCCCATCCGCACCCGCGCCGTCATCGAGGAACCCGATTACCTCATCGTCCAGGACCCGACGCTCTTCGGCCAGGTGGACATTTTCGGCGGGCTGAAGGCGGGCGGCATGGCCGTCGTCAACACCGAAAAACCCGAGGAAATCCAGGTCCCCAAGGGCGCGAAACTGAAGGCCGTCGCGGGGACGAAGATCGCGATGGACGTCATCGGCCGGCCCATCCCGAACATGGTCATGGTCGGCGCCTTCGCCGGGACGACGGGCCTGGTGAGCCTGGAATCGCTTCAGGCGGCGGTGAAGGAGCGATTCGGCGGGAAGATCGGCGACCTGAACGCCGAGGCCGTCGCCAAGGCCTACCACGCGGCCCATAACAAATGATGTTGTTAGCCGTGGGCCGCTTGCGGCTTAGCGGCCGTCACATTTAGCCGCCCCGCTTCCGCCTTCGCCCTGCGGGCTACGGCGGACACGTGCGGGGCGCGTGCCGTCACGTTTAGCCGCGAGCCGAAGGCGAGCGCGGGCCGTTATGAAAGCGAGGACGCGACATGGCTAACAAGTTGCTCAGCATCGAAAAACTCTCGATCGGCTGCGTCGCCCCGCCGGGCGAGAGCCTGGCCAACAAGACCGGCGCCTGGCGGACCCAGCGCCCGGTCTTCAAGCAAAAGGACTGCACCGGGTGCCGGGCGTGCGAAATGCTCTGCCCCGAAGGGTGCATCTTCGGCGACCCGAAGAAGAAGCAATTCGACTTCGACCCGGACTACTGCAAGGGTTGCGGCATGTGCGCGGTCGAGTGCCCCGTGGACGATATTGACATGGTGATGGAGGAGAAGTGATGGCGAAGGAAATCCTCGAAGGCGCGATGGCCGTCGCCCACGCCGTCGCCCGATGCCGGCCGGAGGTCGTCGCCGCCTATCCCATTACGCCGCAGACCCATATCTCCGAGGAACTCTCGCAGATCGTGGCCGACGGCGACCTGGAGGCCGAGTTCGTCAAGGTCGAGAGCGAGTTCGGCGCCGCGAGCGTCGTCCTCGGCGCCTCGGCCGCCGGCGCGAGGGCCTACACCGCCACCTCGAGCCAGGGCCTCATCCTTATGACCGAGGTCCTCTGGAACATGGCCGGCATGCGGCTGCCCGTGGTCCTCGGGTGCGCGAACCGAAGCCTCTCGGCGCCCCTTTCCATCTGGTGCGACCATCAGGACGCCGAGTCGGTCCGCGACTGCGGCATCCTCCAACTTTACGCCGAGGATTCCCAGGAAGCGTGCGACATGCACGTCCTGGCCTTCAAGATCGCCGAGGACCGGCGTGTCCTCCTTCCCGTGATGGTCAACCTCGACGGCTTCCTGCTGACGCACGTCTTCGAGCCGACGGAACTCCCGGACCAGGCGCTCACGGACAAGTTTCTCGGCTCCTACGAGGCGGTCCTGAAACTCGACGTGGACGACCCGGCGACGTTCGGCGCGTTCTGCGAGCCCGACAAGTGCATGGAAGGCCGCTGGATGGTCCACGATGCCTGTCTTCGAAGCCTCCCGGTCATCGAGGAAGCGAGCGCCGCGTTCGCCAAAGCCTTCGGCCGCGCGTCCGGCGGTCTCATCGAAAAGTATAAGAGCGACGATGCCGAAACAATTCTCGTCGCCAAAGGCTCCATCAGCGGCACGATCAAGGACGTCGTGGACGAGATGCGCGCCGAAGGGAAGAAGGTCGGCCTCGTGCGCCTGAAGGTTTTCCGCCCGTTCCCGCGCGAGGCGATCCTCGCGGCCCTCAAGGGCGCCAAACAGATCGCCGTCGTCGAGAAGGGCGGCTCCTTCGGCGCGGGCGGCATCATGTCGCCGGAGGTCAAGGAAGTCCTCTACGACGCCGGCCTCAGGATCCCCGTGAGCGGCTTCTGCGTCCAGTTGGCCGGCCGCGAGATCCCGCCGGACGGCATCCGCGAGATCATCGAGCGGGTCTCCAAAGGCGAGCGGCAGAAAGCGTATGAATACTTCCGCCTGAAAAAGGAGTTGCTCCCCGACCTCGTGCCGTAGTGTTTAGCCGCGACCCGGAGGGGAGCGCGTGCCGTTTTCTTGTGAGCATGGCGCAAAGAGTGCATACGACGTAACGCACCGTAATGCGGAGGACGAACCCGTGGCATCACCCGTACCGTTCGACTATAGCGACCGTGTCCTGAAACCCGGCTACACCTCGTGCCTCGGCTGCGGTGAAGCGCTCGCCATGCGCATCGTCGCCCAGGCCGCCGGCAAGAATTCCATCTTCACCAACGCCACCGGATGCTCCGAGATCTTCACCTCGCGCTATCCCCAGTCCTCCTGGTCGGCCCCCTGGATCCACAGCCTGTTTGAGAACTCGGCCGCCATCGCGAGCGGCGTCTATTACGCCCTCAAGCACAAGGGGAAACTTGAAGGCACGAACATCATCGCCATGGGCGGCGACGGCGGCACCGCAGACATCGGCCTCCAGTGCCTCTCCGGCGCCTTCGAGCGCGGCGACGAAATGCTCTACTGCTGCTGGGACAATGAGGCTTACATGAACACCGGCATCCAGCGCTCCAGCCTCACGCCGCTCGACGCCTCGACCACCACCAGCCCCTCCGGCAAAGCGTCCTGGGGCAACGACCGGCCGAAGAAGGACCTCCCGGCCATCATGGCCGCCCACGGCATCCCGTACGTCGGCGTCGGGTCGTGCGGCTTCTATCGGGAACTCCCGGCGATGGTCAAGCGGGCCCTTTCGTACCGCGGGCCGAAGTATCTCCAGGTCCACGCCGTCTGCCCTCTGGGCTGGCGGAGCGACCCGGCGCAGACTGCGGTCCTGGCGCGCCTGGCGTTCGAGACCGGCTGCTATCCGCTCTACGAAATCATCGAAGGCCGGACCAAGCCCCACCGCCCGCCCAAGGAAGGATGGAAGCATGTCGAAGAGTACCTGAAACCCCAGGGCCGATTCCGCCACCTCTTCCGCGCTGCCGACGGCGCGGACCAAATCGTCCGCATCCAGGCCGGCGCGGCCACCAACATCCGCAAGTTCTATGGCGACGAAGCGGTCCCCGCCTTCGCCAAAGAGGCCGAAAACAAGGTCGCCGAAATGGCCGAGAAGAAGGCGCCAGCCTAGAACCGCATGCGTCGCAGCACCCGGCTTGATACAATGGGTGCGTCCGCTTTTGCTTTTGGAAGGTCTGCCTTCGTGGCGAATTGGGGGCAAGCATGGACAAGCAGCGACTGGCGCGCGGGGCGATCGTCGTGGCGCGCTATCTGGTGGCCGCGGGGGGAAGCGTTGCCTTCCTGACGCTCCTGATGATGGGCCTCTACGGCTGTATGCTGCTGGTTGGCGCGCTGGCGTACAACGATATTGGCGGGCCGCTGTTTGCAATCTCCATCCCTCTCTTCTCCCTGTTATACGGGGTGGTGGCCGCGGCGGGGGCGTTGCCGGTGTGTGTTGTCGGTGAAGTGACCCTCCACAGGCGGCTGACCCGTCGGGTCTATCTGGTTGGCCCTGCGCTCGTGCTTGTCTTGATTCTTGCGGTTACAGTCGGGACGGTCTTGTTGGGAGGAGTGTTCCGCGTGCGTCCCGGTTCGGGGGTCACGGCGCCGTTGCAGTGGACGTTCGACCTTTCGTCGATTGCGATGATGTTTCTCGTGCCGCCGCTGACGTACTGGATTTTGCTGCAGGGCGCCCGATGGTTTCTGGACGCTCTGGCGAAGCGTTTCGACCGTCTGGCGCCGTACATCAAAAAGGTACATGAATCCAGAGAAGGCATCGACCTAGAGAGGTTATCGGGGCGGTAAGCCGCGAACGGGCGGTGATTCGCGGTGATGGAGCCCGTAGGGCTCCGATTCATCAGCCTAGGGCAACGCCCTGGGTTGCGGGAGAAACCGACCGTAGCCACGAGCCCTGAAGGGGCGTAACAAGACTTCTGGCAGATCGGCCCTTTTCGGCGAGGGATTCGTCATCGTGGATCGAGGATGAGATGGAGACGCCGCGACCTTGCAGGGTGGAAGCTTGCCCTCCCCGTATGTCGCGCACAACGCAAGAGTGATGCCATGACTCACGATCGCCGGCGTATCCTTCTTCGACGCACCCGCATCATTCTCGCGATCTTCACCGCCTGCCTCGTCGCGGCGGGGCTGACGGCGGTGCCGCTGGAGTGGGAACTCGACGTCCTGGCCGGCCTGGTGGGCGTCGCACCCGGCGCGCCGCCCGAGCAGTACACCGGCCTTCCGCACTGGATCGCGTGGGTGCGACAAGGGCTGCACGAGACGTATGCCCGGTATCCCTTCATCGCGTACGGGACAGACTGGCTGGCGTTCGGCCACGTCATGCTGGGCGTCATGTTCATCGGCGCGATCCGCGACCCGGTCCGCAACGCCTGGGTCATCACGGCCGGCATGGTCGCCTGCGTGCTGGTGGTGCCGTGGGCGCTGGTGTTCACGCCCATCCGGGGGATTCCGTTCTATTGGGCGCTCATCGACTGCGCGTTCGGCGTGTTCGGCATCCTCCCGCTATACCTGGCGCGGCGATGGACGCTGCAATTGGGGTCGGCATGATCCGCGCCTTCCCGGTCATGGCGGCGACGCTTGCCTGCCGGGAGTTGCACGACCGACTGCGAGGCCGAGGCAAAGGCCGGAAAGCAAGTTACGGAGTGACGCAGTAACGAATTGACGGAGCCGTACCGCTTGCGGCTTGGCGCATTGCCGTTCGTTCCGCGTTCCGCATTCCGCGTTCCGCGTTGGGAAATTCCGTGTTCTTCCTTCCGCATTCTGCATTTCTGTGTTACAATACCCTCGACCCGAGCACCCAGCGGAGGTCTGTCATGCTCTACGTCACCGTTCATGCCGCCTGGATGATTCTGGCCGTCGTCGTCGGCACCGTCGCCGGCTACATGGGCCTCTTGCGCGCCACGCGGCGTCCCGACGGCTCCAGCGTGCTTCCCGGGCGATTCCATCTCCGGTCGCACATCAACTTCGGTGTCGTCTATTACACCATGATCTATCTCGGCATTCTCTTCGGCTGGGCCGTCCATAAGTATCTGCTCTACGGCCGCGTCCTGCCGCCCTCGATTCTGCAGTGGCACGTCGCCCTGGCCGGCGCCATTGCCGTCCTCTACGGCATCGCCTGGATCCTCGGCGGCCAGTTGACGCGCGAGCCCGCCGGCGCTCGGCGACTCCGGCCCCGCCTCCACATGGTTTTCAACTTCACCGCCTGCATCCTCGTCGCCGTCCAGGCGGCCCTGGCCGCCTACTACGTCTGGATCTGGCCGGCGGCCCGGTGAAAGGAGGCCGACGCCCGTGAACGATTCCATCTATCGCTATATGAAAGTCGGCCTCGTCCTGCCGATGGCCTACCCGGACGCCCAAGCCTACCCGGAGGCCCTGCTCGAAGCCGTCCGCGCCGTCGCCGCCGACCCCTTCTGGACGGCCGTGGAACTCCCGCCCATTGCCGACGAGGACGTGCGGCGCGTCGTCCGTTCGCTTCTGGCGTCGGCCGGCGTCGCGGTGGTTCAGGCCTCGCAGAGCACGGTCCGCAACGAGGGCCTCGACCTGGGCGGCGCCGGCGTGTGCGACCGCGCCGTCGAGCGCCTCGCGCGCGACCTCGAACTCGCCGCCGCCGTCGGCGCCTCCGTCGTCGCCGTGTTGTCCGGCCCCGAGGCGCCCGACGCCCGCCGTCCCGCCGCCCTGGACGCGACCGCCGAGACGCTTCGCCGGCTCGCCGATGCCGCCCGCGGCCGCGGCCTCGACCTGGTCCTCGAAACCTTCGACACGAATATTGACAAGAAATGCCTCATCGGCCCGACGCTGCGAGCCGTCGAACTGGCGCGCGCCGTCGGCCGCGACAACTTCGGTCTCCTGCTCGATCTGTCGCACCTGCCGCTTCTCGGCGAGTCGCCCGACCAGGCCGTCCGCGCCGCCGGGCCCCACCTCCGCCACGTCCACCTGGGTTCCTGCGTGCTGGATAAGGGGAACCCCGCCTACGGCGACAGCCACCCGGGCTTTACGAGTCCCGGCTCCGTCAACGGACCGGACCAGGTCCGCGAGATGTTCCGCGCCTGCTTCGACTCGGGCTTCTTCGGTGACGGCCGCCGGCCTTTCGTCAGCGTCGAGGTCAAGCCCCAGGCCGGCGAAACCAGCGAAGCCGTCCTCGCCGCCGCCAAACGCACCCTCAACGAGGCCTGGGCGACGCTGTAACCACGGCCCCGCGCCCCCCTCCTCGCGCGCGGTCTTGACTAGCCCCGAGCGTTAGCGAGGGGTATAGTATTCCTTATGGAACTCCTCCGCGACCTCGACCACGTGGACCCGAAGTTCAAGGGCGGCGCCCTGTCGGTCGGCGTCTTCGACGGCGTCCACCTCGGCCACCAGCGCGTGCTCGCCCGCACTGTCGAGCGCGCCCGTGCCCTCGACGCTGCGCCCGTCATCTTCACGTTCCACCCCCATCCGCTCGAGATTCTGCACCCCGCCGCCGCCCCGCCGCTCATCCAGACCTTCGGCCAGAAACTCGAACTCATGCGCCGTGTCGGCATCCGGGCCGTCGTCTGGCCCGAACACGTCGAGCGGATCCTCACCATGTCGCCCGACTTGTTTTTGCATCGCGTCGTCGCCGGCGCCCTCGGGGCGCGCGTCCTGGTGGAGGGGCGCGACTTCCGTTTCGGCGTCAAGCGCGGCGGCCACGTCGAGCAACTCACCCAGTTGGCGCCCCATCACGGCCTGGAGGTCGAGATCGTCGACGACGTCGTCGTGGACGGCGAGCGCGTCTCCAGCACGCGCATCCGCACGCTTCTGTCGGCCGGACGCGTCGCCGAAGCCGCCCGGTGCCTCGGCCGGCCTTACGCCTACGTCGGCACCGTCGTCGAGGGCCATCACCGCGGCGCGCCTCTGGGGTATCCGACGGCCAATATCACCGCGCCGCGGTTCCTGGTGCCGGGCGAAGGCGTCTATGCCGCCTGGGCCGAGGTTCACGGCACGCGCTATCCCGCGGCCGTCAGCGTCGGCCGCGCGCCCACTTTCGGCGCCCGCGAGCCCATGACCGTCGAGGCGTTCCTCATGGATTTCGACGGTGAACTGTACGGCGAGCAGATCGCCGTCGAGTTCGTCGAATTGCTCAGAGCGCAGCAGGCGTTTGCCGACGCCGAGGCCCTCAAGGCCCGAATGGCCGACGATTGCCGACGCGTCCGCGAAATCCTGACCGCTTAGAGCCGCTTGCGGCTTAGCGAGAGCCGCTTGCGGCTTAGCGTCCGTTACGCTTAGCCGCGAGCCAATGGCAAGGACGCGCCGTTCCGGCAAAGGGAGCCTGACATGGGTCACGTGAACCGCTTCACGCGCCGCACCTTCCTCCGCGGTGCGGGTGCCGCTGCCGTCGCCGTTCCGACCTTCGGTTCGCTTCTTGCCGCCCGGCAGGCCTCGGCCGAGGCCGCCGCGCCGCCCAAACGCCCTAACATCCTCTTCGCCCTCGCCGACGACTGGTCCTTCCCCCACGCCGGCGTCTACGGCGACAAGATCGTCCGGACGCCCGCCTTCGACCGCATCGCGCGCGAGGGCGTCCTCTTCACCAACGCCTACTGTGCCGCGCCTTCCTGCACGCCGTCACGCGCCACCATGCTGACGGGCCAGACGTTCTACCGCCTCGGCGCCGGCGCGAACCTCAATGCGCCGCTCGCCCCCGAGTTCAAGGTCTATCCCGACCTCCTCGAGGCGGTCGGCTACCACGTCGGCTTCACCGGCAAGGGTTGGGGCCCCGGCGATTACAAAAAGGCCGGCCGGACACGCAACCCCGCCGGACCTTCGGCCCCGAACTTCCAAGAGTTCCTGGCGAGCGTGCCGGAAGGAAAACCCTTCTGCTTCTGGTTCGGCAGCCACGAGCCGCACCGCGGCTACGAGAAAGGCTCGGGCGTGGCGAGCGGCAAGCGCCTGGAGGACGTCTCGGTTCCTCCGTACCTGCCCGACGCCCCCGAGGTCCGCAGCGACATCCTTGACTATTACGTGGAGGTCGAGCAGTTCGACAGCCAGGTCGCCGGACTCCTGGCCGTCCTCGAGGAGGCCGGACGCCTCAATGACACCCTCCTGGTCGTCACGAGCGACAACGGCTGGCCGTTCCCGCGCGCCAAGACAAACCTCTACGACGCCGGCACGCGGATGCCCCTGGCCGTCCGTTGGCCCGGCCGCGCGAAGCCCGGCCGGACGGTGACCGACTTCATCGGCTTCCACGACTTTGCGCCGACGTTCCTCGAGGCCGCGGGCGTGGCGATTCCTCCGGAGATGACCGGCCGCAGTTTCCTCGACATCCTCGTCGGCGGGAAAGATGGTCGCGTCGACCCGAAGCGCGACCGCGTCGTCACCGGCCGCGAACGCCACGCCACCTTTCTACTCGGCGGCAAGGGAAGCAAGTTGGGGTACCCCATGCGCGCCCTGAGGACCGACCGCCACCTCTACATCCGCAACTTCGCCCCCGACCGCTTTCCCGCCGGCCCGCCGCCCAAGTACATCGACATTGACGGCGGACCGACGAAATCCTACGTCGTGGACCGCCGCGACGACCCGGCCGTCCGCCCCTTCTTCGACCTGGCCTGCGCCAAGCGCCCGCCCGAGGAACTCTACGACCTGGCGAAGGACCCGGACCAGTTAACCAACGTCGCCGGCCGGCCGGAGTACGCCGAAACGCTCAAGACGATGGCCGACGCGCTCACGGTCTATCTCACCGAGACGCGCGACCCGCGCGTCGTCGGCGGCGCGGAGGTCTTCGAGACCTGACCCCGCTCGCCTGCCGTTTTGCCGTTCACCCGTTCGCGCCGTCCTTTGCGTCCCATTCGATCCCGGCGCGCCGGGACTCAGGGCGGGCCTTCGCGGTCTTTGCGGTTAGGCGCCGGCGCTTAATCGGCGGGCGAGGAATCGGCCCGGCTTCGTCTTCGACTTCGCCGGGGCAGGTGGTTAAGTGTTTTTTAAACGTTGAGAGAGGAATCTGCCGGTGTAGGACCGTCGGCATCGGGCGATTTCCTCGGGCGGCCCGGCGACGACCACTTCGCCGCCCCCTTCGCCGCCCTCGGGCCCGAGGTCGATGATCCAGTCCGCCTGGCTCACGAAATCCAGGTTGTGCTCGATCACCAGGAGCGAGTGCCCCGCGTGGACGAGGCGGTGGAAGGTTTTCAGGAGGACCTGGATGTCGGCCAGGTGGAGGCCGGTCGTCGGCTCGTCGAAGATGAAAAGGTGTTGCCGGCCTTTTTTCGGCGCTGCGAGGTAGGACGCCAGTTTCAGCCGCTGGGCCTCGCCGCCCGAGAGCGAGGCCGTGTTCTGACCGAGCCTGAGATACCCCAGCCCGACGTCCACGAGCGGCTGGAGCCGCGCCACGAGGTCCTTGTGCTCGCGGAAGTGGGCCCTTGCCTCCTGGACGGTCATGGCGAGGATGTCGTCGATGTTCTTTCCTTCCCAGCGGACGTCGAGGACCTTTTTTTTGAATCGCTTGCCGCCGCATTCCTGGCAGACGACCGTCACGTCGGCCATGAAATACATGTCGTGCGTGACGGCGCCGACGCCTTTGCAGACCTCGCACCGGCCGCCGGCGACGTTGAACGAGAAGTTTGCGGCCGTGACGCCGGCGACGCGGGCCTTCGGCGTCTGGGCCAGGAGGCTCCGGATCGCCGTGTACGCCTTGACATACGTGATGGGGTTGGAGCGGGTGCTGAGGCCGATCGGGCCCTGGTCCACCAGGACGATGTCGTCGATTTCGTCGATGCCCTCGAGGGCGTCGCACCGGCCGACGTCGTCCACCGGCCGGCCGCGCGCGTGCATGAATTGGCCGTAGAGGCAGTTGTGGACGAGCGTCGTCTTGCCGCTGCCCGAGACGCCCGTCACGCACGCCAGGAGCCCGAGCGGGAACCGCACCGAGAGGTTCTTCAGATTGTGTTCCCTCGCCCCCGCCAGGGCGATCCATCCCTTGGGCCGGCGGCCGTAGGGCGATAGGACCCGCCTCGCGTGGGTCGCCAGTTGCCGGGCCGTCTCCGACGCCTCGCATGCGGCCAGACCAGAGTAGGGGCCCTCGAAGATGACTTCGCCGCCCGCCTCGCCCGCGCCGGGTCCCAGGTCCACGAGGTGCTCGGCCGCCCCAATCATCTCCGGGTCGTGCTCAACGACGACGACGGTGTTGCCCTTGGCGATGAGGCTCCTGAGGATGCCGAGCAGGCGGTGCGTGTCGCGGGCGTGGAGGCCGACGGTCGGTTCGTCCAGCACGTAAAGGGTGTTCGTCAGGCTGCTTCCGAGCGCGGACGCCAGGTTGATCCGCTGCGATTCGCCGCCCGAGAGCGAGCGCGTCTGGCGGTCGAGCGTCAGGTACGCCAGGCCCACGTCGTCCAGATACGCGAGTCGGCTGCGGATTTCCCTGAGAAGCACCGCGGCCTTTTCCTCGTCCTGGGCGCCGAGTCCGAGCGCGTCGAACCACGCCCGCAGATCTTTCACCGGCTCCAGCGCGAGGTCGGCGATCGTCTTGCCGCCGACGCGGACGTTCAAGGCCTCCGGCCGCAGACGCCGACCCCCGCACGTCGGGCACGTGTAGTAGCCGCGGTAACGCGCGATCATCACGCGCACGTGGACCTTGTAGCGCTTCGTTTCGAGCCAGTCGAAGAAGCCCCGGATGCCGATCCAGTCGCCGTCGCCGTCCCAGACGAACCGCTTGTCCGCCTCCGAGAGGTCCACGTAGGGGACGTCGGTCCGGACCCCTCGGGCGTGGCAGGCCCGCCGGCACTCCTTGTGCAACTGCTTGTACGCGGGCGTCTGCCAGCAGGCAATCGCCCCGTTGTCGATCGATTTGCGCGCGTCCGGGACGATCTTGTCCGGGTCGAGGTCGCTCGTCCGCCCGAAACCCTGGCAGGTCGGGCACGCGCCGACGGCGCTGTTGAACGAGAAGAGTTGCGGCTCCGGCTCGGGGAACACCCGGCCGCACCGGGCGCAGTTGAAACGGACGTCGAACGGCAGGCGCTCGCTCGCCTCGCGGCGAAGCGGACGTTCGGCCCCGGCCTCGTCAATCACGAGGACCGTGGCCCGCCCGGCGCCGGCCTTGAACGCGGTCTCGAGGGCCTCGGCCAGCCGGCTCCGGCTCTCGGCCGGCGCGTCGGCAAGCACCAGCCGGTCGATGACGACCTCGATTTCGGCCGGGACCTGCGATTCCTCGACCTCGCCCACCTCGACGATCCGCCCACCGAGCCAGAGACGCTGGAAACCCTGGCGCTCGAGTTCGCGCCTCAGGGATTCCCAGGGCCGGGACTCGCCTGAGTCGTCCGCTGTCCGCGCGACGGGCGCCACCACCAGGAGCCGCGAACCCGGCGGCAGCATGAGGCAAGCGTCCACCGCCCCCGGGATGGTGTGTTTCTCGACCTTGAGGCCGCACTCCGGGCAACTCGTCTCGCCGACGCTCGCATAGAGCAGTCGCAGGTAATCCGCGATCTCCGTGGCCGTCCCCACCGTCGAGCGGGCGTTCTTGACGGTGTTCCGCTGTTCCAAGGCGATGGCCGGCGGCAGGCCCGTGATGGAATCCACCGGCGGCCGCTGCATCTGCTCGAGGAACTGCCGCGAGTAGGCCGAGAGCGATTCGACGTACCGCATCTGTCCCTCGGCATAGAGGGTGTCGAAGGCAAGGCTCGATTTGCCGCTGCCGGAGACGCCCGTGACGACCGTGAGGGCCCGGTGGGGGATGGAGACGTCGACGCCCTTGAGGTTATGCGTCCGAGCGCCTCTGACTTCGATAGTTCGCCGCATGCGCAAGGTAACTCCAGCGTATCGAATCAGCCTATACGGCGGGCGGGGCCGTGTCAACGCGGAATGCGGAAGTCGGAACGCGGAATAAAAACGCCAAGTGTCGGACGGCGAGGGGACAAGGTCAGGCTATTGGCCGCAGTGCCCGTCCGCTCGCACGCGCCGGTCAAGGCCAATTAAGTATCCTGTCCCCCGGACTGCGCGGTCAGTTGAAGGTGAAGCAAGTTGTTGGCCGTTAGTAAATCTCCGAGATTGTCTTTCTTGTTCCCACTATCAGGTCTTGGACTTCGTCCACTCTTGGATCTCGTCCCTTAGGATGTGCACAGAGATTTCGGATGTCTCCGAGGCGCTGAATGAGTCGCCACGTCGGAACATCAAGCACTCCTGCTTGCTTCAGCGCGTCATTGAAGTCGCCGATGGTCGGGGATGCTTTTCTTGTCTTCAGGTCATGATTGGCAAAGACTTTTTGGAGGTGAGCTTCGAGGGTAACTCCTGCTAAGACTCCGGCTGGACGATAGTGCTTCTTTTTCAGAAGTTCGTCAGCAGCTTCTAGCTCGCCCTCAAACAGACTGGATTGGAGAACCCCCTCAATATCCGAAAGGCGAGAGTTCAGTCTATCGAGTGCGGACTTGAGAATGAAGAGCTGCTGTTGGTATTTCGAGGCGAAGGCAGAGAACGGATTGACGACCTCTTCTTTATAGTGACCACGGGTGACATTGAGCCCAAGAAGATAGTCCTTGATCGTGTAAGTGACGTAGTCAATATTCTTCCGCTTATTCAAGTGGTACAGTTGGGTAAATTCGTCATAGCGGTCCGGGAGGACCTGTTGGATAACGGGGCAGGCTTTCGAGTACCAAGACTGATACTCGACCTCAATGAAAAAGGACTTATGGTCCTTGCCCTCCTTCTCCTTCTCGAATTCTTTCCGTAAGAGTTCAGTTCCTTCGCTGTAAAGGTCTGCAATGTCTTTGCAGAGCTGCTCTTTGAGTGTTGTCATTTCTTTCTTGCCCAACTATTGATTATCTGGTTTCCGTATAAGCCTTATACCGGCCGTTCCATCCCGATAGGCTAATCCGACCGCACGCGCCGGTCAAGGCCAATTAAGTATCGTGTCCCGACTGTCCCCGACCGTAATCGGTGCGAGCTACCCGTTATGTGGGTGCTTGCCTCGCAGGCGGTCCACGACTTCTCGGAAGGCCATTCCGTGGCTGGTTTTCCTCAGATCATCAAGCGGACCATAAGCACCTGCCGCAAAATCCTGAAAGGGGAAGTAGTTACCGATGCCGCTGGACTCCACGGATTTCCAAAATTCCTCAGGCAAGTCGAAGACCGTGCGGCCAGGCCAGTCCCCATGATGCAGGAGCAGACCCGACGGAGCAGTTTCGTTGCCTATGACAGCGATCCCGAAGGGCTCCTGGTCAATCGCCATTTCCTTGGGGTCTACGCGCTGAACATTACAGACAAGAACTGTTGAGGCTGTGGCTGCGCCGAAGCCTTTCGCCGTGGTGACATCAGACACCATGACGACAGCATGGTCACATTTCTTCTTCAAGATCGGGGACAGAAGGGACGGGATCTCCTCCCTCCGTACGACTTTGTACCAAGCCCCCGGAGTCACGCCTTGCGGAGGCTGCTCAATAAGCCGCCGGATTTCATCTCTCTGACAGGAATCTAGTCGGATCCAGGACTCTTGGTTCGGCATTGGCTTGTCCCTTGAATTCCGGGAACACAAACCTAATTCAGGTTTCGGCCCGGGTCAGCCGTTCCATCCCGATAGGCTAATCCGACCGGACGCGCCGGTCAAGGCCGATCAAGTAGGGCGTTGGGAATCACCCCAGACATCGTGCCACGCCGCGGGCCGTTCCATTTGCTGGCAGATCCGGCGGGGGCGGGTTATAATGAGAGGCGTCTCCCGGCGGTGCGCGCGCGGGGCCGCGCGGATGGCCGGGACCATTTCCAGCGAAAGGGGTTGCCATGTCGCGCTTCGCCGGAGCGGTGAGGAACGGGGCGGTGATCGGTCTTTTCGCGTGCATGCTTCTCGCGGCAGGGGGGGGCCTCTCGTGCTCCCGGGACGAAGGCGCCAAGGGCGGCATCTCGTTCGAGGGTGAACGGCGAGAGGATCTGCTGGATGTCTGTGAGGCCCTGTTCCGTCACCAGTTCAGCCAGAACGCGTCGGCAGCGCAGCAGGACGCGGCCGCATATTTTCTCTTCGTCAGTGAACAGGACCCGCCCGCGGCGCTTCTGGATCGGTTTGCGGGACAGCGCCCGCCCGTGCAACCGGGGTCGGCGTTTGAGGACGGCAAGGGCCTTCTGTTCCGTATTGACCGCATTGTGTGGCTGGACCGTGATACGGTCGAGGCCGAGGGCGGCTATTACGAAGGGAACCTCAGTTCCTCAGGCAACACGTATCGCCTGCGCCGCGAGGGAGGTACGTGGAAGGTCATCAGCGACGAGATGAACTGGATTTCGTGAGCGGGCGGCCAGTGGGCGCCCGGCGGCGTTTTGGGAAACCCGCCGCGGTGTGTTTGGGATGTCACGGCCACTGGACGACGGTGGCGGCGGGTTGGCCGACGGAGGCCTCGACGCGCAGACGCGTCAGTTCTTCCTCGACCTCGCCGAGGCGGGCGCGGAGGTCGGCCAACTCTTTCTCGTGCCGGCGGAAGGTCTCGACGTCCGGAGCGATTCTTTCGGCGGCCGCGCGGGCCTCCCCCATCTCGCGCGCCAGTTCCTCTTCATCCCGTACGGCCCGGTCCCGGTCGCGCCGGAGGACGGCGGCTTTCTCCTCGAGGAGCGCCTGGGCGAGGGGGGTGCGGCAAATCTGGAGTTCGGCGCGGGCCTGGTCGATCTTTTCACGAGCCTGTCGGACGGCGTCGGTGTCGGGGCCGTACTTCGTGAGGAGTTGCTCGAGGTTCTTTTCCAGCCGTTCGACTTCCGCGCGGGCGCCGGCGACGCCCGGGTCGGATTCGATTGCCTCGGCGATTTGGGGATACGCCTTCAGGAATACGGCCGCGTTCTTCGCGTCGGCGGCCTGGGCCTGGAGGGCCTGGAACTTGTTCCACTCGGCCTTGGCGCGGTCGAACTCGGGCCGGCGGCGGGCGGCAAGGGCGCCCAGGGCGTCGAGGCGGACCCGGCGTTCGTCGGCCGCGGGGTCGGTCGTCGCCAGGCCGAGACGGGTGCGGAGTTCTCCGAGGTCGCGTTCCGCGTCGGCGGCGCGCCGGCGGAGGGAGTCGCGCTCGGTTTCGAGTTCTTTTCGGCGTTCGTCGCGGCCGCTTTCGCGTTCGCTCTTGGACTGGACGAACGCTTCGAGGACGGCGCGGACGACGGAGGCGCGGCGGTCCTCGGGACCGCCTTCGAGGCGGACGCCGAGGCAGTCGGCGCCCGGAACGCGTTCAACGCGCAGGTCGGCGCGAAGGCGGGTGACGGCGTCGGGCCCGCCGTAAGGTTCGGCAGCGCCGCCGGCCTTCGCCAGACGCGCCAGGGCATCGGCGAGGACCGCGTCGGACACCAGTTCCGTCCGCTGCTCCTCGAGCATGGCGGGCGTCGCGGGGGCGCCGTCGGGCCATTCGATGCGCACCACGCCGGCGCCGGGCGCGCCGGGCTCGGA
>Ga0315277_10006196_pt1 | contig 15723 bp, 12 predicted proteins | sample YL17G05_15_MG_FD_203695 | JGI IMG/M metagenome (GOLD analysis project Ga0315277, IMG submission 203695) | Sediment microbial communities from Yellowstone Lake, YNP, Wyoming, USA - YL17G05_15 | ecosystem: Environmental > Aquatic > Freshwater > Lake > Sediment | place: USA: Wyoming | collected...
TCAAAAACAAGTTTCGCGAACTAAAGAGCGGTGCAATATCGTGGTCGGAGATAACGCGAGAAGATAAACAATTTGTTGAAGCAGAGAAGCGGTGCATATATTGCGGGGCGGAGAGATTGTTTTTTAGAACAAATACTGGATTCCCGCCTGCGCGGGAATGACAAGGTCGTATTGCGTGGTGCGGAAAAGATAAACCCCCGAATAAATTCGGGGGCTAAGCAGTATTGCGTCGCCGACGCGGCGGGAAAGCGTTGTCCCTTCGACTCTTTCGACTATGCTCAAGACAGGTTCGCTCAGGGCAGGCGTGCGGACAACTCCGCCACACCCACCACACCCGCCACACGAATGGCGGGTAAACTCCGGCGGACAAGGACTAAACGACCCGCCGTAAAACGGCGGGCTAAGTATTCTGGATTCCCGTTTTCACGGGAATGACAAAAGAACCTGTCAAGTTGGCGTAGTGGCCCGATTTTCTATGCCAAAATTGGCACCTTCTCTTTACCCACAGCATTGCCCTGCCGGACGGACTATCGATTTTTATTTCCCATAATTACGGTCAAACAAACCACTTATGACGGCTGGCACAGGAGACCATCCGCTCTGCGGAAAAAGCTGGTATATCTTTTGCACGTTTGATATAAATTATGCATAGATTAACGATTGGACTCTTAATAACGCAGACAGATTAAAGGAGGCAAATAATTATGGCAGCTAAACAATTGGCATTTGAATATGATGCGAGAGCGGCCCTTTTGGCCGGGGTCGAGAAACTGGCGGCGGCGGTCAAATGCACGCTCGGCCCTCGCGGCCGAAACGCCATTCTCGACAAAAGCTGGGGCGGCCCAACCGTAACAAAGGACGGTGTAACGGTCGCCGAAGAAATTGAGCTTCTCGACAAAAACGAAAACCTCGGCGCCAAATTAGTGCGTGAGGCGGCCAGCAAGACCTCGAAAATCGCCGGCGACGGCACCACAACCGCAACGGTGCTGACCGAGGCGCTGTTCAAGGAGTCGTGTAAGAACCTTGCCGCCGGCGCCGATGGTATGGCGCTTAATCGCGGGATGCAAAAGGCGGCCAAGGCGGTGGTCGATATGCTCAGCTCGATGGCCAAGCCCATCAATATCACAAAGTCCGACGACATCATTCACATCGCATCGGTGTCGGCCAACAACGACAGGGAAATCGGCAAAAAGATGGCCGAAGCTTTCCAGAAAGTCGGCAAGGATGGGGTCATCACCGTTGAGGAAGGTAAGGGTTTTGAGACGACTATCGAGTTCGTGGAGGGTATGCAGTTCGACCGCGGCTATCTGTCGCCGCACTTTATCACCAACCCGGACAATATGGTCTGCGAGCTGGAGAAGCCGTTTATTTTTGTCTATGAGGACAAAATCAGCAACGTGGCCAAGTTAGTGCCGCTGCTGGAGAAGGTGGCGAGAACAAAGCGGCCGCTGCTTATTATCGCGGAAGACGTGGAGAGCGAGGCGCTGGCGACGCTGGTCGTCAACAAGCTGAAAGGCATCCTGCAGATTGCGGCGGTAAAAGCGCCGGGCTACGGCGACCGCAGAAAGGCGATGCTTGAGGACATTGCGATACTCACCGGGGCCGAGCCGATTTTCAAGGACCTCGGAATCGAGATGGAAAATATCAACATCAAGCAGTTCGGCCAAGCCAAGAAGATAACGATTGACAACGACAATACAATCATCGTTGAGGGCGCCGGCGGCCAGGACGCCATCAACGGCAGAATCAAACAAATCAAAGAAGAGATTGACGTTACAACCAGCGATTACGACCGTGAGAAGCTGCAGGAGCGGCTGGCAAAGCTGACGGGCGGCGTTGCTCAAATCCACGTCGGCGCTGCCAGTGAGGCGGAAATGAAAGAGAAGAAGGCCCGTATTGAAGATGCGCTTCACGCCACGCGAGCGGCGATTGAGGAAGGGATTGTGCCGGGCGGCGGAGTGGCGCTGATACGCTGTATGGATGCGGTCAGGCAGTTGAAGCTTGAAGGCGATGAGAAGACCGGCGCGGACATATTAGCCAAGTCGCTTAAGATGCCCTGTTACTGGATTGCTGCCAATGCCGGCACGACGGCGAATCTTGTGGTCAGCAAGGTAGCGGAGGGCAAGGGCGGCTTTGGCTACAACGCCGAGACGGGGCAGTTCGAGGACCTGTTTGCGGCGGGTGTTATCGACCCCGTGAAGGTGACGCGGATTGCTCTGCAGAACGCCGTGAGCATCGCGGGACTGCTTCTGACGACAGGCTGTCTGGTTACGGAGAAGCCAAAAGAGAAAGAAGAGCAGCATCCGAGGCCGCCGGGAATGGGCGAAGATATGGATATGATGTAAGCGTAAAACTTAAAGCGAAGAAGTTAAAACTGGGCGACAGGAAGCAGGCAACTACTTTCAAAAATAAAGAGACAAGGAAGCAATAAATGGATAGCAATGTGACCAGGTCCCGTGTGCGCGGATGTATATACAAAAAAGGGACAGCCATAGCGCTGGCAATGGCTGCACTGTGGCTGGCGGCAAGTATCGCCTGCAGACCGGAAGCGGTGAAACGGCCTGCCCTGAAATTGGGCGTGAAGAAAGAGTTGAGCAAAGACGAGCGGATGGAGTGGTGGCGCGACGCCCGCTTCGGGATGTTCATACACTGGGGTCTCTACGCGGTCCCGGCCGGGCAATGGAAGGACAGAGAGGACCACGGCGAGTGGATAATGAACAGCGGCCGGATACCAGTAGAAGAGTATGAGAAATTCGCGCAGCAGTTCAACCCAATCAAGTTCGACGCAAAGCAATGGGTCAGCATCGCCAAAAATGCGGGGATGAAATACATCGTCATCACCAGCAAGCACCATGACGGCTTCTGTCTGTGGGACTCGAAGGTGTCGAATTACGACATTATGGACGCGACGCCGTTCAAGCGTGACGTGCTGAAGGAGCTGTCGGAGGCGTGCAAAAAGCACGGCATACGGCTGTGCTTCTACCATTCGATTATGGACTGGCACCATCCGGATGCACAGGGACCGTTCTATCCCGACTACAATACCGACAGGCGGTCGAATCCGAATTTCGCCCGATATGCCGAGAACTATCTGAAGCCGCAGCTTAAGGAGCTGGTCGTCAACTATGGGCCGCTTGGGGTATTGTGGTTTGACGGTGAATGGATACCGGAATGGACCGAGCAGCAGGGCAAGGACCTTTATAAATACGTGCTGGGTCTTCAGCCGGACATCATAATCAATAACCGCGTCGGCAAAGGCCGCAAAGGTATGGAAGGACTCAGCAAGAGCGAAGAAGACGCCGGCGATTTCGGTACGCCTGAGCAGCAGATTCCGTCAAAGGGCCTGCCCGGGGTTGACTGGGAAACCTGCATGACGATGAACGACCACTGGGGCTACTGCCGGGCAGATGAAAATTGGAAGTCCACGGAAAACCTGCTGCAAAAACTCGCGGATATCGCCAGCAAGGGAGGCAATTTCCTCCTGAATGTCGGGCCGACTTCGGAAGGGCTTATCCCGCAGCCGAGCGTCGAGCGTCTGGCAGCGGTGGGCGAGTGGATGAAAGTCAACGGCGAAAGCATCTATGGAACGACCGCCGGTCCGTTTGGGAAAGTGCCGTGGGGGCGGTGCACCGCAAAGCCCGGCAAGCTGTATCTGCACGTATTTGACTGGCCGAAAGACGGAAAACTGGAGGTAGCGGGCCTGAAAAATAAAGTCAAAAAGGCATACTTATTGGCGGACACGAAGAACAAGCTGGCAGTCAGCCGTGAGGATGATGGAAACGTTGTGATAAGCGTGCCTGAAAAGGCCCCCGACCCAATCGATACCGTTGTGGTACTTGAAATCACAGGTAAGCCGGATGTCGTGCCGCCGGGGTTAGGGCAGGCGAAAGAGGGCACGGTGACATTGCGAGCGGCGGATGCGAACGTTCGCGGCGACACGGCCAGGTATGAATCCGGCGCCGGCAAGGACAACATCGGCTACTGGACGGACCAGCAGGATTATGTCGCCTGGGACTTCAGGATAGATAAGCCGGGCAGATTCAACGTTGAAATTACATATGCCTGTGAGCAGGGTGCCGGCGGCAGCGAATACAGCGTCGGCATTGCCGGGCAGGAGCTTGGCGGAACCATTCGTGAGACCGGCTCGTGGACGGACTTTGTCAGCGAGAAGCTCGGGACGGTAAAGATTGACAAGGCCGGGACATGCACGCTGACGGTAAAACCAAAGACTATGCCGAAGGGAGCGGTGATGAACCTGAAGTCGATAGCGCTTGTGCCGATTAAGCAATAAAACGTATCGGTCATTTTTCCATAAATCGTGGAAACAAATTTAGAGTGGAACCAGATAGAAAAGGAGTGAGCTTATGAAACTTGTACCACTTGATGACAGGGTTGTGATAAAACAATCGGAAGCCGAAGATAAGACGGCAGGGGGCATCATTTTGCCCGACACTGCGAAGGAGAAGCCGCAGATAGGCAAGGTGATTGCCATCGGGCCGGGGAAGCTGCTGAAAAACGGAAATCGCAAGGAGATGTCGGTGAAGATCCGCGATAAAGTTATCTATGCGAAATACATCGGCAGCGAGATTGAAATCGACGGCGACAAATACGTGATTCTGCAGGAAAGCGACATCCTGGGAATCGTGGAAAAGTAGTTTTGAGTTCTTAGTTTTGAGTCAGCGATTAGTGTCAGTGATTAGTGATTAAGAGGGACAATAAAAATGGCAAAGCAATTAATGTTCGACAATACAGCACGGGCACACCTCAAAGACGGCGTGTCGCAATTGGCTCATGCGGTGAAAGTTACGTTGGGGCCGACAGGCAGGAACGTCATTTTGCATAAGAGCTGGGGTTCTCCGAGGGTGACAAAGGACGGCGTTTCAGTCAGCAAGGAGATTGAGCTGCCGCAGCCATTTCAGAATATGGGCGCGAAAATGGTCAACCAGGTGGCGAGCAAGACCTCCGACACCGTAGGCGACGGCACGACGACCTCGACCGTTCTGGCGGAAGCAATATATGCCGAAGGTCTGAAGCACGTAACAGCCGGGGCGAATCCGATGGCGCTGCAGCGTGGAATCAGTAAGGCGGCTGAAGCCGTCTCAAAATTCATCAAGTCGGTGAGCGTGCCTGTGAAAGGCCACGACGATATTGCAAAGGTCGGCACTATCAGCGCGAACAACGACCCATCCGTGGGCGAAATCCTGGCGAAAGCGTTCGATAAGGTCGGCAAAGAGGGCGTCATCGAAATCGAAGAAGGCAAAGGGATGCAAAACGAGCTGGACGTTGTGGAAGGCCTGCAGTTCGACAAGGGCTACATATCGCCGTACTTTATCACCAACGCCGAAACGCTGGAATGCGTCCTTGAAGACGCTTACATACTATTGCACGAGAAAAAGATATCCAACATTCGCGAGCTTATTCCGCTGCTTGAGAAAATCGCTTCGGTGGGCAGGCCGCTATTGGTTATTGCGGAAGACGTTGAGGGCGAGGCGCTGGCGGCGCTTGTGATTAACCGACTGCAAGGCGTGCTCAAGACCTGCACCGTGAAAGCTCCGGGCTTTGGAGACCGCAGGAAGGCGATGTTGGGTGACATAGCGACGGCGACCGGCGGGCAGGTGATTACAGAAGACTTAGGCATCAAGCTTGAGAAGATTGAGCTTTCGCAGCTGGGCCAGGCGAAAAAGATTGTTGTGGACAAGGAGGATACCACAATCATCGAGGGGGCCGGCAGGAGGAAAGAAATAGACGCCCGCTGCGAGCAAATCCGCAGTCAAATTGAAAAGACAACCAGCGACTACGACCGTGAGAAGCTGCAGGAGCGGCTGGCGAAGCTGACGGGCGGCGTGGCGGTCATTAAGGCGGGTGCTGCGACAGAGACGGAAATGAAGGAGCGCAAGGACCTGCTGGAAGATGCGCTGCACGCGACAAGAGCGGCTGCAGAAGAAGGCGTGGTGCCCGGCGGCGGCGTGATATTCCTGCGGGCCGTGAAGGAAGTGGAAAAGGCCAAGGCGAAGGCCAAAGGCGATGAGAGGACCGGCTTCGACATCGTGATTAACGCGCTCAAGTCACCGACTGCCCAGATTGTTGACAACTCCGGCGAGCAGGGCGACGTGGTTGTCGCGCAGCTTCTGGAGCGGCTGGAGAAGGAAAAGAACCTCGGCTACGATGCGAACACGGGCCAGCTTGTGGATATGTTCAAGGCGGGGATTGTCGATCCGGCAAAGGTCGCCAGGACCGCGCTGGAGATGGCGGCTTCGGTGGCCGGACTTATGCTGACTACGAGCGTGTTAGTGACAGAGCTGAAAGAGAAAGACGAGCCGCCGATACCGGGTGCGGTGAGATAAATCGTATTTCGTATATCGTATTTCGTATATCGTGCAGGGTATGTCACACCTGTGGAAGTCAGGTAAATGGGAATCAAGAGCTATAGAGAATTGCGGGTTTGGAAAAAAGGAGTCGAGTTAGTCAAAGACACTTATGAACTGACAGAGAAATTTCCAAGACGGGAGCTGTACGGTCTGGTCAGCCAGATGAGACGAGCGGCTGTTTCAATACCCTCGAACATAGCAGAAGGCTTCCGGAGGTACCATAATAAGGAATACAAACAGTTCCTATCATAAGGCAGCAGGAAGCTGCGCTGAGCTGGAAACACAACTAACGATAGCGAAAGAACTGAAATACATAAAAGAGAACGAGGAAACCGATTTCCCGGAAAAACTGGACCATATTGGGCGAATGATTTCGAGTCTAATTAAGAAGCTGTGACGAGATACGAAATACGAGACACGAAGCACGACTGCAATGGCCAAGCGTGATTATTATGAAGTTCTGGGGGTAGGCAAGAGCGCATCCGCCGACGAGATAAAACGCGCATACCGGCGTATGGCGATGAAGTATCATCCGGACAAGAATCCGAATGACAAAGGCGCCGAAGCCAAATTCAAGGAGTGCGCGGAGGCATACGAGGTACTAAGCGACCCCGAGAAACGGCAGCGTTACGACCAGCTTGGCCACGAGGGTCTGCGCGGGGCCGGCATGCACGACTTCTCGCGTATGAACGTCGAAGATATTTTCAGCATGTTCGGCCTGGATGATTTGTTCGGCGGCATCTTCGGGTCCCGAAGCAAACGAACCGGGCGGCGGGCCGGGCCTGCTCGCGGGTATGATTTGGAGACAACCGTGGAGCTTACGCTCAACGACGTGCTGACCGGCACGGAGAAGACGATTGAGTTTGGACGGCAGGATTTGTGCCCCGAATGCGACGGCAACGGTTATCCGCGGGGGACATCGCCGGGGCGGTGCCCAACCTGCGGCGGGACGGGCCAGATTGCCAGAGGAGGGGGATTTTTCCAAATGGTGTCAACCTGCCCGCAGTGCCGGGGCAGCGGCGAGATAATCGCCAATCCGTGCAAGAAATGCAAGGGCAGCGGGCGTGTGCCGAAGAGCAGAATCGTGCATATCAATATTCCCGCCGGCGTGCACGAAGGGCAGAGTGTGCGGGTCGCGGAGGAAGGCGAGCCGGGTCGGAACGGCGGACCGAGAGGCGATTTGTATTGTTACGTCAGGTTAAAGCCGCACGAATTTCTGGAGCGCGACGGCAACAATCTGATTGCCATCGTGCCGATAAGCTTTACTCAGGCGGCCCTGGGGGCGATGATTGATGTTCCGACGCTGAACGGAACAAAGAAGCTGAAGATTCTGCCGGGCACACAATACGGAAATATATTCAGGATAAAAGGCGAAGGGCTGCCGGACATACGAAGTCGGCGGACCGGCGACCAGCTCGTGCAGGTGGTCATCGAGACGCCGGCAAAACTTGACGCCAAGCAGGAGGAGCTGCTGAGGGAATTTGCGAAGACGGAAAACAAGAGTGTCTCGCCGAAGGCGATAGGTTTTCTTGAGCGGCTCAAGAGACATTTTGGTAACAACAGATGAAGCACAAAGAGAAACAAGAGGCAAAAGAAGAGAAGCCGGAACAGAGGGAAGACGCGGCAGCAGATTTCTGCGGGCTGCTGGATACCCTGGTGCCGCAAAAAAGTGAGCTTTTGCGAGCCGCTCTGGAAGAGTGCAAGAATCGCTTAAAAGAAACAGCGGCAAACAGGGCGCAGGAGGCGGATTATGTTTTGGAGCTTGAGAAAGAAAAGACGAAGTGTCTGCTTGAGCTATTAAAAATCGCCGTGGACCAGTATCTGCGAACCGGCGCCGACTATGCGAATTTTCAGAAGCGTGTGCCGAGAGATATGGCCGACAGCGTTGCATACGAGAAAGAAAAAATAATGAAGGCGCTTCTGCCTGCGCTGGATAATTTTGAGCGGACGCTGCGAAGCGCGTCCGCCCCCGACAGCGACATTCGGGGGTCCGCCAAAGGCGGAGCGGAAAATAACGAGGGGGTCCTGAAAGGCATCAAGATTACATACGACCATATACTGGATATCCTGAAGTCGAACGGAGTGGAGCAGATAAAAGCGGCGAGTGAGAAGTTCGACCCTGCGTTGCACGAGGCGATAACGCAAAGAAATGAGCCGGAGAAGGAAGATGGAATTGTGCTGGAGGAGTTAGAGAGGGGATACAAGCTCAACGGTCGGGTGATTCGGCCAAGCAAGGTGATTGTGAACAAGGTGGGCGGGGGACGGGGGTCAGGGGTCGGGGGTCAGGGTGTGCAGGAAGACGAGACAATAGATACGGAGTAGCAGCTTATGCCAACTTACAGCTATCTGTGTGAAGGTTGCGGGAATGAATTTGAGCGGTTTCAGGCGATAACGGCAAAGCCGCTGCGGACGTGTCCTGCGTGCGGAAAGAGGGAGTTGAAACGGCTGATTGGGACGGGCGCCGGGATAATCTTTAAAGGGTCGGGGTTCTATCAGACCGATTATAGAAGCGAGAGCTACAAGAAGGCGGAAAGAAGCGAAAAAGGCGGAGCGGAGAAGAGCACGTCAGCCGAAAGCAAGGATTCAAAGGCCGGCAAAAAAGCCGGAACCGGCACAGAGAACAAGCAGAAATCGGCGTAATCAGGCCGCTGCTCGTAATTCGTCGCTCGTCTCTCGTCCCTCGTGATTCGTGGCCTTCGACGTTCCTTGTTCGATATTGGATATTCCCTATTTAGGTATGCAGGCGGGGTTTTCGGGGGTCAGGTTGCAATCGATTAACCAGTTCGCCGCCATTAACGCAAAGTCATAAAAGTCAACCTTGCAGTCATTATTTAAGTCACCTGCAAGTAAGTACAAACAAGGTTGCTCTATTATCGCAAGACTATGCAACCATCCTGCGCTAATGGCGATGTAATTATTGCCTGTCGGCGGGGTCGCCTGACCATACCAGTTGTCGCCCCAGCCGACAATACTGCCGTCCGACCGAAGCGCAAGACTATGCAACCCTCCTGCGCTAATGGCGATGTAATTATTTTCAGGAGGCGGGGTCGCCCGACCAGAACCATTGAATCCCCAGCCGACAATACTGCCGTTCGAGCGAAGCGCAAGACTATGACGGTATCCTGCGCTAATGGCGACAAAATTTCCTGGCGGCGGTGTCGCCTGACCAAACCAGTTTCCGTCCAAATCGTAGTTGCTGCCCCAGCCGACAATACTGCCGTCCGACCGAAGCGCAAGACTATGATACCCTCCTGCGCTAATGGCGATGTAATTATTTTCAGGAGGCGGTGTCGCCTGACCATAATAATTCCAGCCCCAGCCGACAATAGTCCCGTCCGAGCGAAGCGCAAGACTATGATACCATCCTGCGCTAATGGCGATGTAATTATTGCCTGGCGGCGGGGTCGCCCGACCAGAACCATTGTAGCCCCAGCCGACAATACTGCCATCCGAGCGAAGCGCAAGACTATACTCCCATCCTGCGCTAATGGCGATAAAATTATTGCCTGCAGGGGGCGTCGCCTGACCATAATCATTGTCGCCCCAGCCGACAATACTGCCGTCCGACCGAAGCGCAAGACTATGAGACCATCCTGCGCTAATGGCGATGTAATTATTTTCAGGAGGCGGGGGCGCCTGACCAGAACCATTGTAGCCCCAGCCGACAATACTGCCGTCCGAGCGAAGCGCAAGACTATACTCCCATCCTGCGCTAATGGCGACAAAATTTCCTGTCGGCAGGGTCGCCTGACCATACTCATTTCTGCCCCAGCCGACAATACTGCCGTCCGACCGAAGCGCAAGACTATGAGACCCTCCTGCGCTAATGGCGATAAAGCCGCTATTGGGCGAAGGGATATTGCACTGGCCAGAGTAGTTGTATCCCCAGGCGACGATGGAGCCATCCTGTTTTAACCCGAGCGAATGCCCATAGCCAGCGCTAATGGCGATAAAGCCGCTATTGGGCGAAGGGATATTGCACTGGCCGTACTCGTTGTATCCCCAGGCGACGATGGTCCCGTCCGACCGAAGCGCAAGATTATGCCAATCTCCTGCGCTAATGGCGATGTAATTATTTTCAGGAGGCGGGGTCGCCTGACCAGAACGATTGGCGCCCCAGCCGACAATAGTCCCGTCGGATTTCAAGGCAAGACTATGCAACCCTCCTGCGCTAATGGCGATATAATTATTGCCTGTTGGCGGGGTCGCCTGACCATCACTATTGTAGCCCCAGCCGACAATAGTCCCGTCCGACCGAAGCGCAAGACTATGATACCTTCCTGCGCTAATGGCGATGTAATTATTTCCATCTGGCGGGGTCGCCTGACCATAATTATTGAAGCCCCAGCCGACAATAGTCCCGTCCGACCGAAGCGCAAGACTATGAGACCCCCCTGCGCTAATGGCGATGCGGTTTTTTTGGGCAAGCTCGGCGCTATCTACAACCCAGGTTCCCCAGCCGAGGATTGAGCCGGCAAAGGCGGGAGTGCAGGGACTAAACACAAGAGCCGCAATCAGGATGGAAAATGCCAACATTGCAGGACACATTTTGAATATGTTCGTTCGCATTGTTTTTGCTCCTCGTAAGTATTTTCTATGGGGTAATTATATCAAATCGGGCGGTGGGAAGCAAGAACATAAGGGACTTTTATGGGAAATTTACCCTGCTCTGGCGGAGAGGACCTGCCGCGAAATCCGCCAATACGTTGTGATATGCCAATACGTGGTGGCGGACTGCGTTCGGGAGGCGGAGGCCGGTCCATTGCCTTTGTGCCTGATTTACTGTAACCTGATAATAATGAGTGGCCGTGCCGCTGCGCCATCCAACAAAGGGCGGCAGTTTGGCCGGCGAGTTGAGCCGGAAATAATTCTTGCCGACGAACCGACCTCGGCCCTCGACCCCAAATCCAGGAGAGCGGATTGAGGCGACCTTCATCGGACTGAAGAAGGATTACACCATCATTGTTGTCACCCACATACTGCGTCAGGCCAGACGACTTGCCGACTATGTGGTCTTTCTGTACTTAGGCAGATTGATAGAGCACGGCCCGGCAGAAGAGTTCTTTGAAAACCCAAAGGAAGAGATGACCAGGGAGTATATCAAAGGAATAATAAGTTGATGACCGGCAACCAAACAAGTAAGGAGTTCACTAATGCAAACACTCAGGCAGACGTATGCGCTCGCAGCCGTTATAGGTCTGGTTCTTATCGGTAACGTCGGTTTGGCATTTGACGACGAGGGGGTCCAGTGGTGGCCATCCACTGAGGTCTCGACGGGACTGACAAAGAACTGGAAGGTGACATTTGAGCAGATGCTGCGGCTGGGCGATGACGGGGGAAATCTCTATCACGAGTATTCCGATTTGGCCTTTACGTACAGCGGCCTGGCGGAATGGCTGGACGTGGGTGCCGGCTTTCGGCTCATTTACGAAAAGGACAGCAAAGACGTCTGGAAACGTGAGAACCGGCCCCGTCTTGACGTGACACTGAAGGGCAAGCTGTTTGATTGTTCGGTCAGCAGCAGAAGCAGGTTCGAGTTCAGAGACCTGACAGACAAGGATGACGTCTGGTGGTATAGGAATAAGTTCGCGCTTAAGCTGCCGTTTGAGCTTACGGAGCTGAAGTTAAAGCCCTATATTGCGGATGAGATATTCATAACTTTGACCGACGACGAGATAGACAGGAACCGTGCATATTTGGGAGTGATTTGGCCGCTGTGCAAAGGCCTTGACGCAGACATCTACTATATGTGGCAGGCGAGCAAATCGATTGAGGAGTGGAAAGACATCTACGTCATAGGAACAGGGCTGAAATTTCGCTTCTGATTGAGGGCGGTGAGTATTCTCTTATTTACTATTTGAAGTGGTCGGCAGAATTGGCTGCTAACGCGGTTTTAGTTTAATGTCCGGGCGGAGGAGGTAATTGGGCGTCAGAGTGAGGGGGTTGGCGAATTGGCCGGCGAGGGCCAATTGGCAGCCGAGCAGGTGGACATTCGAGGCGCGGGGGCTCCAGAATTTTTCGTCAAAGAACTCTATGCCGGGCACGTTGAATTTGGCTTTGTTATACAACAGGCCGTCGCCGAGCAGCCAAATCGGGTGGTCGGGGGAGGCGAAGCCGGCGGTGAACTCTTCGGCGGACATTACAGAATCCGGGACGATTTTTTCCCGGATTCCGCCTTGGCGGACGAGTCCGCAGCTCATAGTTTGTGACTCGTGACTCGATGCTCGATGCTCGATACTCGATGCTGGAGCGCAGCGGAAGTCCGACACGTTTTTTTGGCGGACTCGATGCTCATAGACGGCGATGAAGAATTGGTTGCGTTTGGCATCAAGAACGGCGGCGATTCGCTCGATACTCGATACTCGATGCTCGTGACCTGTGGTTGGTGATTGGTGAGTGGTGGTTGAAAATTGGGTGAGGGGGATGACGTTGGCGGCGGTGACATCGAGACTGTTGACGGCGACGATTTTTGCTCCGCCGGCAAAGTGCATCATTTTTGCGAGAGTGACAGCGATTCGCAGTCCTGTGAAGCTGCCTGGGCCGGCGGAGATATAGACTTGTTCGAGACAGCCGGGTTTTTTGCCGAAGCGCTCAAGCAGAGAACAGATGGATGGGAAAAGGTCTTCGCTGTGGCGTGTTGGGCCGGCGAATGTCGTATCTGCGAGAAGCTTTTGGCCGACTGCGAGGGCGATAGAGCCGACTCGGCTGGAGGTCTCGACTGCCAGGATTAATTGATTATTGATTATTGATGATTGATTATTGAACATAAGATTTTTCTCAGTTTTGTGCTATTTCTGGTAGCAAAAACGGTATTGAGACGTTGAAAAAAGTGTTTTTTTGGGCGATTATTTTTTCTTGTTTGCCTATAATATCCATTTTAACAAGGTAATAGCATTAAATATTATCGGCCAAAAGGCCATAAATCTAATTTTTTACTTGCAAAAAGTAGTGTTTTTTTATAAACTGAACTATCATAAGTCTATTCTAATATCGAAATTGGAGGTTGGTAAAGTACTGGGTGGTAGATAATTTTTAGATTGGCTTACGAGGGTGTTTTTTTTCTAAGGCAGGAGGTTAGTCTTGGACAAGCCGAACTTTCTTACCAAATTCTGTGGTAGAAGGACTCTATCGGTAGTTTTGGTCTCGGTCTTTCTGTTGGTAATAGCCTTCTCGGGGGTGGCTCCGTCTCAGGAAAGTGGAGCAGACAAGGATAGAATACTCCGCCAGATAGTTCAGAACTACATGGAGGTGGGGACGGGACAGTACGGGAGAGGATTTTTCGATGAGGCGGAGAAGACATTTCTTATGGCGCAGGGTTATCAGGAATACCTTGTCCCTGCTGAGCAGCAGCAGCTTACTGAGCTTTTGGCGAGGACGCGGGTGGCTATGGGCGAGAGGAAGCGGATTGTCGAGACATATCAAGCTATTATGGATTTGATTGGGCGGGAGGAGCTGGTCAAGGCCAAGGCCGAGCTTGAGAAGCTCAAGGACAGTAAGTTCCTCACCCCGAAGGAATCATCGCAAATTGCAGAGGCGCTGCGGCAGATAAATGCTGAGGTGGGAGGGCCGGTTGCTGTGGGGCCGAGCGAGGTCGAAACGGGATTGGTGAAACCTAATGCAGTGACCCTGAATAAGACGGCGCCAGCGGGGCAGAGACAGATTGCCGAGCTTTATTACAACAGTATGAAGCTTTACCACGCCGGCGAACTGCAGAAGGCGCGTGAAGGCTTTGTGAAGGTTATCAAGAGCGGGCAGATTCCGCCGGATATGACGAAGACGCTGGAGGGATATGTTGCGAGGATAGACCGGACGCCTGCGGGCAAGACACCCGTTGGGAAGCCCGGGGCGGTTGATAAAAGGACGCAGATTGCGGAGCTTTACAAGCGTAGCGCAGAACTTTATTACAAGGGCGAATTTGAGAAGGCGCGTGAGGGATTTATTAAGGTTGCGCAGAGCGGGCTATTGACGGCAACAGGCGAGAAGAAGGTAAAAGATTACCTGCAGAAGATAGACAAGCTTTTTGCGGAACAGCCGATGGAGAAGGCCGTCGCGAAGATTAAGCCGGAGGTCAATGAGCCGGCGACCTTGCCTACCGGCAGGCAGGTTGTCGGGCCGACGGTTTCTGCGGCGGCTTCAGCCGAAGAATCATATATTGATGTGATTAACCGCAAGAGGAGTCTCATCCGGGGTCACGCCAGGGCGGTTGTGAATGATGCGATAGCGAAGGCCCGCACTTATATGCAGAAGGGGGAATTCGCCAAGGCGAAGGAAGTGGCGGCCAGCGCGGAGATTACGGTCAGCAGCAATCAGATGCATTTGGGGGATGAACTTTTCAAACAATACAGCGACACGTTGACGGGGCTGAAAAACGAGATAGCCAGGGCGGAGGGCGAAAAGGTTCAAACGGAGGAGCAGCAGAAGCGGATACAAGCGACTGAATCACAGCACAAGTTCAGGGAGCAGATGGAAATCGACAGACAGAGAAGGATAGGGGAGCTGATGAAGAATGCGCGGGCTTATCAGCAGCAGCAGCGGTATGATGCGGCGCTTGGGCAGATGGAGAGCCTGCTTGCGCTGGACCCGCAGAACAACGAGGCCCTGATACTGAAGCAGACGCTGGAAGATATGGTTTACTTCCAGAAGCAGTTGGAAGTGGAGAAGGAGGGGGGCAGGCAGCGGGCGGATATTCTGTTAAAGACGGAAGAGTCGGGGATTCCATACGCTGAAGAGCTGACGTATCCGAAGAACTGGAGGGAAATTGTCCAGAAACCGACACGGAAGCCCGATGAGCCTATTGGTCTTGACCCTGCGGATGTGGCCGTGTATGAGCAGTTGGATAAGGTGGTTGACCTTTCGCAGTTGCAGCCGCTGATGCCTTTAAGCGAGGCGATAGAAGTGATAAAGAATGCGGTTGAGCCGTCGTTGAGGATAGTAGTGCTGTGGAGGGATTTGCAGGAGAACGCTCAGATTGCCCAGAGCACAGAGATAAATATGGATGGGTTGCCGGCGGTTAGGTTAGGTGCGGGACTGGAAAATTTGCTGAAGGCAGTTTCGGGGGCATTTGCGGAGCTTGGGTTTGTTGTTGAAAACGGCGTAATTACGGTAGCGACGGTGAGGTCGCTTCCGAGTAAGCTTGAGACACGGGTTTATGATGTAACCGACCTGCTTGGTCAACCGGCTAATTTCCAAGCTATGCCTGGTGTGACCCTTAGCGGGATGTACGGCGGCGGCGGCATGGGTGGTGGTTACGGCGGCGGCGGCATGGGTGGTGGCTACGGCGGTGGTGGCGGCGGTTACGGTGGTGGCGGCTACGGCGGTGGTGGTGGCGGCTACGGTGGCGGCGGCTACGGTGGTG
>Ga0315277_10006197_pt1 | contig 15722 bp, 10 predicted proteins | sample YL17G05_15_MG_FD_203695 | JGI IMG/M metagenome (GOLD analysis project Ga0315277, IMG submission 203695) | Sediment microbial communities from Yellowstone Lake, YNP, Wyoming, USA - YL17G05_15 | ecosystem: Environmental > Aquatic > Freshwater > Lake > Sediment | place: USA: Wyoming | collected...
GGTCCCTTGAAGGGTGCCGCACTGATGACCCTCACCGGGGTTCCCGGAGTCAGTCCCATGTCAAGGAGACGCTTGCAGGCGTTCTTTCCTCCTCTCACGAAAGCAACAACGCCCTCATCTTCGACACGGAAATTGGAGAGCTGCACAACGAGCCTAGGGTTGTTGTGTTCCTTGTTTCGTGCGCTAGCACATCCTTCGCAGTCTTTGACATCTAGCAGACACGGAGGAATCGGATTCCCGTCGTCTGGGCATAGTTCCGGCTTCTCCATGATTCTGCATAGGGCATCTGCAACATCATCGGAGAGACCATGCTCAAGTTTGCACGCCTCCTGGTGGACTCTGTCTCGCTTCAGTCCCAGAAAGTCGTATAGGAAGCGTTCCAGAAGCCTGTGCTTTCTAACAATCTTCTGGGCATAGGCCATGCCCTTGCCTGACAGCAAAACCCCCTTGTATGGCTCATACTCCAGAAGCCCCTCTTCTGCGAGCTTCTTGATCATCTCCGTGACGCTAGGCGGTGAAACCCCGAGCTTGTCTGCCAGTTCGGTCGTTCTGGCCGGCTGCCCCTTTTCATTGAAGCCATGGATAGCTTCTAGGTACTCCTCGACGTTTTCGCTGCTCAAGGTAGGTCATACTTAGGTCGCCCTAAATTCCTTATAGACATTTAGGTTCTCCTAATAGGCCTCCGTGAGCGGACTGGATGGTCGGTTCTGACGATATGCACCGGAGTCTGCTCGCCTGTCTATGCTGATTGATGCGTGTACGTACTAGCCTGCTAGGTACCTCGAATTCCCAAGTGCGGTTCTGTGTTTTCGGTGGTTAAGAACAGACCCACGACCTGGGATGATTCGACAGTCGGCATCTCTGGGACTTCGCGTGCGACAAAGATCCTTGTTAGGGCATGGAGGATCAGCTTTGAGCTATTAGCGACGCAGTGTACAATCGACAATCGCAGATCGACTTGTCGCGGGTTCCCCAGATGGTAGAATGAAACGTGGCAGCAAGCAGCTTTATCTTTTGGATGTCTTGGTCGAGGTTGAGGCAGTGTATCTTTTGGACGACGGTAAGGACTTGGCAGAGCATTGCGTCCAGTTTGGGCGTAGCTTGGGCTGTAGCTATGTTGAGGCCCGTTATGTCCGTGAGCAATCGAGGGGTTTCGCCTACCGGAACAGTGAGCCGATATCTGGAGGCATGCAGCCATCGGTCGGCATAGGCGTGCGCCTGCTCATCGAAGGCAACATGGGCTTCGCATCCTTCAATCGGATGGATAAGGCGCTGGCCGAAGACGCGGTCCGGACCGCATGGAAGATGGCGAAGAACGCCCGGAGAAAGAACAAGATTGACATAGGAGAGCCGGTTGGCAACCGAGCGAAATGGGCCGTCGCAACCAAGGAGCCTCTCGAGGACATTGACACAGACACGATAATGTCGACTGCTGATGAGCTAAACAAGCAGATGGTAGGGCTGGCGTCGTATACCTTGGTGCTCATGATGGGAAGGGTTGAGAAGTGTCTCGTGACAAGTGAGGGCACGGAAATCACGGGCGACAAGTCGCTAATCCGCCTGAACTTTCTGCTGACAGCACAGGGGAAGCTCAGTACAGAACAGAAATTCAGGGATATGACCCAGTGTGGTGGGTGGGAGCGACTGAGAGACGCGAAAGTAGTGGAAACCCTCGCGGATGAAGTCGGACGTCTGAAGAAGGCGGCTGAAACCGCTCAGAAGATTGCAGAGCTTGTGGAGCATCCCATTGACGTCATAGTGGGGCCCGAGGTGGCTGGCATAATCGCTCACGAGAACGTTGGTCACCCCAGCGAGGGCGACAGGATCATGGGTCGAGAGGGTGCACAGGCGGGGGAGAGTTTCTGGCGAGACCTGAAGATAGGAAGCTCAAGAGTTGGGTCTGGCGTTGTCAACGTGTCTGAGGACCCCACGGTTCCTAACACAGGAGGGTTCTATCTCTATGATGACGAAGGTGTCAAGGCAAGAAGGCGCAGACTCGTCATGAACGGGGTTGCGAATGAACCCCTTCTGAATCGCGAGTTCGGCGTAAGGTTTGGAAAGGAATCCAACGGGTCTGCAAGGTCTTCAGCTTTCAATCGCGAGCCAATCATTCGTATGTCCAATACTTTCTTCGAAGCGGGCGACCACGCATTCGATGAGCTTCTTGAGGGAATCAAGCTCGGTATCTACATGAGGTCCTTCCAGGAATGGAATATCGATGACCGCAGGTTCCAGTCCAAGTACACTGGCTCTGAGGCTTACCTCATAAAAGATGGTGAACTGACCGACACGATGGTTCGCAGACCAGTATTGGAAACCACAAGTGTGGGTCTGCTCAGCGCGATTGACGCGGTGTCCAAGAAGATGTCGCTGGACTTTCCTGCCACCTGCGGCAAGGGCGACCCAATGCAAGGAGTTCCGGTATATGCTGGTGGTGGTGAGATACGAATCAGAGGAGTACGTCTGGGGGGTGTGGGTTGATGACACGTGTAGACACGATGAAGTCCTACGTCGATGCGGCAGTTGACTACTCGAAGGGCAAGGCTGATACTCTGATCGCGAGAATGACTCGAACTTCGGGCTCTCAGATCCGGTTCTCACAGAGTATGATAGACATCTCTAACCGATGGGAAGACCTGTCATTGGATCTCTTTGCTGTAGTAGAAGGTTCGAAGACCTGCAGCTCAGAAAGGTCAGTCAACTCACTGCAAGAGGTCCGACAGGCTGTCGATGACACAATCTCACTTGCGAAGCGTCTTCCGAAGTCGATGCTGTATAATGGTGTCGAGGAATCGGTCCACAGGTATGACGAACTCAAGGGACAGTTTGATGATCGATTAGATGACTATGCCGAGAAGGCACCTGGTGTCATCAATGCCGCCATCGACGCGGCGATGAGAGAGGGCGCCAAGCGTTGTGCTGGGGCACTCAAGTTCGCAAAGAGGACTGTATTCCTTCGTTCGAGCCAGGGACCTGAAGGATCTGCGAGGAGCACAACCTTCGACTTCAACATAAGGGCGTTTCAGGACGAGCTTGACTACTCCGGTCAGGGCCTGCACTGTGGCGTCAGACTGTCGGAGGCAGAGAAACAGCTTGTAGAGGCAGGTGCACAGGCAGGTCGGCTGTCAAAGCAGGCGGCTGGTGCCAATCAGGGTGAACCAGGCATATACGATCTTGTTTTGAGTCCCACCGTGGCAGCCAACGTGTTGGGCTTCTTGCCTGAGTCCGCCAATCCATTCGCAGTCATGATTGGCATGTCTCCTTTAGGTGACAAGATGGGACAGCCACTTGCACCTGAGTTAGTCACTGTCCATGATGATCCGAGGTTTCCGGGAGGACTCAACTCCAGACCTTTCGACGTTGAGGGTACTCCGACTCAGCGAACAACGATATTCGACAGAGGTGTGCTCAAGTCCTTCCTCCACAATACGACTACGGCAAAGCTGTATGAGACCAAGTCGACTGGCAGCTCTGAGCTTGTATCACTTGGAGAGGGCCTGAAGATGCTTCTGCCCGCATCAACTAACACTGTCTTCGACAACGGCACGACTTCGCTGACGGAGATGCTGGAAGGTAATAGGCCCACCATACATGTCACATGCAACTGGTACACACGATGGCAGAACTACCAGACTGGCGAGTTCTCAACAATCCCAAGGGACGCAATGTTCCTTATCAAGGGTGGCAGGTCTAAACCCATTAAGAACCTGAGAATAAGCGACAACATCCTGCACATGTTCGCCAGCATCATGGCTCTCGGCAACGACCGAAAGCAAGTGTACTGGTGGGAGGTCGATGTCCCGACCTTCATACCCTCGGTGAGGATAGCAGACTGCCGGATGACTGCCGCAACACAGTGATTACACAGTGGCAGGTTGATGGTCTGCAACGGCTAAGAGGTCGTCGAACGAAACTGAGTGCAGAATGGTCTTCTGACTGCTACGACGAAATCAATGCGGGCTGAGCATCTGATGCATTGTGCGACACGAGACTGCGGCGTGAACAAACACCTCGCTGACACCCTGTCCTGTTTTGGCACTGACCTCGAAGTACTTCATCGACAGGAGCTTCGCCAGTTCCTCCCCTTCACTGGTAGTGACCTGGGCCTTGTTCATCATGTCTGCCTTATTGGCCACAAGAGAACCGGTGAGAAGCATGCCACCTGAAGCGCATGCTCCTTGCGTTATGCCGTCATACCATTTGGGTATCTCATCGAACGTTGGTCTGTTTGTGATGTCATAGACCAGAATCAGATGGTGGGTGCCTTGGTAGAACCTGTTCCTAAGTCCAACGAACGACTGCTGTCCTCCTAGATCCACAATGCCGAGGACGACCCTTCCATCAGGAAAATCGAGCGTGGCTACATTCATGTCAACGCCCACGGTTGCAGTGTATGAGGGCTCGAACCTGCCTGACATGTATCGTCTAAACAGCGATGTCTTGCCCACGTTTCCGGGTCCTGCAATCACAACCTTGAACACTTCTGCAGACAAGTTCGACACCGCCGCTATCGCAAGGTTGTAGTCGTTTTTCCTTATGAGAGTTCTCGTAACGTGTCGCAGTACGATGTTGATGAACAACAGTAACGGTTTTAGCCTTCACGAGTTGGCTATGTTGAGTTGCTATGGTCGATCTTGGGAGTATCAGAAGCAGAACAGTCACAGCGAGTGAGTACATCCAATCGCTTGCCGATAGCGACAAACAAGGCTTCTTGGATGTCTACGAGGACTATCAACTCGATATGGGAGCAGTTGAAGCCCTGAGGGTGTTTGTGAAGGACATTACTATCGTCGTAATCAGTGCTTCATGGTGTAAGGACTGCCGACACTCGCTGCCTATCTTTGCTCATCTGGAGGACAAGATGGGACTCGATGTGCGCGTCTTCGGAGCTGTCAAGACTGCTCCTCTTGACCCGAAGCACAAGTGGGCAATACCTCCGTCCCCACCGGAGATCGAGGAGTGGAAAGTGACAGCCATCCCTTGGATTGAAATCTTCGACAAACAAGGCAAGAAGGTAGGGACAATCATCGAGAAGCCTACTGTCACGGACTCAATCGAAGAAGAACTGATTCATGTTCTTAATGAACACAAGCATCGGACCAAGAAACCCGAGACTAGGAGGAAATCGTGATGGACATACCGATGCTGACTCCGTTCGTCAGGGGGCTTAGGGTCTTCTGGGCTTCGAAGCGGTTGAGGTGGCTTACTGCAGTCTTTCTGCTGGGACTGGTATGCATGTCGGTGGTTGGGGCAGTGGCTCTGTACATCAGGCAAGCATTCGGTCCCAGCCAAACGATCGTGGCGGTCACGGTTGTAGCGGGAGGCATCTGGCCAGTCTTCTTCCTGATTGCCAGTGTCTTATTCATGGCTGGCCTGCAGAGGTTCGTTGCCAGCGATGAGTCCTACAAGAGATCACTGGTCGGCTTTGTCCCTTGGATGACAGTGAGTGTCTTCTGCCTTCTCGCCTTTCTCATGTTCCTCCTTGACGCATTCCTCATTCTCATATTCGGGGTTGCATTCCTAGGTTGGATTTGGTTTCAAGCCTACTTCTCCACAAGAACGACTCTGATCTATGCAGACAAGGTGAGCACGACCTCGACCAGTGGATTCGTCAGGTTTCTTGTCTTCGGCAGCAATCTATTCTGCTATGTCGCCATCTTTGGAGCCTTGATCTATGTGTTGATTGCCTTCGGCGTAGTGAGCTTGGCGGGTATAGTTCTCATCATATTGGGAACCCTGCTGGCGGCAGGATTCAACTTCCTCAACTTCATTGTGATGCTCAGGAACAGAAACAAGACGAATCTGATTAACTTAGCATTGATTGGACTTTTCATCTCTCTCTATTCGGCCTACTTCATCTACAATGCAGGCAGACCTGCAGCAGCCGGTATCGACCTCGTGTCAGTTTCGATATCTGTCTTCTTTGTTGTCTACACGATGAGCTCTGTGGGTCGCACTCTCTCAAGCAGAGCTGGCCTCGAAACTCGGTGGAAGCTCTCCGGCGAGCTAGCGGCTGCCTTCACCTTTTTCTTGGCATCGGGTTACTACTTTGCTGATGCGTTGTTTCCAATCGTGGTCGCCAATCCGGACTTTGGCGCTGCGATCTCAGACATACTCAGACTGCTTGTCTTCCCATTCGTCGCTCTCGTCATGGAGCTCCTGTATCTAAGACGCACAGGAAAGGCTCTCAGGGCAGCGCCAGAACCTGAGGTGCTTGGCACTCAACCCGAGATGGATGTTCCCGAAGCGGCTACTGGAGAGTCTGAGCCTGAGGGTGCTCCTCTCGATGCTTCCAGTCCTCATGACAGAGAGATAGAAGCACAGAGAAGCGGCGACAACAAAGGTGAACCACTGCATGAGTCAGATGACCAACGCGACTCTGAAGCTCAGAACAGCTAGATTCCACATTCTGTGTGAGGAAGGCAATCCCTCTTGCTCTGAGAACCGAAACTCGTGGTGCATCCGAATCCAGTCGTTGGAAGCCGAGGATGCCCTAGAAGCTCAGCAAAGCTTCATATACTATCCACACATTGACGGTATAGTTCCTGTAGTTTGGAAGACCGCAGTCCGTTCTCCAACCTACGGACTAATTTTCAGAAGATAGAGGAATATCAGATGACTATGGCAAGAAACAACCTGCTTCTAGCTGCATTCATCGTCATCACGCTTGTGATGCCGGTGGTCGCAGGGAGCAGTCTAAGCACGCCTCGTCTGATCTCTCCTGTTCACGAATCGTCTAGCGCTGGGAAGCCCTTGGCGACAATTGAGACAATGGCCTCGGTCGTCGATCCTTGGGGCGGGGTGTACAATATTATTGCGACTCTTCAGAACGCGAGTCTTTACGGGTACACCCATGTGCAGGCAATCGAGAACATAGTGAAGAATCAGATGCAGAATGATGATGGATACGTGTCAATGGCCGCACTTGTCGCGGAGGGGATGGTTCCCTTCCCGAACGGGGTAGTGGGCGCACCGATGGTCACTTTGGAAATTCAAGTCAACCCAGTGCTGGTTGTCCCACTCAACCGTAGTCTGGTTGCCTTTGCTGACCTGAGTGAGAGCGAGGCAATCGCGATTGCAGAGGAAGTCGTGTCCGCCTACGAATCGGCTCTGTCAATCTCGCTGGAGAGGTTCATGATCGTCGAAATGAGCCAGTCTACCACTTTCCACTATGGCATTGGTTCCATCTCCTGCCACGGAACAGGCTACATGCTGACTTACGTTGCCGTGCTGACAGCAGCACAGGGCACAACTGCTATGACCAGCCTCAAGGCTAGACTTGCGGCGCTCGGTGGCTTCATGTCTCTCGTGGGCGCCACGGACTGGCCCGGCATCCTGACGACTGCGGCTGAGGTATACATACCATACTACTATGTGCCGTTCTACGATGAGTCGCCCTATGCTGTGGTGGAGATGCTCATCAGTCATGATCCTTACATCAGGGCTGATGTATCTGAAACAGACCTCGCCGGCGTCGTTCTGTCGACAGTTGCGGCTGAGGCTGCTTTCATGGAACCAGGCTACGTGCAAAGTGGGACCGGCGCAGAAAACTACTCGCTGAAGAATCATGTCGCTTACAGTGGTGACATAGTCAACAAGATGGCTGAGGATTCAAGCGGTGATTCGATATCACTAGTTGGAGGATTTGCTCCTGGGTCCTTGGAGATTAGCGGCATCCCTAGCGAATGGCTGTCGATTGACGACCAGTTCAAGGTGCCTACCGAGATAGACATTGGTCCGATTACAATCCCGGAGAACAGCACTGTTTCGGACATCATAAAGACCTACCTGTCCTATATGCCCAGGATGCTCGCCTTAGAAGTGAATGACATGATCTCTGGATTGCCTTCTGACTTCCTTGATGACTACATCGACGACCTCTGGGGCGGTGGTCTATGGCCGGACATTAGGGCGGCTGTATTGGCATTCAACTACTCATCGATAGAAACACCAGTCATCGAGATGAACTACGATGTTCTCGCCCTCGTCATGAAGAGCGCTGGTATGACACCTGACCAGCTGATAAGCAGGATTGACGACTCTCTTGCTGCGACGAACCCTGTTGCGGCTCTGGTGAAGGCTTTTGTGAGCTACTTCGACTCCTACCACTTACTCGATATCTTGGAACCTGACTACTATGCCAGTCCTACCGCACTTGAAGGCTATTTGAACACACTTGGCGAAGGTGTTCAGACCTTCCTGAAGGACTTCGCAGGCATCGACCTACCCAATGAGTTGAAGACCAAAGAGGCAATAGCCACATTTGTGGAGGAGCACTGGGACATCCTGCTGCAGGCACTATGGGATGGGATGGCGGATGGCGACCTGCTTACTATCAAGAACGCTGTTCACGCCATACTCAATGCAGAGAACTTCCAGTCTCATATCACGCCTTACCTCATGGCAGACCTTGGTTCATCTCTGCTAGCAGGAGTCGGCTTTGAGTTCGCCATCAACATGAATGAGTCCATGTCAGCCTTCCTGCCGCTAAACGTTGCTGACGTCACACTGACATTCGAGTCTGACCCCGAATCACTTGTTTTTACCGGACCCTACTTGGCAGTAGTGAAGGGTGCTGAAACAAGGACAGTGACAGCCGGCAGCAACGTCACCTACACAATAACTGTCCACAACTATGGCACTTCGACTGCTTACGACGTAAAGGTCCTTGACGGCATGAATGCGGGTCTTGACGGTGCGAGGCCTTTCTACTGGACAAGGAGCAGTCTGGCGGCTGGCGCTACATGGACAATCAACTACCAAGTTCGGGCAGCCACCGCTGGCCTCTACATGGACATGCCTGCAATCTGTGTCTACTTCAACGCGACACTGGGCAGTTTCGATCCTGCAAACGCTACGCTTTGGACTGGTTCTGCTAGGTACACCCTTTCAGCACCAGGATACCAGATCAACGTTCAGGGTGCTGGCGGCTGGCTGCCAACCAGCTTGTTTGGCATCCCGACTCTCTACGTCGTTGCTGGAGTTGGTGGTGTCGCTGTCCTAGGTGTGGTCCTTCTGGTCATCAGAAGAAGGTAGTTTGACGGCTCAGTGCTAAGGTCTGGCGTTGTCGACAGGACGACGTGCAGACCTCTCTTCTTTTTCTCTCACGACCGCTGCAAGCAGCCCTGATTCTCTCCAACTGCGATTGTCAGCCTCTGGCAGGGAGATTCTAGCCAGACGGTTGCGAAAGGCGAAGTCTTTTATTCTGGCTCGGTGGAAACACGTTCCGTAGGGCTGTGCTTGGGCTTGTCTTGTTTCCCAGCACAACACCAGGAGATAGTAATAGTGTCAACAAAGAAACCTCCAGAACCTCCGAAGAAGCCAACTGCGCCTCCACCAAAGCCAGCTGGACCTCCTCCGAAGCCAACTGCGCCTCCAGCAAAGCCGGCTGGACCTCCTCCGAAGCCACCGGAGCCGCCAAGAGGCCCGCCTGAACAGCCGAAGAAGGTCCCCGAGGCACCACCATCTGGGTACGTGAAGTGGAAAGGCCCAGGCTGCGGCTACATCTACGACGAAAGCAAAGGCGACCCCAGCAGGGGAATAAGACCAGGAACGAAGTTTATGGATCTGCCCGAGAGCTGGATATGCCCTATGTGCAAGGCTCCAAGGAAGACCTTCCAGAAGGTACCATAGAAGGCAATGGTGGGGTTAATGCCCCACCCGTCTTTTTCCTTGTGAGGGCCTCCTTTTTGGGGGTTTCTGGCTTCTTCTGTTTTGATTGTTTTCCCATCCACTCTCATTGACAAGGGAATGCGGCACCAAGCCCTCTGCCCCACTGGTCGAAGGCAGTTCAAAGAAGCTTCATAAACACCAACTCGAACATCGACATAGTCTTCCCAGTTCATTGTGCAGGTTGCTCTTCAACTTGCAGACTTGTCCATCGGAGTAAAGGAATACATGAAGTCAAGAACGGAGCGTTTGCTCCTTGCTGCCTTACTCGCGGCCACGGTGTTGATGCCTATGTGTGCGGGGGGCGGTTTTAACACACGTACATTGATTTCTTCTGCTTATGAGTTGTCATGCTCCGATTCTGACTTGGCCGCGATCGAATTACTGGACTCGTTCGTAGACCCGTGGGGCGGAGTCTACAACACCATCGCATCTGTCCAGAACGCGACTCAGTATGGGTACGCTCATGTGGAAACACTCGAGAGTATTGTGAGGAATCAGATGCAGACTGATGATGGATGTGTGACCGAGTCCGCGTTTGTGTTGATGGGTATGGTCCCGTTCCCGAACGGGGCGATCGGCGGACCTATGGCTGTCCTGCAGCTCCAGGTCGAGCCATTGCTCGTATGCCCCGCCAATAGAGAAGGTGTGGCTTTCACAGACCTGTCTCAGAGCGAGGCCGTAGCAGCCGCCGAGGAGTTCGTATCAGTCTACGAAGCTGCGTTCACAATCTCTCTTGAGCGACTCATGATGTCTGAAACCAACGAGGCATTCTATTTCAGTTATGGCATACCCTCTGGAATACTCTGTCGCGGAAGGGGCTACTGGCTGACCTACATCGGCATGTTCACAAACGAACAGGGTGCCAGCACGATGACAAAGCTCAGGGAGCGACTGGCGTCCTTGGGTGGGTTCATGGACGTGGCTGGCGCACCCAGCTGGCCTGACTTGAAGACAATAGCCGCAGAGGGCTATCTCGCATCCCATGTCCTACCGGACTATGATTCAGCGGGTTCAGTGTTGAGCATGATCTCTTCTCACAGTCGACCACTTATCCGGTCGGACCACCCTGACTTGGTGGGATCTCTGCAATCTGTGATTATGGCAGAATGTGGTTTCGACGAGTCAGGCTATGTGACCGCTGGGTCGGGTGACGAGCTCTACTCACTGAAGGAGCACGTGAGTTATTCGTCGAACATCCGGAACAAGATGCAGGAGGATGGGAGTGTCCGAGCTGTGTCGGTTGTCGGGGGCCAGGCGCCGGGACAACTCATCATGGATGCAATACCCGCCACTTGGCTCTCCATTGATGACCAGTTCGAGATCCCCGGTCCGATTATTCTGCCCGGTGGAATGGTGATTCCTGACAACGCGAGTCTGTCGGAGTTGATAGCGGCATGTTTCTCCGACTTGCCAAGGCAGGTCGCTCTTGGTGCGAATTCGCAGCTGGGAATGATACCTGTAGATGCAATCGACGACGTCGTCGAGTACATATGGGGAGGAACGGGCCTGTACCCGGACATGAGAGAAGCTCTGCTCGGGTTCAACTACTCTCTGGTCGAAACTCCAGTCGTGGAGCTGAACATTGATCTCATGTCGAGGATTCTGGAACGCGCAGGCTTCACTCCGAATGCTTTGACCGAGCAGATTGACCCCTCACTAGCCATGGACAATCCAGTAGGCGCGCTAGTGGAAGCCTGTGTGAGGTGCTTCGACAGCTATCATCTGCTCGATCTTCTCCAGCCCGAATACTATCAGGACCCAGTTGTAGTGGAGAGCTTACTCGACACCATTGGCGATGATTTCGAGCGGTTCATGGGTGACTCCTCAGGACTTGACCTGCCGGAAGAACTGAGCGACAAGGAAGCCATAGCGGCCTTTGTACAGGAACACTGGGACATAATACTTCAAGCCCTGTGGGTCGCAATGGCAGATGACGATTTGCCCGGTATCGAGAACGCGATTCATGCAATGCTGAACAGCACGAACTTGCAGAAGCACATCACTCCGTATCTGATCGCCGACCTGGGCTATCCCTTGACTGCGGGGATGGGGTTTGGGTTCGCAGTCAACATAGACAAAGACACTGGAAGCATGCTGCCTCTTGATGTAACAGACATCGCACTCGAGTTCGATTCAGATATGGACAGACTTGAGCTGAGTGGACCATATCTGGTTGTTGTGAAAGACACGCCCAACAGAACTGTGAGCCTTGGACAGGTTGTTCAGTTCTCGATAACTGTGCACAACTGCGGCACTACTACAGCCTATGATGTCAAGGTTCTCGACGGCATGAGCCGGGGTCTTGATGGCATACGAGATTTCTACTGGACGAGGACAACTCTGGCTCCCAACGACACGTGGACTATCGCGTATGCAGTCGTTGCGAACGACACGGGTTTGTACATGGACATGCCCGCAGTGTGTGTCTACTTCAATCAGACTCTGTCGGGCTTCATTCCTGAGAATGCAAGCCTCTGGACAGGATCTGCCAGATACGCCATCTCAGCACTTGGAAACCAGATCAGAATCGAGGGCCCAGGTGACTTGTACGGCCCCACAATCTTCGGCATTCCGGTGCTCTACTTTGCTGCTGGCGTTGGTGGATTCGGTGTTATCGGGGTAGTCGTCCTGCTGAGCAGAAGACGACAGGTTCCCGCCCTATGAGCCGAGTTGCTTGATACGAATGCCTAGCATGATGACAAGTCTGATTCTGAATTGACAAGGTCTGGTTGCCCTCTCACTGCGCTGTCCTCATGAGCCAAGGTGGTGTCAATCAGGGGCACTATGATAAGATCACGGAGGTGCGATTAGCTCAAAGAGAAACCTGCTGGGCATGCTTCGGAAAATCCCGCAGGCTGTCCATGTGCATTCGGCTCCTGCCATGTCCAAGATGAATCCGGCGTCATGGAGTCGAAGCATGTACTCTACGCTGTTTGCGAGATCGAGAATCCTTCTCCTTGTTATCTCTCTGAATTCACCAGCCCTCTGTTTCATGCCACAACCGCAGTCTGACCCAGCACCCGATGACGGCGGCGAGATCTCGATTTCCAGCCGCGAGCCTCTCGGGTCGGTCTGTCTTCGAATCAGAAGTATTCTGACCCATGGTGTTTCGTGAAGCGCGGTGACCGACTCGCCAGCTTCATTGAACTCAAGTGAGCTCCCAGGCATCTCACTGGCCTCTCTGTATTGACGTATGATGTCGTCGATGTTCACTACTATCACCTGTGCGCTTCTGACGATTCAACCCCCAGTCAGCGAGCTCAGTACATGGTGCGACCGTATTCCATGAAGACCGTCCTTGCCTTCTCTGGATTAACCACGTAGAGCGGACAGCGCATGTCCAAAAGATTCGGGACCTTCCTGAGGACCTTCTCACTATAGAGAATCGTCAGTGCGAATGTCACAGTACGGAGTAGGACTGCAATCCTCCTGCTAATCTCCCGCGGTGCCAATGGTCCACTCTTTGTCAGGCAATCCAGAACGACGAGAGCACTCTTTGGTATATCCATAACCATATTGAAACCTGAGAATGTACGGACTCAGAATCGATATCGGCTCATCTATAACAGCAAGTACGGAAAAAGTGATGAGAGGAGGCCTCACCCGACCAATACTGAAACGGCTGTTTCGGAGAAGGTCATTCTTGCTCGGGACCAGTTAGACCTCGGTTGGCCATCCTTCGACAGGAGGAATACCTGCTTCAATAAACATCCGATTCAAGAGGATCTGGCGCAAACCTGGGAATACTCTGGTGCGATATGGTACGAGTGTGCCGTCAGTCCGTGCAGCAGGAATCAGTTTGGCTGCACGCACTATCTCCTCTGACTGCGCCATATTATCCAAGACGAATATGGCCCACATCAGGGGCCGAGATGCAGAAACCTCAGATCCCCAGAATGTCTGTGGAAAGTGTGTCCGGAACCATCTCGTGATTCGCTCAGCATCGGTTTCCTTTGGGTCCTAGATGACACTCACCACGAACATCGTGCTGCCGTCAGCATTGTAGTTGAGTCTTGTCGTCAGTCGGACTGCCGACCGTCCTATATGCAAGGCGGGCCAAGGGAAGGCGGTCTGCGTGGCGGTTGGCTAGCTCCAAGTACAACAGGAACAAGAACCCTGCAATGGCCGCCACGAGCATGAGCCATCCTGTCACCGTCGGCTCCTCCTTATTCACTAAGTCTTGCGCTGTTTAATCTCTTCCTGCATGTCTTTCAGGCGCATCAGTGCATCCAATGGTGTGGTCCTCTCCAAGTCCATGTTGAGTATTCGTTCTATCAAGGGATCATCGACCGTCAGAGGTTCTAGACTAGTCTGAAGTGCTTCCCTGCTCGCATCGGTGCGGGGTCCTAACTCAACGACATTCTCCCGCTCCAAGCGAAGGAGCATCTGCCTAGCCCTCTTCACAACGGGCTCCGGTACACCTGCCAGAGCCGCGACGTGAACGCCATAGCTCCGATCAGTCCCACCTTCTGCGACCTTGTGCAGAAAGACAATCACATCACCCGACTCCTTGGCAAGCGTGTGTACATTCTTCACGCCGTGGTAAAGCTTTGCCATCTCAGTAAGCTGATGAAAATGCGTGGCAAACAGGGTTCGTGTCTTCATCATGACAATCTGCTCTGCCACTGCCCAGGCCAATGCCATACCATCAAAGGTCGATGTGCCCCTGCCGATTTCGTCGAGGATGACGAGGCTCTTTTCAGTTGCATTGTTCAGGATGTTAGCCGTTTCGATCATTTCAACCATGAATGTGCTCTGTCTGGCTGTCAAGTCGTCAAAAGCGCCCACACGAGTGAAGATTCTGTCAACGAGACCTATTTCGGCATCCTTGGCGGGCACGAATGAGCCCATCTGAGCCATCAGCACGATGAGTGCCGCCTGTCTCATGTAGGTACTCTTGCCTGCCATGTTGGGTCCTGTCACTATCAACAGAGTGGTCCCACCGTCACCTATGTCCAGACTGTTCGGCACAAACTCGTTGGGTCCGAGCATCATCTCAAGGGCTGGGTGACGGCCGTCCGTGATTCTAACTCCCGTATTGGCCGATACTCTTGGTCTGACATACCTCCGCTTCACAGCAACATCGGCAAGCGCGGCAACGACGTCGACCACGGCAACTGCGTCTGAATCGTGGTGAAGGACACTTGTACGCTCTTGGACCTTGACTCTCAGACTCTCGTAGATCTCATACTCGAGCTCGTTGATTCTGTCCTCGCACGAGAGCACCGACGCTTCCTTTTCCTTGAGATCTGGAGTGATGAACCTCTCCCCACCCGTGAGCGTCTGCTTCCTCTCATAGTCGTCAGGGACTATGCTCAGGCTGGCGTTGTTCACCTCTATGTAGTAGCCGAAGACTTTGTTGTAGCCCACTTTGAGTGTTCTGATGCCTGTGCGCCTGCGCTCTCTCTCCTGAAGTGAGGCAATCCACTTCTTATCAGATGAGATGGAAGCCTTCAGATCATCCAATTCCTTGCTGTAGCCTTGGCGAATCATACCACCCTCGCGTACGGTGGCTGGAGGATCGTCGACCACGGCTGATTGAAGAGTTTCCCTAAGGTCGGAGAGCAAATCGGTTGACTCTGCTGAAGCCCTAAGCACTTGTGATGAGCAGTCTTCGAGAGCCTTCTTCACCGAAGGGAGTCTGCCTAGGGCATTCCTCAGCGCGACGAGGTCTCTTGCGGTGGCTGCGCCAAATGCAATTCTGCTGGTCATCCTCTCAAGGTCTCCAAGCTGTCTGAGACTGTCAATCAATCCCTGGCGGACGAGACCGTTGCGAGCCAGTTCGTCAACCGAGTCCAGTCTCATCTCAATGTCATGGGGGTTTCTGAGAGGCTGTAGCATCCACTGCCTCAGCTTTCTCTTCCCCATTGAGGTCACTGTGGCCGATAGCACACTAAGGAGAGTGCCCCTGATAGTGCCATCCCGGGCATTCCTGACGAGCTCGAGGTTTCTCTGTGTCGTGCTGTCAACGACCATGAAGTCATCAAGAGTGTAGCTTCTGATTCCTGTGAGAGTCAGCGCGTTCGTCCTGTGAACCTCTTGGACATACG
>Ga0315277_10006200_pt1 | contig 15717 bp, 16 predicted proteins | sample YL17G05_15_MG_FD_203695 | JGI IMG/M metagenome (GOLD analysis project Ga0315277, IMG submission 203695) | Sediment microbial communities from Yellowstone Lake, YNP, Wyoming, USA - YL17G05_15 | ecosystem: Environmental > Aquatic > Freshwater > Lake > Sediment | place: USA: Wyoming | collected...
CCTAACGATTTCGACATCTTCCTTCCGTCAACCAGCAGATGCTCATTATGAATCCAGTAGTTCACAAACTTCTCGCCAGTTACCCCCTCGCTCTGGGCAATTTCGTTCTCGTGGTGAGGGAAAATCAGATCCACCCCGCCAGTGTGAATGTCAAAATGCTTTCCTAAATACTTCATACTCATAGCTGAACATTCTATATGCCAGCCCGGACGACCTTTTCCGATCTCTGTCTCCCAGAATACCTCCCCATCCTCCTCGTCCCAACCTTTGCACAATGCAAAATCACCTACCTCTTCTTTCTCATAGGTATCCTTACTTATCCTGACGCCAGCTTTCAGATCCTCCCTCTTCATCTTGGAGAGCTTTCCATAATCTTTGAACGAGGAGATCTTATAATAAATCGAACCTGCAAGCTGATAGGCATGTCCTTTTTCTAAAAGCTTCTTTACCAGCTCAACCATCTCCTTTATATGAGCAGTGGCTTCTGAATAGATATCAGCCATTTCTATGTTCACGCTTCTAACATCCTGAAAGTAAGCTTCCTTATATTTTTTTGTATACTCGTTTAAAGGGAATTGCTTTTCCTGAGAACCCTTAATGGTCCTGTCATCCACATCTGTCAGATTAACCACTTGTTTAACCTCATACCCCTTATATCTGAAGTACCTCTTAACTAAATCAGCCACGATATACGCCCTGAAATTGCCGATATGAGCAAAATCATAAACCGTAGGACCGCAGGTGTACATTCTAACCTTCCCCGGCTCTATGGAAACGAAATCCTCTTTTTGACGCGTTAAAGTGTTAAAAAGTCTTAGACCCATATTCTCTCCTGAAGTTTCTCTTTATTTTCCACTCATTTTTCTGACCAATGGAGGAAGCTCCGATAGATTCTTGACCATCCCATCCGGAACAATGGAAGCGGTGTAATCCCTTCCTTCCTTATATTTTAAAATTGCTTTCATTCCAACGTTCTTGGCTCCTCCGATATCCTCGATTAGTTTATCTCCGATGAAAAGCGACTCCTCCGGCTCAATTTTCAAACTTTCGAGACAGTGGAGGAAAATCTGTGGATGAGGTTTCTTGTAACCGACTTCAGAGGAAAATAAAATCGAATCCAGATAAGGAAAAAGCCTGAATCTTTTCAACTCGGCCAGATGAAATCTGTCCGGAAAAATCGTATTTGAAACCAGCCCTAACTTATACCCTTCTCCTTTAAAATACTTTAGCGTCTCGACCGAACCCTGAATCAGAGTTACCTGCTCAGTTACCGGTTTATAATATGCATCCAAAAAACCAGTGTAATCGCCGTTCCTTATCTCCAGATGAAGCTCTTTGAAAACATCCTTAACCAAATCCTCAAACCTGAACTCCTCTAAATTCTGTTCAGAAATCTCATAAGCCGAGGAAAAAATATTCTTCAGAACAGATGCATAAAGCTCAAAATCGAGCTTAATCAGTCCCTTATCTTTCAGGAAATCGTAACTTCTATGAGCAGATTTTTCACCTAAAACCACCCAGCTCGAGTTCTCAAACTCAATAAGGGTGCTCCCCATATCGAAAATTATCCCTTTGATTCTCTTCATAATCTTTGAACTTTTAAGCGTTTGAGCTTTTAATCCCTTGATCCCTTAAAACCCTTTAACCCTTGAACTTTTTAATAGCTATCTTCGCTATTCTATCCACCAGTTGCGGGAAATCTATTCCTAACGCCTTAGCTGCTTTCGGAACCAGGCTCGTAGCCGTCATTCCCGGCAGAGTGTTCACCTCCAGACAGTAGAACTTATCATCAGTCCCGTACCGAAAATCCACCCTGGCATACCCTTCACAGCCTAAGGCTTTAAAAGCTCTATAACCTAATTCCTGAATCTCTTTAGTCTTTTCAACTGAAAGCTCAGCCGGACATATATATTTGCTTTTCCCTTTGGTATACTTGCACTCGTAATCATAAATCCCGTGTTCCGGAACTATCTCAATCACTGGCAAAGGAGTCTCTCCGAGCACCCCGACGGTCAGCTCTCTCCCGGGTATATATTTTTCAATGAGTACCTTCTCAGAATAAATTTTCGCCCCATCAATCGCCTTTGCCAGATTTTTTTCCTTCCTGACCACAGTCAATCCCACAGTCGAACCCTGGTCATTTGGCTTTACCACTGCTGGAAAATTAAATGAGCTTTTTATATTATCTAAGACCTCAGATAGGTCAGTTGAATTAGAGCTTTCTAAAAGAAACCATTCCGGTGTCAAAATCCCTTCCCTTTCAAAGATTTTTTTGGACATCGCTTTGTCCATAGCTAAGGCGCTGGCTAAAACTCCTGAGCCGGTATAGGGTATTCCGCATAATTCCAAAAGAGATTGGATTGTCCCATCTTCGCCCTGTCCACCATGTAAAGCCAAAAATACCAGTTCGACGTCCGAAAGGCTGGATGACTCAATCGTTTTCAATGCCATTTTTTTCCCTTCGGTCTGTAGAGCCTTTACGTCCGGCGGTTCGGCCTTGACTCCATTCGGCAAAAACCTGGTCTGATCTTCAGGTAGCTTGTACCCTTTTGACGTATCGATCGCCAAAACCTGATGACCTGCCTCTCTTAACCCCTGAACTATTGCCTCTCCTGAAGCTAAGGAGACGTCCCGCTCAGCAGAGGTCCCTCCCATTAAAACCATTATCTTCATTTTCCAATCCCTGTATTATTTTTCTTTGACCTTTTCCTCATCAACCAGATAAACCAGATGACCACGATCAGAGCCAATATAACTAAAATAAAACGATTATATAAACTTAAAAATTTGAAAAGCTTCTGTTGGTTTTGATGGGTTAGTTTGCCCAGACCGATTATGAGGCCATTCCAGGCAAAGATACTTATAAGACTATAGACAGCCATTTTCCAAAATCGTATTTTACCCAGGCCAGCCGCCACCGCAATACCGGAACGAACCCCGGAAATAAACCTGCTGGCTATTATAACCTCTGGTCCGTATTTCCCGAACCAGTTTTCAATTTTACCCAACTGAGTCCTGTTTAAGATTTTCCCTTTATCCTTTTCGAAAAGTTTTCTTCCTTTTTTCATCCCGAGATAGTAAAGGGCTAAAGTCCCACACAGACTGCCAGTACAGGGAAGAAGGAAAGCTAAAGGCAAATTCAGTATCCCGCTAGAGGCTAAATAACCTCCCATAAAAGTAACAGTGTCTCCAGGGTATGGAGGAAAGAAAGTTTCCAATATAGCGCTGAAAAACAAGAACAAATAAATCCAAACTACACCGTGAGCTGATATGAAGTTCAGAAGTTCAGCTCCTCTGCTGTTAAAGAAATCCTCCACTGTCTCTTTCCCCTCTCTCCTGCATTTGGATTTTTGGTCTTTAGCCTTTAGACTTTGGACTTTCGCCTTTAGCCTGCATTAGAACCACCGCATATGCCTCTATCCCTTCTTTCCTTCCTGCAAACCCCATTCCCTCGGTCGTCGTCGCTTTAACTGAAACTTTCTCTTTGGATATGCTCAATGATTCGGCGATATTTTCTCTCATCTTATCAATATACTTCCCCATCTTTGGCTCCTCTGCCACGATCATCGAATCGATATGCAAAATCTCAGCTTTCTTTATCTTTCCTTTGATTAATGACAGAAGCTTTAGACTCGAAATATCCTTGTAACGTTTATCAGTGTCTGGAAAATGCTTACCTAAATCACCCAGGGCGAGAGCACCAACGATAGCATTCCCAATTGAATGGCAAAGAACATCCGCATCCGAATAACCCAAAAGCCCCTTTTTATAAGGAATCTTTACCCCACCCAAAATCAAATCCCTTCCCTTCACCAACCTGTGAGCATCATAACCAAAACCTATTTTAAGCATTTCATACCTTTAATCAATCAAGTAGTTGAAACCAGATTGTTTAAATCAATTTTTTTCAATAACTCATCCGCAACCTTCATCTTTTCGATGGTATATTTGAGAGCAGTTATTACTTTAAGCAGATGTTCTATTTCCTCTTGAGATAGATTTTTATTTTTTCTAGCTTTCAGATATTTATCTAAAACCTGATAACCGCCAATAGTGAATTCCCAGACATCTTTTGAAACTTCACCAAAATATTGGTTTTTGTTAATATATAGCTTTTGCTCTTTTTCACCATACATAGGCTTTTCCATCAGATGATCTCCAGGGACAGGATATTCAGCTTCAATTTTATTCAAAAGCGGAGATTCTAACAGATGAAGTCTACCAATCTCTTCGCCGATTTTAGAGATTTCTAAAAAGAGGTTATAATCATTAGTAAAAGGAATCCTCGGAAAATCAATCTTCAAAAACTCCTCATAATTCTTACGATAAGTATTTGAATACATGATTCCGTAACAATAAAAAAGAATCTGTTCCGGAGAAATGTTTACCTTATGGGAAACCTCATTCTTTACTTCTAAACTTGAAGTGAGAGCACTGGAGAGGCACGTAACAAAACCGGTATTCAGATTTGGCGTCCTTTCACTCAATTTGTCTTCTAACTGTTCGTTTCCAGTTTTATCTGGATAAAGATAAAGAGGAAAAATATAAGACCTGTCGCTTGCCAAATGTCCATCATTAACAAATTTTGTCACAAATACATTTGTGAACCCTCCTATTGTATGAGTCGATTTTAAAGTGGCTATTCCAATATTTTCTTTGAAAAAATGTTTCATAATTTTCATTCGCGAACATCCACGATCTATGAGAGTCTCATCATACGCAACCCATCTTGTATCGAATGGTCTATAAGCATAGCGTAGCACTAAGATATCTGCTATCTTTAGATTTAATCTTGCTTCCCTAACATTCCAATCTCGTGTATCTTTGATTCGAAATGTTCTTTTCACTTCTTCGTCCGACAGATCGGCGCTCACAAATAACTTGATCCGTTTAACCAAATTATCTTTATCAAAATCTACAAGGAAGTGGTCTCGCATTGTATTAACACCAGTGCTAAAAATTTTAAACACCTTATTCAATGCTAAAAAGCAACCATACTGCTCAACTAACGTATTATCCTTCGGTATGAAGAAATAGTATGGTTTTTTTGGAACAAGTTTTTGCCATTTCACAATTTTTGCATCATTTTCTAAAAGATAATTATATTTAACCTCTCTCAGTCCATACAAATCATGATAAAAGACCGCAGTCTCTCCAACTCTTTTTTCCTTTTTTACAAAAGTTGCAATCCCTACTCCTTGTTTAATATCAAACACATTCTGGTCTTTTGACCCATCTAGACAGGTTTCACCAATATTAGAGTTTCCGTGTAAATTCAAAATATAAATCTCATCAAAACAGTCCAAGAGCTTCTTTCTCATCCCTCTATGAATAAGTCCTGACAGATAGGAATTATTAGAAATATAAGCAAATATTCCTTTTCCTCCCTGCTCAATTTTCCATTGAGCAAAGCGAATAAATTTAATATAATCATCAGAGAGGCTGAATATTTCTTTCTCCTTTTACATCTTTTTTATAGTCCTCCATGAGATTTTCAATGAAGTCTGATTTATTATATGAACTCACTGAATAAGGTGGATTCCCCAGAACGACCAAGATAGGAGCCTCTTGTTTTACTTTCTGCGCTTCGGCCGATTCTTTAGTTAAAGACTCATAAAAAGGCATATAGATAATCTGAATAGGCTTACTTTCTAAAGTGTTGGTCAGGTAAATTTTAAATCTTTCATCTTCTTTTATTTCATAACCTAATTCTTTCAATCTTAATGAAAGTTTAAGATGAGCCATTGCGTAAGAAGCCATTAAAAGCTCAAAACCATAAATATCTTTTAAAATATGATTTTCAGCAACATCCGGGAAAATTCCTTTTTTACCAGAATTTATAATCTCCTCATAGATAACTCCTATCACCAGGGCTAAAAATGTGGCAGTTCCACAGGCTGGGTCCAAAATCTTAATCCCATTATCCCCCAAACCCAAAGGTCTGCCAAATTCTTCTTTCAAGAGGATATTAGCTGATCTGACAATAAAAGAAACCACTGGCTCAGGTGTATAATAAACCCCTCTGGATTTTCGCAATTTAGGGTCATATTGAGCTAAGAAAGTCTCGTAGAAATGAATAATCGGGTCTTCACTGGGTATATGTCTATACATTTCTTTCAAGATATTGGAGATATCAGAATTGTTCAAAACATTAGTAATATCTTCGACAATCCAGACTAAAGTCTGCGGCAAATCCTCTTCAGCTAAGAATCTAAACATATCATTTAATAATGAAATCGTCTTTGGAATAAATCTATGAGCTAAAGTTCTGTCAAATTTACCATCTGAATTTATTTTTGCTAATAAAAGACCATAGGTTATGGTTTGGGCATACATATCTGCGAAATTGTCCAAAGATAAATCACTAATCAGATGTTGCTTAAAAGCTTCCAAAATACCGGTAAGTTTACCCTTGCCTTCCTTATACTCAACTTCAAGAATCTCTTCAGTGTTCACCTTTAAAAGCTTAGTTCTCTTAGCTAATTCTAAAGCCAATTCTTTAGGTTTATAAATACTCTTAATAGAATAAGAGAAGAAACTATCAAAAAATTGTTGAATTTCCTCTATGTTTTTAAGGCTAAAGGTTTGCCTCTTTTCAAACTCCGAATCCCCAATCAATCTTAACGTCTCTATTCTCCTACCTTCTCTCCATAGGTAAAACTCTAAATAGTTTGTAAGGATAAGATTATCTATAGATTCAATGTATCTTTTGAGTTGTTCTGTTTTTAAAACCTGATCCAAATTTATAAATAAATCCTTAGCCTCCAAATTGCCGATTTTAAGATGATTTTCTTCGTTTATTATGAAGTCAGGAATACCTACTTCTGTTTTCTTGGGAATGTTTATTACATTTCCTTTTTTCTTATATAATCTCAATAGTTCAGTTAGCAAGCTCTCTAACACAGAATAATATGATGCCTCTGTAGTCTGTCCAGTTCTATATTTAGCTTTGAGTTCTTTCAGATATTTTTCTAGGATCTCTTTCATATTTCTCTCTATAAATTTAATTTCTCCATCATCCTCTTCGCTAAAGCTAAATCCTCCGGCGTTGTGATTTTAATATTCTCATACTCCCCTTCTAAAATTTTTACTTTAACTCCCATTCTTTCAACCAGAGAGGAATCGTCAGTTCCAATAAAACCATCCTCCTTGGCTTTTTTATATGCCTCCAGAATCAATTTATACTCAAAGGTCTGGGGAGTCTGAGCCACCCAGAGTTTTTCCCGATCCAGAGTGGTAATGACAAATTCATCTTCGACTCTTTTGACTGTCTCATTTATCGGCAGAGCTAAAATAACAGCTTTCTCTTTTTTGCATATCTCGATGGACTTTGCGATCTTCTCCGAGGAGATAAAGGGTCTGACCCCGTCGTGAATAACAACTATGTCTGTATTCCCGGATAAAGACAAAAGTGCCTTGTAAATTGAGTCCTGCCTTTCTTTCCCACCAGCGAGAATCCTCCTCACTTTCTTGAAATCATACACATCCACGACCTGGTATGAGCAGAACGAAATATAATCCTCAGGCGCCACTAAGACAATCTCATCTATCAAGTCACATTTCTCAAACTTTTCGACCGTATGAGTCAGGACAGGTTTCTTTTTTATTTGTATAAACTGCTTGGGCAGTTCCCCTCCCATCCTCTCTCCTCTGCCACCAGCTGCGATAATTGCTCTTACATTCATATTTTTATTCCAGACAAATCAGGCGTCGGGTAGCTCACGCAACCCGACCTACCCTCTCGATGTTTAATATCCTACAGAATCAACATCGCATCTCCGTAACTGTAGAATCTATATCTTTCTTTTATTGCCTCCAGATAAGCAGTGAAGATGACCTCTTTTCCTGCAAAAGCAGATACCAGTAAAAACAATGTCGATTTGGGAAGATGGAAATTGGTAATCATTGCATCGACTATTCTGAAATCATAAGGAGGGTAGATGAACTTTCTGGTCCAGCCTTTGTGCGGTCCATTGTCATTCTCAAAAGCAGTTTCCAGTGCCCTGACCACAGAAGTCCCCACTGCAAAAACTTTTCCACCACTCTTCCTGACTGAGTTTATTTTCTCATACGACTCATTGCATATCTCGAAATACTCTTCTTCCATTTTATGCTCTTCAAAATCTGAAGCCCGGATCGGTCTGAAAGTCCCCCAGCCGATATGCAGAGTAATCGGAATAACCTCTATTCCTTTTTCGTTTATCTTTTCTAAAAGCTCTGATGTGAAATGTAAACCTGCAGTTGGAGCCGCAACTGCTCCTCGCTCTCTGGCATAGACGGTCTGGTATCTATCCCTGTCCTTCAAATCAGCTTCTCTTTTGATGTAGGGAGGTAATGGAGTATTCCCTATCCTTTCCAGAAGCTCAAAAATATCCCCCTTATAATCGAACCGGGCTAAATCTCCTCCTGTGTTGCTCTCCTTCAGAATCTCACAGCTCAAACTCCCCTGATTAAAATTGATGATTGAGCCTGGCATGATTTTCTTTCTGGGCTTTAGCAAAACCTCCCACAGATTATCCTCCAAATTCCTGAGCAGGAAAACCTCTGCTCTTATCCCATTCTTTTGATTTGTACCAAAAAGCCTTGCCGGAAAGACCTTAGTCTGATTTATCACCAGAGCATTTTCAGGGTTAAGATACTCTATAATATCGAAAAATTTTCTATGCTCCAACTCACCAGTATCTCGATGCAAGACCAAAAGCCTGGAATGGTCCCTTTTTTCTACGGGATACTGGGCAATCAGCTCTTTTGGTAATTTGAAATCAAAATCTGTCAGCTTCATATTTTGCAGTTGCCCAATTCATTGGGCATCCTTTTTCGTCGGGTCAGCCCTATAGGTCGGGCTGCCAAAGGCTGCCCGACAAATTGACTGTCCGCTGGTTCCCTTATTCCCTGAAAAATATATTAAACAGAACAAAAAGCAAGGAAAGAATTAGGCTGAGCAAAATCGAGGAAGTCAGGGGAAAATAGATTGAGAAATTTTTCTTCTGAATATATATGTCTCCAGGAAGCTTTCCAAAAAAAGGAAGTTTTCCGAAAAGAAGCAAAAGCCCGCCTAAGAGAACAAGGACAATTCCAAACGTGATTATTAATTTGCCCAGAGAGCTAATCATTTCGCTCTTGAAGCCTGAAGCCTTTTTCCTGCCAGATCGGATATGACCCCTTTTTATTGTAGTATCTTTCTTTTTCGCTGAAAATACAGCCGCAGTATTTCTGACGATACAGGTTCAACTCCTTAGCCATACCCTTGCCCTCGTAATATCCGGGTCTTAAGTCTGCATAGAAGAATTTAATATCATACTTTTTAGCTAACTCTTCTCCAATCTCATTGATAAGCTCATGTTTCTGCGTAGGGCTAACTAAAAGGGTAGTGGAAAAAGCCTCAAAACCCTTTTCTTTTGTTACACTGGCAGTTCTCGCCAATCTTAACTGGTAACAGAATCTGCAACGATCATCTAAGTGAGGCAGAACCACCTTAAGATATTCTACCAGATCATAAGAATTCTCGTAGATCATCGGAAAGTCCCTTGCCCACTCTAAATATCTTACCGCTTCTAACCTGTTCTGGTATTCGGTGTAGGGGTGGATATTAGGATTATACCAGAAACCGGTGAGTTTATGTCCCTTCTCTGTCAACCTTTTCAAAGGATACATCAGACAGGGGCCGCAGCAGACGTGCATTAAAATATTCATACTTTCTTATCCTTATACGACGTCTCAAAAAAGCTCCGGTTGAGATTTCGATTCTTTTTGTATCTCTAAATGACGGTAAGCTGAATCCGTGGCGACTCGTCCTCTGGGTGTTCGTGCTAACAGCCCTTCCTGGATCAAAAAGGGCTCGTAAATTTCCTCAATCGTATCCTCCTCTTCCCCAACCGCCACCGCGATCGTATTTATGCCAACCGGACCCCCTTTAAATTTTTGAATAATTACTTCTAAAATCCTTTTGTCCATCTCATCTAAGCCCAATTCATCCACATCTAACATCTTTAGAGCCTCTATTGCTACTTTACGGTCTATCTTCCCTTTCGCCTTGACCTGAGCGTAGTCTCTGACCCTTCTTAAAAGCCGGTTAGCCACCCTGGGTGTACCTCTGGACCTTTTGGCTATCTCCATTGCCCCTTCATCTGTGACAAAAATATTTAGTATCTTAGCTGAACGATGCACGATCTTATATATATCCTCAGGCTTATAAAAATCCAACCGGCTGACCACACCGAATCTGGACCTTAAAGGTGAAGTCAAGAGTCCCGCCCGTGTTGTTGCACCGATCAGGGTAAACCGGTTCAGGTTTATCTTTACCGATCTGGCAGAAGGACCTTTTTCTATCATTATGTCTAAGGTGAAATCTTCCATAGCCGGATATAGATATTCTTCTACTATATGACTCAGACGGTGAATTTCATCTATAAATAAAACTTCCCCTTTTTGCAGATTAGTCAAAATGCCGGCTAAGTCCGCTGGTTTTTCTAAAATGGGACCTGAGGTAGATTTTATATTCGTCCCTATCTCCTTGGCGATGATGAAGGCTAAGGTAGTCTTTCCCAGTCCTGGAGGACCATAGAAAAGAGTGTGCTCCAAGGACTCTTTTCTTTTTCTGGCCGCCTGAATGAAAATATTCAAGTTTTCCTTAACTTTATCCTGCCCTACAAACTCCTCGAAACGGGTAGGACGCAGAGTTAAATCTAATTCCTGCTCTTCAGTGGAAACCTGGGGGGATGTGATTCTTTCTGTCATAATCTCAAACCTGTAGGTCGGGTTGCCCTGTCTACTACCTACTGTCTACTGTTTTCTGTCTACTTGCCTCAAAGCTTTCTTAATCAATTCCTCTACTGTCAGCTTCTCTTTAATCCCTTCTTTCCCTTTGTCAATCGCTTTTTTTGCTTCGTAGCGGCTGTATCCTAAGGAGCAAAGGGCTAAAATCGCTTCCTGTTCGATCAGTGCTTCGGTTTGACTTTTTGAATCGACTTTCAACTCTTTTTTCAGGTCCAGTTTTCCGAATTTTTCCTTAAGCTCTACTACTAACCTCTGAGCAGTTTTCCTGCCTATGCCCGGGATGTTGGTGAGAAAGTCAATGTGCTCCTCCATTATCGCCCTGTGAAAATCCTCAACTGAGATGAAAGATAAAATCCCCAGCCCGGTCTTTGGACCAATCCCGTTAACCGAGATCAGAAGCTCGAAAAGCCATTTCTCTTCCGGGGTGTAAAACCCGAAAAGCTGAAGGCAGTCTTCCCGCACATGCTGGTAGGTTATGATTTTTACCTTTGAGCCTGGCTCACCTAACCTGTCGTAAGTGGAGATAGGTATATTAACACAATATCCCACCCCATTTACATCCAGGATTAATTGGGTGGGATTTTTCTCTACCAGTTTACCTTCTAAATAGGCGATCAAAATTTTCTTCCTATTTGATAAATAGATGGTTCAGAGTGCTCTGAAAAACTTTTTCTGCAGGGCTGGGAGCCCTGCCTACGTGTTCGTAAGGTTTTGATTTCTCGTAGGTCGGGCACCTCTGCCCGACCACTCTTTTTTTTAGAGACCTCGTTAGGTATCCTTGATCATCTCCTTTAAACGTTTTTTACTATTTAACTTGTTCAAATGACACAGGGCAATAGCCAGGGCATCTGAGGCATCTTCAGGCTCAGGCAGGTTTTTGAGTTGCAGGATATTTTTCACCATATACTGTACCTGGGTCTTGGAAGCTGCTCCTGTGCCGACGATAGAGGATTTAACTTCTCTGGGCGAATATTCGGCAATCGGGATTTTCGCCTGGGCACCTGCCAGTAAAGCCACACCCCTTACCTGTCCCATTACCAGAGCAGATTTAGCATTTTTACTGTAAAAAGCTTCTTCAATTGCTAACTGGTCTGGCTTTATCCTGGAGATGACATCAATAATGCCTGAGTATATCTCTTCCAATCTTAAGGACAATGGTTTTTTATAGGAAACCTTAATGGTGCCATAGTCGATCAGTACTGCTTTGTCATGATCTCCTTTTACCACGCCGTACCCGGTTACTACGCTCCCCGGGTCTATGCCCAGGATTATCATATCGTCCTTACTCAAGTACCTGCCTCCAGTTTGTAGTTTGTAGGTCGGGCTGTCCCGACTTTGGCGGGACTGCCCGACAAATTGTTGTGTCGGGTGGCTTGCGCAACCCGACCTACTTTTTATATTCCATCTAAGATTTTACGCTCATCTTCTCCATTATCTCTTCTGCGATATCGAAGTTGGCATATACCTTCGACACGTCCTCGTGGTCTTCCAGACCTTCCATCAGCTTGAGCATTTGCTCAGCCTCTTTCCCTTCTAATTTCACAGTGGTCTGAGGAAGCATAGTCTGTTCTGCGCTGGAATATTTTATTTTATTCTGGTCTAAAGCCTGTTTGACCGTCTCAAATCGATTGTAAGGGATAACAATCTCATAATATTCCTTTTCAGACTTCATATCTATTGCTCCTGCTTCTAACACGATTTCCAGGAGCTTATCCTCATCCACTGGTGCTTTCTCTACCAGGATTAACCCCCTCTTTTCAAACATCCAGCCAACGCACCCGACCTCGCCTAAATTGCCTCCGTAACGGTCAAAGATATGCCTGATCTCGGAAACGGTTCGGTTTTTATTATCAGTGGTGACTTCCACTAAAATTGCCACTCCACCTGGTCCATATCCTTCATAGCTGACCTCTTCATAGGAAACTCCGGGAAGCTCACCTGTCCCTTTTTTTATGGCTCTATCGATATTGGATGCCGGCATATTAGCCGCTTTAGCGGTCAGAATTGCAGTTCTTAACCTGGGATTCCCATCAGGATCTCCTCCACCATGCCTTGCCGCCACGGTTAGCTCCTTTATGAGCTTGGTGAAGACCTTCCCTCTTTCCGCATCAGTCTTCTCTTTCTTTCTCTTTATGGTCGCCCATTTCGAATGACCAGACATATTTCTCTCTCCTCCCTTGGATCCATTCTTGGATCTTTCAGGTCCTGCGGATCCGTTTCACGGATTAATGAACTTATTTCCTTTTATAATAAACAGAATCTATCGAAAAAAGGCAATAGAAAATTTGATTTCTTTGGATGGATATAGTATGAGTATGTTGGGCTGTCGAGGACTATCCTACAAATTCTATTATGAGTCAGGCAGCTTGCGCAACCAGACCTACCTTCTACTAGGATTCAAAGAAGAATTCCAGTTCAAATGGAATCTGATCATGAGCAGACCATCTCGCTTAAAAGACAGCTTATTGTGCAGTTGCAGCAGCAATAGTCCACCCGACATTCATCTGGCAAACATGATCCCGATGCCGATTCTGGTTAGGGACCTCTTGTAGTCTACAAGGCTTTCCCCATAACCATGCGAAATCCGGAAGCTGAAAAAGCTCGTTGTGCTTTTGGGAACCGGCAGATTGTAGTTCAGGACGACGCCACCTTTGCCGGTATGAATGTTACCTCGGAGCATCACATGTATGGCGTGAGTCCACATGAACTTGTAATACAAATGAATATCGCTGTAGCCGAGAAAATCAGTGATATCGGGGTTATCGTCGCCTACCGCCGCCTCAGGGAATTCCTTCTCGTCTTCAGGTAGCCGATACCGGAGTTTGAGATACAGGAGGAGGTTTGAACGATAGTAATAGGGGCACGCGTAGAGCAAATTCCAGCTTCGTGAAATGGGAGGTTTCTGCCCGTTCGATTCATGCTCGAATCCTATATCCGCGCCAATCTGTCCGGCATAGAATGGGAACCGCTTGGTGCGGTAGAATAGCTCCGGGTTATAGTCCGTTTCCCGAAATGGTGCCGAGTTATTGCGATCATAAGCCTGCCAAAAGGAAATTTGGGTATAGGCAAAATATATCGGCGTGTTGAATATCCGGTACTTGGCGCTCAACTGAAACACGGCCTCTGTCCTGGCGCCGTTGTACTGGTCAGAGAACGTAACGGGTAACATGAACATCTCTTTATGCAAGGACAGACCGGGTCCCGTCCGTATCATCTGAAAGCTCTCCGAAGATTCCTGTGCACCGGCAGGTGCCGCCAGCAACACGATCAAGAGAAGATATCTTGCAAGAACGAATTTGTCTTCTGTTTTGGGCCTCATCGAAGCAACCTCCATTGTCCTGCCCCCGGCTATTGTACCACTTTTTAAGCAATTGTCAAGGTATTTTGAGGTTTTATTGCTTACGGTGTTGGGGGGTCTACGAGACGAGTTTAGAACTTTTTTCATTACAGAATGCCCAGATTTAATCCTCTTGCGACATACTCAGGAACTGATTGCCCAGATTAGGATGTAGATAATTGAGAAGCTCTGCTCGTGATGACCTCGTGAATTTAAAGGGGGGCTTGTGCGAAATAAGATTTCGCACTCTAGCCAAAGTGGTAAATTAAGCTCCTTAAATTGTTTCACAAACAATTAATTATTCGTGAAACTTACTCACGCCACCCCAAGTTCCAAACCACTTGTTACCTGAAGCATCAATGGCTATTGCATAGACATTGTTATCAGCCAGACCGCTGTTCGAGGTATTGTAGGTGGTCCAGGTAGTGTTGTCAAACTTACTCACACCGCCACCAACAGTTCCAAACCACTTATTCCCGGAGGCATCAATAGTTATTTCCGCGACATTGTTGTTAACCAGACCGCTGTTTGAGGTATTGTAGGTGGTCCAGGTAGTGCCGTCAAACTTACTCACACCACCAACAGTTCCAAACCACTTATTGCCTGAGGCATCAATGGCTACAACCATGACAGAGTTGTTAGCCAGACCGCTGTACCAGGTGGTCCAGAGAGCGCCGTCAAACTTGCTTACACCGTCAGCAGTTCCAAACCACTTATTGCCTGAGGCATCTATGACTATTGCATAGACATTGTTGTCAGCCAGACCGCTGTTAAGGGTATCATAGGTGGTCCAGTTAGTGTTGTCAAACTTACTCACACCACCATTCCAAGTTCCAAACCACTTGTTGCCTGAGGCATCAATGGCTATTGCCCAGACAGTGTTGTTAGCCAGACCGCTGTTAAGGGTATCATAGGTGGTCCAGTTAGTGTTGTCAAACTTACTCACACCACCATTCCAAGTTCCAAACCACTTATTGCCTGAGGCATCAATGGCTATTGCCCAGACATAGTTGTTCGCCAGACCGCTGTTTGAGGTGCTATAGGTGACCCAGTTTGACTGCGGTGGATTACTTTGGGTTGGGCTTTTCTTTTTACAGGCAGAGAACATAAATACAGCGACAAACAATGCTACTAAGATCAGATTAAACCGTCTTTTTAACATCTTCAATCCTCCTGAGGTTTGAAAGCCTCTGTTAGATGGGAGAAGTTGGGGTGCAGGGGTCAAACCCCCGCACCCCAAAGAAATTCAAGAGTGAATCAATCATGGTTCTGTCGAAGATGCTTTTCTTTTAATAAGCTAAGGCGTTAATGGTAAGTGCCACAGATAAAACAGTAGTGCTCGATCCAATCCCGAACAGCGCCAGAGAGCTGGGTTTCCCCCAGCCTAAATCCAATTCGACGTAAAAATGGTTTCTGAACTCATAGCCTGCTCCGGCGTACAGACCACCGCCAAACTTGATCTCAGAGTGAGATTCGAATGGAAGGGACAGCGTAGATACTCCAACCCCGCCAGTTATAAAATAAGATGGTGCTTCCGGTTTGAAATAATAAGTTACTCCCGGACCCCAGAAGCCGCTAGCCATGATGACATCTTCACTCATGCT
>Ga0315277_10006201_pt1 | contig 15717 bp, 11 predicted proteins | sample YL17G05_15_MG_FD_203695 | JGI IMG/M metagenome (GOLD analysis project Ga0315277, IMG submission 203695) | Sediment microbial communities from Yellowstone Lake, YNP, Wyoming, USA - YL17G05_15 | ecosystem: Environmental > Aquatic > Freshwater > Lake > Sediment | place: USA: Wyoming | collected...
GCGGGATGGCGACGATATCCTCTACGAATTGCCCGTGAACTTCGCCCAGGCAGCTTTGGGAGACGAGGTCGAGGTGCCGACGCTCGACGGTAACGTCGCTCTGAAGATACCCGTAGGCTGTCAAGGTGGCAGGGTGTTCCGGCTCAAAGAAAGAGGCGTTCCCCATCTTCGCAGCCACGGGCGGGGCGATCAACTGGTCAGGGTCTTCGTCGTGACCCCGCAGTCCCTCGACGATAGGCAGAAGAAGCTGTTCAAGGAGCTGGCGAAGACGCTGGGCAAGGCGACTCTGCCCCAGGATGAGAAGAGCTTCTTCGAGAAGATCAAGGACAGCCTGGGGGGCAGTGCTTGATCACGCGACCAGACTGAGCATCAGTTCGTCATGCACCGCTTCTTTCTCCCTCAAGACAGCTTCTCTGGCTCCACTGTGATTATCCCCCCGAAGCTGGTTCATCAGTTGCGCAACGTGCTCCGTCTTAGTCCTGGTGATTGCATCGTTGCTCTCGACAATGGCGGCTGGGAATACGAGGTCGAGCTCAGAAGGGCGGCCCGTGGCGGCCTGGAAGGAGCCGTCCTGAGCAGAGCCCCAGCCACAGGTGAGCCCGGTACCAGGATCACTCTGTATCAGGCGCTGCTCAAGGGAACCAAGTTCGAGCTGGTGCTTCAGAAGTGCACGGAGATCGGCGTCGCTGCCTTTGCCCCGATAGTCTGCGAGCGGTGCGTGGCGGGTGAACCGACGGCCAGCCGGGCGGGACGCTGGCAGAAGATAATCGCCGAGGCGGCGGAGCAGTCGGGGCGGGGTAGGCTGCCTGCCCTGCGCAATGTGGAGTCATTCAGGGAGGCCTGCGAGGGAGCAACAGGGACATCCCTTCTGCCCTGGGAGGGCGAGAGGTCGGCAGCCATCCGGTCTCGTTTGAAGAAGACTGGACGAACTGATGACGGCGCGCAGGTGAACATCTTCATCGGCCCCGAGGGCGGTTTCACCGTGGAGGAAGTCAAGTTCGCGGAAGGCTGTGGCATCGTGCCTGTCAGCCTGGGCAGGCGCATTCTGAGGGCGGAGACCGCGGGTCTGGTAGCTGCTTCAGTCGTGCTGTACGAGTTCGGGGACATGGATTGCGCCGGCCGGGGGCCGGGGAGCCACAAGAGGCCGAAACCAGCGACAGAGAAGTGAGTGCGGGCTGCTTCCCCTGTCATTGCGAGGCGCCGCAGGCGCCGTGGCAATCGCCCTGATTGGGGTGCGCGTGCAGTACCGGGCGGTTGCCACGCCTGGCCCCTGCCCTTGACTGCGTTCAGGGTCAGGGCCATGGCCATGGCTCGCAACGACACAAAGCACCTGGCCCGCCTTCCGCCGGTCTCTCCTCGGGCAGCACGGTTGCAGCAGGTGTCCGCCGTCATCCTATTCTCGGCGTTTGGCGCCTGTCTTCCAGCGGGCCATCTTGTCGGCCAACTGCGCATAGGTCGAATCCAGCGCCTCGGGTATCACCCTGGTGTCGCACACCACTGAAATGAAGTTGGTGTCGCCGCTCCAGCGGGGCACGATGTGAGTATGAACGTGCCCCTCGACTCCAGCTCCTGCAATCCTGCCGAGGTTGATGCCGATATTGAAGCCTGCCGGCTTGTATGCCTCGGTGAGCGCCCCGGCGCTTCTTCTCACCAGGTCGAAGTGCTCGAACAGCTCATCATCGGATAGCGAGTCCAGATCGGCCAGGTGGCGGTACGGGGCCACCATCAGGTGGCCCGGGTTGTAGGGATAGGCATTCAGGATGACGAAGTTCGCCTTCCCGCGGAAGAGTATATGATTCTGGCTGTCCCGTTTCTCGTTGCACTTCTGGCAGAAGATGCATTCCTTCGTCTTTGCGCTCCGGATGTACTCGATTCTCCAGGGTGCCCATATCTTCCTCACTGATTGTTCCTTTCGCCTGTCTGCAATCGTCTCGCGCTCTTGGGCATTCTATCAGAAGCGCCAACCTTTTTCGAACGAGGTATGGGGACATGCTATACTCTTAGAAGCAAAGGGAGGGTGGGAGACCGTCGAGCCGAGGACAAAGGAGCTACCGATGGTTGGCTTGTACTTGGCATCCACGGGGGAGGCTTCTGGTAAGAGCGCCCTGTGTGCCGCTCTGGGGAGGGAACTTAAGGCGGGCGGGAAGAGGGTGGGCTATCTGAAGCCTGTCGCCGTCGTTCAGCCTGGAACAGCGCAGCCGGACAAGGATGCGCCCAGGATGAAGGAGATCCTGGGTCTGGAAGAGGCTGTCGAGTGGCTGAGCCCCGTCTCCATCTCTGCTGCTGACCTGGCAGCAGCGGCTGGCAATGCGGAACCCGGCTGGCTCAAGAAGGTTCAGGGAGCGTACGCTCGGGCGGCTCAGGGGAAGGATGTTGTCCTTCTCGAAGGCCTGAGCGGGTTGAAGTCAGGAAGCGAACCGGTGCGGGCGGCGGCGCGAGTTGCCGGCGCGCTTGAGGCGAAAGCGATACTGCTTGTTGTCTATGAGAGCGACCTCTCGGTGGACGCCCTGGTCGCTGTGGCCGGTGCGTTTGGCGACAGGTTGCTCGGCGTCGTGGTCAACGCCGTCCCCGAACGCAGGATGGAGCGGTTCAAAGCGGTGGTGACGCCTGCACTCGGGAAGAGCGGGATCAAGATTCTGGGTGTATTGCCCGAAGACCGTTCTCTGTTGACCGTCACCGTTGGGGAGCTGGCCGAACACCTGGGTGGCCGGTTCGTGAACAACGGCGAGCACTCCAATGATCTCGTTGAGAGCGTGTTGGTGGGGGCGCTGTCCTTCGACTCGGCGTCCTACTTGAATCTGAGGGACAACAAGGCGGTGATAACCCGCGGCGATCGCCCTGATATTCAGTTGGTGGCCTTGAACACCTCAACCGTGTGCCTCGTGCTCACCGACAACGTCGGGCCCAACGCTACGATTCTGAGCCGAGCGCAAGAGTTACACGTGCCAGTAGTTGTTGTGGACAAGAGCACCACCGCCACGGCTGAGTCCCTGGACGGACTGCTTGACCGGGCGCAGTTCCACCACGAGAAGAAGCTGGAGCGGCTAGGCGAGCTTCTGGATGAGCATTTTGACCTGGACGCCATCTACGACGCGATTTAGGACGGGTCAGGTATCTTAGCGTTTCCTGGTATTCCATCGTAGGGGCACAGTGCACTGTGCCCCTACGCGAGATTCCCCATGTCATTGCGAGACCATCGTCCTTCGCGCCGCGAAGGACGAGGCGCGGCAATCTCCTGGTCTACGAAGCACTGACGTCCGATCAGCCCCGTCCACCGACCCCGGTTTCCCGTGATACTGGGCGATTGCCACGGCGCCTGCGGCGCCTCGCAATGACAGGTAGGGGAACCGCATGCCGCGGCCCTACCGTTTTGGGCTGTGACAAAAGTCACTGACCGCGTCGCCCGTTGTAGACATAATGTTTTGGAATCCGGTTGCGGTTTTGTGTCCCGCGGATGGATGGTTCTGGTATAATTCGGGCCGTCCGACATGCGGGAAGGAGGTGTGGGAGTTGAATCTGAATAAGTTCACGGAAAAGGCTCAGGAGGCGGTACTGTCTGCTCAGCAGCTTGCCGAGAGCCGGCACCACAGCCAACTGGATGCGGAGCACCTTCTGATGGCGCTCCTGATGCAGGCGGAGGGGCTGGCGCCACAGGTGTTGGGCAAGCTCAACGCGGACATAGATGCGATCAGACGCGAAACCGAGGCGCTGCTGTCGCGCCAGGCACAGGCCTACGGGGCGACTCAGGTGTACATGTCACCCAGGCTGAAGCAGGTGCTCGACAGTGCTCAGAAGGAAGCCGAAAGGATGAAGGATGAGTACGTGAGCACTGAGCATCTGCTTATTGCCATCGCCGAGGAACCGGGCAAAGGGGGCGCGGGCGAGATGCTCCGGAAGCACGGCGTCACGCGGGACAGCATCTATGGCGTTCTGGCGAGCATACGGGGGAGCCAGCGGGTCACCGACCAGAATCCCGAAGGTAAGTATCAGGCGCTGGAGAAATACGGCCGCGACCTGACCGAGCTGGCTCGGCGCGGCAAGCTTGACCCGGTGATTGGCAGGGACGAGGAGATCAGGCGCGTCATCCAGGTGCTGTCGCGCCGCACTAAGAACAACCCGGTGCTCATCGGCGAGCCGGGCGTCGGCAAGACTGCCATCGTTGAAGGTCTGGCCTCCAGGATAGTCAGGAAGGACGTGCCGGAAGGCCTCAAGAACAAGAGGCTGGTGGCCCTCGATTTGGGCGCGCTCGTTGCCGGGTCGAAGTACCGCGGCGAGTTCGAGGAGCGGCTCAAGGCAGTGCTGAAGGAGATTCAGGAGTCACAGGGCGAGGTCATCCTTTTCATCGATGAGTTGCATACGGTGGTCGGGGCGGGTGCAGCGGAAGGGGCAATGGATGCCTCCAACATGCTCAAGCCGATGCTCGCTCGCGGTGAGCTTCACTGCGTGGGCGCGACCACGCTGAATGAGTACCGCAAGCGCATCGAGAAAGACGCGGCGCTGGAGAGGCGGTTCCAGCCTGTGCTGGTCGAAGAGCCGACGGTGGAGGACACCATCAGCATCCTGCGGGGACTGCGCGAGAGATATGAGATACACCACGGGGTCAAGATAAAGGACTCCGCGATGGTGGCAGCGGCTGTGCTGTCTCACCGCTACATCAGCGACCGGTTCCTGCCCGACAAGGCTATCGACCTTATCGACGAGGCTGCCTCCAAGCTTCGTACCGAGATAGACAGCATGCCTGCCGAGCTCGACGAAGTCGAACGGCGCACGATGCAGCTCGAGATAGAACGCGAGGCGCTGAAGAAGGAGAAGGACGCTGCATCGAAGGAACGGCTGGCCAACATTGAGAAGGAGCTCGCCGACCTGAAGGAGGAGGGCGGCCGTCTCAGAGCGCAGTGGCAGCAGGAGAAGGACGCGATACAGGACATCAGAGAGCTCAAGGAGAAGATCGAGCAGGCAAACATCGAGGTCGAGCGCGCTGAGAGGAGCTCCGACCTGGGCAAAGCGGCACAACTGAAGTACGGCACTATGGTGGAACTGGAACGACAGCTCAAGGAGAAAGAGGCCAGGCTGGCGGCGGTGCAGAAAGAGCACAAGATGCTGAAGGAGGAGGTGGACGAGGAGGATGTTGCCGAGGTCGTCAGCCGGTGGAGTCATGTCCCCGTCAGCAAGCTTATGGAGGGCGAGATCCAGAAGCTGCTCCACATGGAGGAACGCATACACCAGAGGGTCGTGGGCCAGGATGAAGCGGTAAGCGCCGTGAGCAACGCCATACGGCGGGCTCGCGCGGGGATTCAGGACCCCAACCGGCCTCTGGGCAGCTTCATCTTCCTCGGGCCGACCGGGGTCGGCAAGACGGAACTGGCGCGGGCTCTGGCCGAGTTCCTGTTCGACAACGAGCAGGCGATGGTCAGGCTAGACATGTCCGAGTACATGGAGAAGCACACGGTATCGCGGCTCATCGGCGCGCCGCCAGGATACGTCGGCTACGACGAAGGCGGACAGCTCACCGAGGCGATAAGGCGCAAGCCGTACTCGGTGGTTCTCTTCGATGAGGTCGAGAAGGCTCAGGCCGATGTGTTCAACATACTGCTTCAGATACTCGACGACGGGCGGCTGACCGACGGGCACGGCCGAACTGTGGACTTCAAGAATACGGTGGTCATAATGACGTCGAACCTGGGCAGCCAGTGGTTCAACGACCGACGGCGGGTGGCGAGGAGAAGGTCCGGGAGCTCATCATGGGCGCGCTCAGGGCGCAGTTCCGCCCCGAGTTCCTGAACCGCGTGGACGAGGTCATCATCTTCCATTCGCTCACGCGCGGGGACATCGAGAAGATCGTGGACATCCAGCTCAAGAAGCTGAGTCAACGCCTTGCAGAGCGGCACATTGACATCGAGATGACGCCCGCCGCGAAGGAAGTGGTTGTCTCGGAAGGCTTCGATCCCACGTACGGGGCGCGCCCCTTGAAGCGAACAATTCAGCGGGAGGTGCTGGACCCACTGGCGTTCAAGGTGCTCGACGGCGCTTTCGCGGAGGGCGACAGCATCGTTGTTGACGCCTCGGGAGGGGAGATTGTGTTCCGCAAGGCTGGGAAGAAGGGGCGCGCAGGCCGTGAGCCGAAAGGCTGAAGGTAATGCCGTGATGAGGCAAGGGGGCAGCAGATGGACGTGAAGTTGTATACTTCGCCGACCTGCGGCTACTGCCATCAGGCGAAGAGGTACCTCTCGGAACGCGGCGTGCCGTTCACTGAGTTCGATGTGTCGTTGGATCGCGCCGCGGCGCAGGAGGTCGTCCGGCTGACCGGACAGATGGGCGTGCCCGTTATCGTGGTTGACGGGGAGGTTGTGGTGGGCTTCGAGCGGCCGCACTTGGAGCGGTTGCTGGCTGCCAAGGGCGGCGCGCAACGGCCGCGTTTCGGGCTGAGGGTGGCGGATGCCAGCCGGGTTGCCCGGAAGGTCGGGGCAGTGCCGGTCTTCGGTGCCCTCGTGGGGGGCGTGGCGCCCGGGTCTCCCGGGGAGCGCGCCGGTATCAGGAATGGGGACATCATCACCGAGGTCAACATGAGGCCGGTTCGCAACGCCGACGACCTCGAGCAGGTACTGGCCAACCTTGGCCATGGCAGCAGGGTGACGTTGGTTTTCCTTCGAGGCGAGCAGCGGCTGGCAGCCGAGACCGTGGTGTAGGTGTGGAGCGCCTTTCCAGGCGCGATCAGTCGAGGCTAGAAAGCCTCTCCCACAATTGAGAGCCCTCCACGCATGGCAGCGGGAATTCACCATGTCATTCTGAGCCGAAGCCCTGAGCGCCGCGTCGCCGTGTCCCTATTATCGGCCGATACGTTGGTTTATAATGTTAGCCGCTCATACGTTGCCGGGGCAGGGTAAAGGAGGGCATCATGGTTCAGTTTCGGCGGGACTGGTTTGGCCAGATGGACGTGATGGAGCAGGAGATGAACCGTTTGCTGGAGCACTTCGCCGGCTGCAAGCCTCCGCAGGTTCGGTTCTCTCCGTCGGTGTGGGAGCCCGCCATTGACGTTTTCGAGACCGATGACAACCTTGTGGTGATTGTGGAGCTGGCCGGTGTCGAGCGGTCAGACATTGAACTGATGGCTGACCGGGAGACCCTCACGGTACGCGGGTGCAGAGGCAAGGTTTCGCATGCGAGTGGGAAGAGGGCCTACTACCGCATGGAGATTGCAGGTGGACCGTTCGCGAGGACGATAAGCCTCCCCGTACCTATCGATACTGTGAATATGACAGCATCCTACGCAGACGGTCTCGTTGAGGTCGTCCTGCCCAAGGAGAAGCCGAAAGCGAGCCAGAAGGTCAGGATCCAGGGCAGCGAGTCGAAGTCATAGGGAGGCAGAGATGTCGCCAGTTACTGAGAAACCGGAAGAGAAGACAACCGAGGTCACGGTGCCCGGGGAACTCAACATTATCGCGGAAGGGCAGGGCGTAGTGTTCCCCGCCATGATTGTCCCCATCGCTGTCACCGACGAGAAGACCATAAAGCTGATCGACGATGCAGTAGCTGGGGGCAAAGTTGTAGGCATGTTCTCCAAACGACCCGGCGTCGAAGGGCCGCCCTCGGCAAGCCTGCATCAGACTGGCACTGCCTCCAGCATCGTCAGGATGTTGAAGATGCCGGACGGCTCGGTCAGAGCTCTGCTTCAAGGGATCAGCCGGGTCAGGCTGCTCGAGTTGGTGCAGGTCGAGCCCTATTTGAGAGGGAAAGTCCAGGCCCTGGAAGAGAAGCTCGAGAAGACGCCCGAGCTGGAAGCCCTTGTCAGAAACCTTCAGTCGCTCTTCCAGAAAATGGTTGAGCTGTCGCCAAACCTTCCTGACGAACTCTCAGTGGCAGCCGTCAATCTAACTGAACCGGGCATGCTCGCGGATTTCGTGGCAGCCCACGCCAACGTCAGACCTGAGGAGGGTCAGGAGATTCTCGAGACGCTCGACGTGCGAAGCCGCATCGACAAGCTCATGGTGTTTGTGAATCGAGAACTCGAGATCCTGGAGCTGCGCAGCAAGATCCAATCGCGAGTCAAAGACGAGATCGATAAGAACCAGAGAGAGTTCATGCTCAGGGAGCAGCTCAAGGCCATCCAGAGGGAGTTGGGCGAGGTTGATGAGCGCACCGTGGAGATGAACGAGCTCAGGGCGAAGATCGAACAGGCGAAGCTGCCCACAGAGGCCGCTAAGGAAGCCGAACGGGAGCTGGACCGCCTGTCCAGGATGCCGCCCCAGGCTGCTGAGTACACTACCTCGCGCACCTATCTTGACTGGCTGGTGTCTCTGCCCTGGTCGGTAGGCACCGAAGACAACCTCGACGTGCGCAAGGCCCGGCAGATTCTCGACGAGGATCACTACGACCTGGAGAAGGTCAAGGAGAGGATTCTCGACTACCTGGCAGTGCGGAGTCTGAAGAAGGACATGAAGGGCCCTATTCTGTGCTTCGTGGGCCCTCCCGGTACAGGGAAGACCTCAATAGGCAAGTCCATCGCCCGCGCGCTGGGCCGCAAGTTCATTCGCATCTCGCTGGGAGGCATCAGGGACGAGGCAGAGATCAGAGGGCACAGGCGAACGTATGTCGGGGCCCTTCCCGGCAGGATAATCCAGGGCATTCGGCGTGCCGGGTCTAATAACCCGGTCTTCATGCTCGACGAAATCGACAAGGTGGGCGCAGACTTCCGGGGCGACCCCTCGGCGGCGCTGCTTGAGGCCCTGGACCCTGAACAGAACTTCGCGTTCAGCGACCACTATCTTGAGGTGCCTTTTGACCTGTCGAAAGTGATGTTCATCACGACCGCGAACCTGATGGACCCTGTGCCTCCGGCCCTGCGGGACAGGATGGAAGTGCTGGAACTCACGGGCTATACGGAAGCAGAGAAGCTCCGCATCGCCAAGAAGTTCTTGATACCGAAACAGCTCGCGGAGCACGGTCTTTCGCACGACATGCTCTCGATCTCGGACGGCGCCATCATGGGGATTGTCCGCGGGTACACCCGCGAAGCGGGACTGAGGAACCTGGAACGTGAGATCGGCACGATCTGTCGCAAACGGGCCAGGGAGCTTGCCCAGGGTGAGAAGAGGAGAACGCGCATCACGCCCGGGAGGCTGGAGGAGGTCCTCGGGCCGCGGAAGTTCAGGCACGAGGTGGCTGAGCGCTCCGACGAGGTGGGCGTCGCGACGGGGCTCTCCTGGACGCCCGCCGGCGGCGACGTGCTTTTCGTTGAGGCTACACTGATGCCCGGCAAGGGCAATCTTACTCTGACCGGTCAGCTTGGCGATGTAATGCAGGAGTCAGCCCGCGCAGCCCTCAGCTACGCTCGTTCCAGGGCTCAGTCACTCGGCATAGACGATGGGTTCTATGGCAAGAACGACGTGCATATCCACGTCCCCGCAGGGGCCATCCCCAAGGACGGCCCCTCGGCTGGCATCACTATGGCCGTGTCGCTGATATCGGCGCTGACCAGGCGGCCCGTAAGCAAAGACGTGGCCATGACCGGCGAGATCACTCTTCGAGGGAAAGTACTCCCTGTGGGGGGTATCAAGGAGAAAGTGCTGGCCGCGAACAGAGCTGGAGTCAAGAGGGTGCTCCTGCCCAAGGACAACGAGAGGGACTTGCAGGAAGTGCCGCAAAACGTCAGAAGCCAGCTCGACTTCGTCTTCGTCGACCACATCGAGCAGGTCCTGAAAGAAACGCTCCAGACGGCTGGCACTGCGGCCCGTCGTGCCCCTTCGCGGTAGCACTCGCGGGGCCTTTCACGAAGCTTGGCGCTGTGTTCGGTTTCAATCCCTTCCCGGCCGTGTTCCTGCTGTACCTGCCGGGGATCGCAGCGGTTTACATAATCACGGCGGAGATCGCAAAGAGGCTGTTCTGCGCCAGAATTGCGTCTTAGTGCCCGCAAGTGCGGAACGAGGTGGAGGAAGCTTGGTCGGCCGCTAGTCCACTTTCTTGGGCAGCCAGCCCCGGCTCTTCACCCACCAGTAGGCGAGGAAGGTGGCGACCAGGGTGGAGCCGACCAGCAGGCCCCAATACCAGCCCACGTCCTCGGGCCCCATCCCGAAGGCGGAATTGCCGAGGATTGTGGCCAGGGTGTTGGGGACGAGGACTGCCGTGCCTATGATGGTCAGATAGGTCATCATTAAGGCCATCCTGTTGTTGAGAGCCTGAAGCTGATTGTTATAGATGGTTTGCATGACCTCCAGCCCTGAGGCCAGAACCTCCGACATGTGCTCGGCAAGCGCGATTTGCCTGTTCACATCCTCAGCGAGCAGGGTCATTTTGTGGAGCAGCTTCTGGTTGTCCGTCATGAGCTCTGCATCGCCGTACTGGAGGGCATGGAGCACGTCCACGGTGTGCCACAGGGCATTCAAGTAGGTTATCAGGGCGTGCTTCATCTCGTAGATCTCTGGCCCCAGTTTGTCTCGAGGCGTTTTGGGATTCATCAGGTCCCTGTTGAGTTCGTCCCCTCGTTCCTCAATTTGCCTCAGGTGCTCGAAGTTTCTCTGGTTGGTCTCATCGATGATGCGCATCAAGAGCATGGTAAGTTTGTCTTCGGGGCTTGCCTCGACGGGTATCTTCCTCAGGATGATGTCGGAATATCTCCGAAGGCGGGTGAATCTTCGGTCCACGCTGTGTGGGTGGATGGTCAGGACGAAGTTCTTGCGCAACAGTATCAGTAGCGGATGCGGTTCCACCTGGAACTGGCGAACCTGGACAGAGGGGAGCTTTATCCCCATCTCGGTGTTGAAGTCCTGATACGTCAGGCGGGAAGAGCCGGTCAGCGACGCGATGAGCAGTTCGCTGAAGCCGAGTTGAGCTGCGGCAACGGGAGCGTCCTTCTCGAAGTCATCAGTCCAGCGATCGACCCAGGCGATGGCCGACCCGTTGAGTTTCTCCACGAAGTCCGCGGGCGCCTCGGCGTCCATTTTGAAGGTGCCCCCCGGAGGGACTACACTGACGCAGAACCAGTGCTTCTGAAAGGCCTCGGCTGCGCCCGGTTCAACTCGTTGGTTCACGGCGTTGTTCCGGAATTCGTTCATCGCTTGTGCTTTCTAGCCCGCCTCATGCGCGATGCCGCCACGGGGCCACGGTGCGGCTGGGTTCGATGTCCAGACTGCTGACGCTCCGCGAGAGCGTCAGCAGTACATGACGAAGCCGCATCTGGATGGAGAGACACCGCAGGTTGCCTTGCTCTGCGCTGCAGAGACACAATGGCACTAAGAAGATTCTCGTCTTGGGTGGAGGGATTGTCAACCGACTGCGCGGGTGTGTCGGCTGCCGGGCTCTCGGCATTGAGGCCACGGTGAGAAGGCGGGTCTGACGCCTGCTCCGACGTTAGGCGGTAGAGGTAGAGTCCCTGCCATTGGGGTCATGTTAGCGGGCAGCGACCGGTAGACCAATAGTGGCCGAGTCACCACCGAAGAAAGGGATGAACATAGCCCGTTGTTGAGCATCGTGCTCAGCGCTTGTGCTCTTTGGGGCCGAGATAGGCGTTGGTCAAGTACTGAAAGACCATGCGTTCCGTGTTGTAGTAGGAGCCGTTGAGCGAAATGGCCCAGCGCATGACCTTGGCGTACTCGCCCGGCTGTTTGTAGAACATCGGGACAATGACCCGCTCCAGCTTGTCGTGGAGCGAAGCCATGTCTTTGCCCTGGTCGCTCTCGCCCTCCCAGGTCTCCCCGATGGACCAGCCGGTCACCCCTTCGACGCATCCCTCGACCCACCAGCCGTCAAGCACACTCAGGCTGGGCACACCGTTGAGCGCGGCCTTCATGCCGCTGGTGCCTGAGGCCTCATAGGGTTTCTGAGGCGTGTTGAGCCACAAATCGACACCGGCGCAGAGCAGCTTCGCCAGCCCCATATCGTAGTCCTCCAGATAGACGACGGGCACGTAATCCTTCAACGCAGCCGAGGCATCAAAGACGCGGCGAATCAGCGCCTTGCCGCCGTCGTCGTTGGGGTGGGCTTTGCCGGCGTATATGGCCTGAAGCGGGCCAACCTGCTTTGCGATCCTCTTCAAACGTTCGAGGTCTGAGAACAGGAGGTCAGCTCTCTTGTAGCCTGTAGCGCGCCGGGCGAAGCCGATGGTGAATGCTGTTGGGCTGAGACGGACGCACGTGCGCCGCTCCACCTCGGCGAGGAGGTCGCGTTTGGCCTCATTGTGGGCCTGCTGGATCTCATCCCGGGGAATACCTATGGCGTAGCGCAGGTAGAGGTTATCGTGGCGCCATTCAGGAATGTGGCGGTCGTACAGGTGGTGGAAAGGAGGAGCTACCCAGGTACCTGCGTGCACGCCGTTGGTGACCGAGTTGATCGGGTACTTGGGGAACATGCCACGGGATATTGCTTCATGGCGCATGGAGACGCCATTGATGTAGTGAGAGAAGACGAGGGCCATATGAGTCATGTTCAGAGCGCCATCAAGCAAGCAGCCTGCGCTCTGCAGTTCCTTGGTTCGGCTGTCACCCAGCACCTGGCGGACCAGGTCCGCATAAAACTTGTCGTGGCCTGCCGGGACGGGAGTGTGCGTGGTAAACACGCAACCATGGCGGACAGCCTCTCGGTCCGCATCGGTCACGGTGCGGAGGCCGCGCCTCGAAGTACGCTCCTCGAGCAGAGCCAGCGCGAGAAGAGCAGAGTGCCCTTCGTTCATGTGATAGACACTCGGCTTCCGGTGTCCGAGGGCGCGCAGCATAGCCACTCCCCCGAGGCCAAGGACAGCTTCCTGGCAGAGGCGATACCTGTCGTCTCCCCCGTACAGGTAGTCGGTGATGGTCTGATCTCGGGGGTCGTTTTCGGGCAAGGCGGTGTCCAGGAAGTAGACGGGCACCTCGTGGCCGGATACGCCGCGCACCACCTGGAGCCACGCGCGCAGACGCACTGGGCGTCCCTCGATGGTGACTTCGGCCCTCGTCGGAAGCGCCTGCAGGTAATCCTGCGGGAACCACTGAGCCGGGCTCTCTGTCTGGGTGCCACGGCTATCCAGGTGCTGCTGGAAGTAGCCCTTGTGGTAGATGAGCGTTATTCCCACCATGGGTATGCCCATATCCGCTGCTGCCCGCAACGTATCGCCTGCCAGCACCCCCAGGCCACCGGAGTACGTCGGCATGGCGGGCTCGAGGCCCACTTCCATGGAGAAATAGGCCACGGTGAGCAGACGAGCTACAGGTCGCGTTGTGGATGCCATTGTGCTCTTACCCTCATATCTTCATCGTTCCGAGCCGAGACGTTGTCGCTTACCGTCAATGGCTGCGAGCAGTTTGTCGAAGGAGGCGGCGAAGGCGGCGACCCCATCCACCTGCAGCTGTTCGGTTACCGCCGCGAGGTCTATGCCGAGGTGACCAACCTCGGTCAGACATCGCCGCGCGTCGTCCAGCCGCTGGAGCAATGATGGCTGGACAGCTCCGTGATCCAGATAAGCTTTCAGTGTCTCGGGCGGCATCGTGTTGACGGTGTCCGGGCCAATGAGCCCCTCGATGTACAGCACGTCGGAATACGTGGGGTTCTTGGTGCTGGTGCTGCCCCACACTGGCCGTTGCACCCTGGCGCCGCGCTGCCTTAGCCTGGCAAACGAATCCCCGTGGAATGTCTCCTGGAACCTTGCGTAGACCGACTTGGTGTTGGCGATGGCGGTCTTGCCACGCAGGGCCAGGGCCTTCGGGGTTCCGACCCTCTCCAGTGCCTTGTCCACGACAGTGTCGACGCGGCTTACGAAGAACGAGGCGACTGAGGCTACACGGCGCGGCTGGGGATGTCGTTCCAACCCTCGAATGTATGCGCCAGCGACTGCGTCATAGTGCGCGGCTGAGAACAGCAGCGTGGCGTTCACATTGACGCCCTCGGCGATCAGTGCCTCGATGGCGGGAATGCCTTCGCGGGTGCCCGGCACTTTTATCATGAGGTTTGGCCGATCGACCTCTCGCCACAGCCGCTTCGCTTCAGCTATTGTCCCCGCTGTGTCACGGGCGAGGCGAGGCGACACTTCGAGGCTGACGAACCCGTCGGCGCCTTCGGAGGCATCGTAGACCGTCCTCAGTATGTCCGCAGCCATCATGATGTCCTCTGTCACCAGCTTCTCACAGATAGCACTCGCGTCCGCGCGGGGCGAAGCCCTCACTGCGTCATGCATGGCTTCATCGTAGTCTGTGCTGTCGCTGACCGCCTTCTCGAAGATCGTGGGATTGCTGGTGAGGCCGCGGACGCCGATATCGACGAGTCGCTTCAGTTCGCCGCCCGTGAGGAGCCCTCGGTCTATGTAGTCCAGCCAGATGGACTGGCCGAGGTTTAGAGTGGCCTTAACTCGATCTATCATCTCGGATTCTCCGTGCTTGCGTCTCTGGACGCCTGACGCCATACGCGCACCATAATAGCTCATTGTGCCGAAAAAATCATATATCAGGACAAGCGAACTGCCAGGGGCAGCGCTCGCTGCCTTGTCTCGCTGCGCGTTTGTTGCTACAATCTTGCTTACTGCCGAAGTCTTGACGCGGCTCAAAGTACTTGTTGGAGAACTCAGGATGGTGGAAATCGAGGAGATGCGGCGGAGGTTTGACAACTCGCCCCATGCTCTCCAGATGGGCATGAAGCTGGTGGAGCTTTCGAAAGGGTATGCCAAGGTGAAGATGGAGGTCAAGAAAGACTTCCTCAACTGGGACAACATCGTTCACGGCGGCGTTATTGCCTCAGTGCTCGACCAGGCCTTTGGCTGCTCTCTGAACACGCTGGAAAACGTCTATGTGGCGGTCCAGTTGAACATAAACTACCTTGCGGCGGCGCCCGTTGGGGAGACCGTGTACGCCGAATCCAGAGTATTGCACGCGGGAAAGAGACTCGGGGTGTCGGAGATGAGTGTGGTAGATTCCAGAGGCAAGACCATCGCCAGAGCTACGGGCACGACCGTGTGCATGGGGCCGAGGACCTAGCCTGGGGCGTGCAGCGACGCGGCAGGAACTGCCACTTGGGAATGTGAGGTGACAGAAATTGATCGTTGAGATGAGCAGGATCGCGACGAGGGAGCAAGTGGACCACGTTGTGGAGAGGGCGCACTCCTTGGGCTTTGAGGTTCAGTTGAACATAGGGACCGAGAAGACCGTGGTGGCGATACTGGGCGGCCACACGGGGAAGACGTCAACCGATGTCTTCGCTGTGCTGCCGGGAGTGGAGAACGTTGCCCGCATAATGAAGCCGTACAAGCTGGCGTCGCGGGAGTTCCATCCGCAGAGCAGCGTCGTGAATGTCAGCGGGGTGGAGATCGGCGGCCAGCGGGTGGTGGTTATGGCGGGACCGTGCGCCGTCGAGAGCGAGCAGCAGCTCATGGAAACCGCGAGGGCGGTCAAAGCAGCCGGGGCATCGGTAGTGAGAGGTGGCGCCTTCAAGCCGAGGACATCGCCTTTTGCCTTTCAGGGCCTGGAGAGGGACGCCCTGAAGATGCTGGCGAAAGTCAAGGCCGATCTTGGGGTGCCAGTCATAACCGAAGTCGTTGACATCAAGAACATCGCGCTGATAGCCAGGCATGCTGACATACTGCAGGTGGGCGCCCGGAACATGCAGAACTTCGCGCTTCTCAAGGAGCTCAGCCTGCTGAAGCACCCCATCTTGTTGAAGCGGGGGCTCTCGGCCACCGTCACCGAGTGGCTGACGGCGGCAGACTATCTGCTGGCTGAAGGCAACCAGCAGGTGATACTGTGTGAGCGTGGGGTGCGTACCTTT
>Ga0315277_10006203_pt1 | contig 15715 bp, 13 predicted proteins | sample YL17G05_15_MG_FD_203695 | JGI IMG/M metagenome (GOLD analysis project Ga0315277, IMG submission 203695) | Sediment microbial communities from Yellowstone Lake, YNP, Wyoming, USA - YL17G05_15 | ecosystem: Environmental > Aquatic > Freshwater > Lake > Sediment | place: USA: Wyoming | collected...
GCGATTTTGTCCGCCGGGAGCGAACAATAGCTCCACGCACCAGTTTTTTCCCGCAGAGCAGGGATAATGACTGTCCCAGTCTCTCGCTCTGGTTATAACCTCTTCTAAGCTCGCGCCACCAGTGGAGTGGCACCGGTACCAGGATATCCGCTGATCCGGTAAGCTCACCGGCCCAGGGCAGCGCGGCCATGAATCGGGCCAGAAATGAGGCCACACTGTAAAAACCCTGGTATTTGAAATGGTGGATCAGCTCGGGAACCGGTCCCATGAACCAGGCTGCGGATCGCACAACTTCCAGTTCAGCGGCAAGCCTGCCGCAGCAGGCACACTGTTCTTCGACCAGGACACTGGGAGAACCGCAGCGCGGGCAGCCTTGTTCTGGAAGCGATACAAGGCCGCTGGAACAGGTATCGCAAAGAATCGCAGCCGAGCTATCCACGTTCCGGCCGCAGGACAGGCAGGCAGGAGGATAGAAAAAATCCAGACACGCCCCCGCCGCAGTTTTCAGGCCGCTCACCATCCATTCAGGCCCTCTTCTTTTTAGCCTTCCTGCTGGTTATTATTACATAAACTCCCAGGATAAATAGAAAGATACAGATCAACTGGTTATTGGTGAGTGCAACCGGCTCCCGGAGCACATATTGCTCGGGTTCATAATAGCGAAAAAAATCGACTGCAAAACGCGCCGGTGCAAAAAACGCAAGCAGTGCCCCGGATAAAACTCCTGCGGCAGGCTTTGCCCGGTCGATCAGCAACAGAATCAAAAAAATCAGGAATCCGTATGCCGAGGAATACAGTTGAGTCGGATGGATGCTTTCATGAAAATGAGCTCCTGCTGCGGAATATAAAGGGAAATGAACACCCCAGGGAAGTGTTGTCGGCAAGCCGTAGCAGCAACCATAGAGAAAGCATCCGATCCTGGTAAGCCCAATGCCCAGAGCGACCGATGGGGCGATAATATCCGCAATCAGCTTGAATTCAATTCTTTTAGCTTTGAGATAATAAAAGCTAACCAGCAAACTCAGGAGCACCCCGCCCATCATCGACAGCCCGCCCTCCCAAATGGAAAAAGAGTTCAGGGGATTATCCGAAAACTGCTGACGGTGAGTAAAGACATAAAAAGCCCTTGAGCCGACAATTGCGGATAAAAGTATATAAAAGGAGAGATCGAGCAATACCGCCTGATCTATCCCGCGAGCCTTTGCTCTTTTTTGGGCGATAAAGTAGCCGACCAGAAAGGAGACAGCCAGCATAACACCATAGCTTTTGATTTCCAGCGGCCCCAGCTTGAGGAGAACAGGATACAATCAGCATCTCTCCAAAAAAATATCAAGCAGAAGTATCTGAATAATTTGACCTTAACCCTGAATGAATGTTTAAAATAATGAAATGAGTCGCTGTAGTCAATGATACTGGCCGGGAAGCTCTTTTTTTTCATATATCCTGAATCTCCGCTGAGGTCTGAAAAAAAAATTTAAAAAAATGAAATCTTTTTTGGAATTCGAGTGTCTTATTAGGCAAGGGCCCAATTTTTAATTACTAATTTAACCTGAGGTATTTAAAAAATGAAAAAGTTGATTATTTTCGGTTCGGTGATCCTGGTTCTTGGTCTTTCGGTCTTTTTCTTTATCCGGGCGAAATCGAACGGCAAGGATAAAAAAATGACCCGTGTGGCCGTGGAACAGGGAACAATTGTCGAAAAAGCCCTGGCAATCGGCAGCATAGGCCCGAAACATGAGATAGTGGTCAAGTCCCAGGTTTCCGGCATCGTGGAAGTATTATATAAGGATGTGGGTGACTTTGTGGAAAAGGGCGAGCCATTGATGTCGGTTAAGCCTGAGCCTACGCCGATCGAGCTGGCCAATGCGAAGAGAGAGCTGGAGCTGGTCGTACTCAACCGGGCCAATGCCAGGCGGGAGCTCGACCGCGCCAGGGACCTGGTCGATAAATCCCTGCTCGCCCAGTCGGAATTCGAAAAGTATGAGAAAAATTTCAAGGAATCTCAGGTAAGGGAAATGCAAGTTCAGGAAAGGCTCGAGCTCCTGGAAAAGGGAAAATCCAGAATAGGGAATACCAATGTGGAGAGCATCATCCGCTCGCCGGTTACGGGAACCATTCTCGAACGGCTGGTCAATTTGGGCGATCCGGTGGTGCCTCTGACCTCCTATCAGCCGGGCACGGAACTTTTGAAGCTGGCGGACATGGAAGACCTCATTTTTGCCGGTACTGTGGATGAGATAGATGTGGGCAAGATCTCCGAGAGCATGCTGGCCCAGATTTATATCGGCGCGCTGCCTGCCGACACCCTGAAAGGCGAGCTCTATTTTATAAGTCCCAAAAGCCGCACCAAAGATAATGCCAATGTTTTCGATATAAGAATAAAGATAAGCCAGAGAGGGAAGAGTACCTTGCGGGCAGGTTATTCGGCCAATGCCGATGTCATTATCAAGAAGAGGGAGAACATTCCCACACTTCCGGAAAGGCTGATCTCTTTCCGCAACGACACGGCTTTTGTCAAGGTTCCCGCGGACTCCGGTATGGCTGAAAAACGAATAGCTATCGGCCTGTCGGACGGGATCAAGGCCGAGGTGCTGGAGGGCCTGGCTGTGGGCGACTCCGTAGTCGAGGAACCGCAGAAAGAAATCAAATAGCATTCCTTTAATCTGAGCCGGATTCAAAATGGCCTTGACTCGTGATTCTTACGGGAAATCATTAGAAAACGGCCTATTGAAAACTTTTCCAACACGATCGAGATAATAATGTTTTCTTTATACTTGAAACTTATCGGCCAGTTCTACCAGGACATGCGGCGGCAGAAGCTGCGCACTTTCCTTACCGTGTGCGGTATCTGCTGGGGCACGATTGCCGTGGTGCTGTTGCTGGCTTTCGGCGTGGGGGTGGAGGCTAATTCGATGAAGGCGATGCACGGCCTCGGCACTAATATCCTTATTTTCGGGGGCAACAGGACAACCAAGGCTTACCAGGGTCTGGGTATCGGCCGCTGGATCGAAAACCGGGAGGGAGACATTGCCCTGTTCAAGGAGAAAATCCCGGAGATGGAGTTTATTTCTCCCGAAGCGAGTTGGGATGCAAAGATGAGCTACAAGAAGGAAACCCGCTCGATCAGATGTTCCGGTATCTACCCCGAATTCGGCGAGCTGCGCAACCTGATCCCGGATAACAGGGGAAGGTTTATCAACAGGCTGGATATGGAGAAAAAAAGAAGGTCTGTATTTATCGGCAACCAGTTGCGGGATGAGCTGTTCGGTAAGGGGTCCAATCCCGTGGGGCGGATGGTACTCATGAACAGTGTTCCTTTTACCGTAGTGGGGGTCATGGAGGATAAAACACAGACCAGCTCATATGGGGGAAGGGACAAAGATAACGCATACATAGCTTATTCCACATATAAAGAGACATTCGGCCACACTAATATACAGCGGTATATCTGCCGGGCTGCCGATCCTCTGGACACGCCGCGGATGAGAAAGGCGATCTACCAGGTTCTGGCCAGGAGATACAAATTCGACCCTGCGGATGAGGAAGCTATCTGGATGTGGGATACGACCCAGGGCGAACAGTTCATAAAGCTATTTTTTATGGCTTTCCAGATTTTTCTGGCCCTGGGCGGTATCCTGACCCTGATTGTCGGCGGAATAGGTGTGGCCAACATCATGTACATCGTGGTGCGCGAGCGCCGCCGGGAGATTGGGATAAAGATGGCCCTGGGAGCGACTCCCAATAACATTTTGATTCAATTTTTAATGGAGACATTTTTAATCGTGTCCCTCGGTGGAATTCTCGGTTTCGCCTTTTCATATGGAGTGGTTAGTATTTTCAAGCTTCCGCTCCTGGAAACAGTCACGACTTATGTCGGATGTCCCGAGATCAGTCCTATGGTTTCATTGTGCGCACTCTTAGCGCTCGGATTGATCGGGTTTGCGGCCGGTTTTGCTCCTGCACGGCGCGCGGCAAACATGGATCCCATTCAGGCCCTGGAGTTTTAAAATGCACATTGTCATGCAGTTTTTCCATGAGCTGAAAAAGGAAAAGGTGAGGATGTTCCTCACCATTATCGCTATCTGCTGGGGCAGCACCAATGTAGTACTGATGCTTTCGGTAGGCGAGGGTTTACACAGACAGTTTGGAAAAGGAATGAGGGGAATGGGACAGAACATAGTTGTGGTCTGGTCCGGCCAGACCTCGAAGCCCTTCGCTGGTTTCGGCACCGGCAGAAATATAGCGATGGTCGAGGAAGATATTGAAACCCTCCGGCTCGGCGTGCCGGAGATTGGTGGGATAAGCCCTGAGTACGCTGACTGGGGCCAGGTTTTAAAATATGGGAAAAATAATTACACGACAACATGTCGGGGTGTTTACCCCTGCTATGGAGGAATGCGCTACATAATCCCAGAACCAGGGGGAAGATTTATCAACGACATAGATCTGAACAATAGAAGGAGAGTGATTGTTCTCGGCGACAGGGTCAGGGACAAGCTTTTCCCTAATAAAGAACAGGCGGTAGGCAAGACTATATTAGTCAATGATATCCCCTTCACGGTAATCGGGGTCATGGCGAAAAAGCTCCAGATAGGCTGTTACTTCGGTAACGATGAGGGGGCGACATTTGTCCCGGCATCCACGCTCCGCATGATGACTGGCAGTAAACACCTGGAAACCATAATATTCCTCCCCCGTACGCCGGAAGAAACCGGGAGGGCCAAAGATGGCCTTTACCGGACAATGGCCGCCAAATACAGGTTTGATCCCAAGGATAAAAACACTTACAGTATGTGGGATACTTATGAAACCGGCAATATCACAGGCAAGGTCACCCGGGGGATACAAGTTTTCGTCGGATTTATCGGCGGACTGACCCTGCTTATCGGCGGGATCGGAGTGGCCAATATCATGTACGTGGTGATCAAGGAGCGTACGAGAGAGATAGGGATCAAGATGGCTGTAGGCGCCAAGCCGCGCTACATAATCGGTCAGTTCGTGGCGGAAAGCCTCCTTACCGTAGGAATCGGAGGAATTCTGGGTATGGGCCTGGCCTCCGGACTGGTCGAGGTGATCGGAATGATACCGGTCAAGGAAGAATTAAGGATGCTCTTGGGCCGGCCTGAATTCAGCGCCCTGGTAGCTCTTGTCTGTACGACAACTATTGGCTTTATCGGCCTTATGGCCGGAATTTTCCCGGCGCAGCGGGCTTCTAATATCGACCCTGTAGAGGCTCTGCGCTACGAATAGAAGGAAGAAAATGGTCATTTTTGAAAATGTATCCAAGATTTACGACATGGGAGCGGTTAAAGTGAATGCCCTGGACGGTATCCTGACCCTGATTGTCGGTGGAATAGGAGTGGCCAACATCATGTACATCGTGGTGCGCGAGCGCCGCCGGGAGATTGGGATAAAGATGGTCCTGGGAGCGACTCCCAATAACATTTTGATTCAATTTTTAATGGAGACATTTTTAATCGTGTCCCTCGGTGGAATTCTCGGTTTCGCCTTTTCATACGGAGTGGTTAGTCTTTTCCAGCTTCCGCTCCTGGAAAAGATCACGACTTATGTCGGATATCCCGAGATCAGTCCTATGGTTTCATTGTGCGCACTCTTAGCGCTCGGATTGATCGGGTTTGCGGCCGGTTTTGCTCCTGCACAGCGCACGGCAAACATGGATCCCATTCAGGTCCTGGAGTTTTAAAATGCACATTGTCATGCAGTTTTTCCATGAGCTGAAAAAGGAAAAGGTGAGGATGTTCCTCACCATTATCGCTATCTGCTGGGGCAGCACCAATGTAGTACTGATGCTTTCTGTAGGCGAGGGTTTGCACAGACAGATGGGAAAAGGAATGAGGGGAATGGGACAGAACATAGTTGTGGTCTGGTCCGGCCAGACCTCAAAGCCCTTCGCTGGTTTCGGCACCGGCAGAAATATAAGGATGGTCGAGGAAGATATTGAAACCCTCCGGCGCGGCGTGCCGGAGATTGGTGAGATAAGCCCTGAGTATGCGGACTGGGGCCTGGTTTTAAAATATGGGAAAAATAATTACACGGCACAATGTCGGGGTGTTTACCCCTGCTACGGAGGAATGCGCTACATATTCCCTGAACCAGGGGGAAGATTTATCAACGACATAGATCTGAAAAATAGAAGGAGAGTGATCGTTCTCGGCAACACGGTCAGGGACAAGCTTTTCCCTAATAAAGAACAGGCGGTAGGCAAGACTATATTAGTCAATGATGTCCCCTTCACGGTAATCGGGGTCATGGCGAAAAAGCTCCAGGTAGCATGCTACTTCGGCAACGATGAGTATTCGACATTTGTCCCGGCAGCCACGCTCCGCATGATGACTGGCAGTAAACACCTGGAAACCATAATATTCCTCCCCAGCAAGCCGGAAGAAACTGAGAGGGCCAAAGATGGCCTTTACCGGACAATGGCCGCCAAATACAGATTTGATCCCAAGGATAAAAACACTTATAGTATGTGGGATACTTATGAATCCGGCAGTATCACGGGCAAGGTCACCCGGGGGATTCAGATTTTCGTTGGATTTATCGGCGGACTGACCCTGCTTATCGGCGGGATCGGAGTGGCCAATATCATGTACGTGGTAATCAAGGAGCGCACGAGAGAGATAGGGATCAAAATGGCTGTAGGCGCCAAGCCGCGGTACATAATCGGTCAGTTCGTGGCAGAAAGCCTGATCACTGTAGGAATCGGAGGAATTCTGGGCATGGGCCTGGCCACTGGCCTGATCCAGGCGATCGGAATGATACCGATCAAGGAAGAATTTAGGATGCTCTTGGGCCAGCCTGAATTCAGCGCCCTGGTAGCCCTCGTCTGTACGACAACTATTGGTTTTATCGGCCTTATGGCCGGCATTTTCCCGGCGCAGCGGGCTTCTAATATCGACCCTGTAGAGGCTCTGCGCTACGAATAGGAGGAAAAGAAAATGGTCGTTTTTGAAAATGTATCCAAGATTTACGACATGGGAGCGGTTAAAGTGAATGCCTTGGACGGGGTTGACCTGACAATCGACGCCGGCGAATTCGTGGCTGTTCTTGGGCCTTCCGGCTCGGGCAAGAGCACGCTGATGAACCTGATCGGCTGCCTCGATACCCCGACATCCGGGAAATATACACTGGACGGCGAACCGGTGCAGAATATGAAGAAAAACGAGCTGGCGGCAATCCGCAACCGGAAGATCGGTTTCGTTTTTCAGAATTTCAACCTCCTTTCCTATGCCTCGGCCCTGGAGAACGTGGAGCTACCGCTCATTTACGGCAAAGTCTCCAGCACCGAAAGAAGAAAGCGGGGCTGGGAATTGCTGGAACTGGTGGGCCTGGCTGACAGGGCCAGCCACAGGCCGAGCGAGCTCTCCGGCGGCCAGCGCCAGCGTGTTGCCATAGCCCGCGCTCTGGCCAACAATCCGGAGGTTATTTTGGCTGATGAGCCTACCGGAAACCTCGATTCCAAGTCGGGAGCGGAGATTGTCGAGCTTTTCGTGCGGCTTCACCAGCAGGGCAAAACCCTGGTAGTTGTCACCCACGACCAGAAGATCGCCGATCACTGCCGCAGGATAATCACCCTGCTCGATGGTCAAATCGAAAGCGACAGCATACGGGAAAAAAAACTTGAATTAGCTTTATGTGGAGGATGAAATGAAAACTTTTCTCCGCTTTATGCTTGTCATTTTCTGCTTGACGGCTGTCCTGTTTGCTCCAGGTCTATCAGCATGCAAGCAATTTGAGGAAGAGTTCACCAGGGAGTTCAAATTAGAGCCTGGCGGCAGTTTCAGCCTGATAAATGTCAGCGGGAACATCGAAGTTTGCGGCTGGGATCAGAACACAGTCCAGATACGTGCCGTCAAAATGGTCCGTAGAGTTTCCAACCAGGAGGAAGGGCAAGAGTGGCTGAATAAAATAGAAATTGGAATAGAACAGGAAGGCAACACTATCAGAGTCGAAACGAAATTCCCCGAGAATCGTGAACTTTACATAAGAAAAAGCCAGGACCGGGAAACATTGTTTAAAAAAATATTGTCCGGATTGGCCAGCTTACCGTGGGGCAAACCCCAAATAGATGTGACCTTCAAGGTAATGCTGCCCAGGCGCACGGATGTGGATTTATGTGACAATCTCGGGGAAATAAAGGCCAGCAACCTGGAAGGCAATATTAAAGCCAAAACGGATCTGGGAACAATAAAGATGGCCGGCCTTTCGGGAGACCTGACTGCCGGCACCAATTTGGGTGAGATAGTCCTAGAAGGAGTGAAAGGCTCTGTGGAAGCCGGCACGGATTTAGGTTCCATCACAGCCACTCTGGAAACAGTGGAGCCGGGGAATAATATTAGCCTGCACTCGGACATGGGCGGAATTTCACTTGCCCTGCCTGGCTCGGCCGGAGCGGATCTGGATTTGTCCACCGATATGGGCGGGATAAAGGTTGATTTGCCAGTTACTGTCGAGGGGGAGATCACCAGAGAGCGGATCAGCGGCAAGATCAACGGCGGCGGGCCGCTGATCAAGGTAAGCACAGATCTGGGCGGGGTAGAGATAAAAGAGCTTTAATCCGCAATCTGCCGAGTTCGAGCGTTCTCAAATTCTCACGCGCTGGAACAGGAAAGCAAAAAAATTTAAAAACAATGTCTTTTAGTAATAGGAGGAGGAAAAGATGAAAATTCTCCAGCGATATTCTTTTTTACCGACTTTCCTGGTGCTTTTAACTTCAGCCGCCACGCCTTCATTCTGCATTGATTCGCAAAAAGAGAAAGAGTACCGGGAGAATTTTTCCTTCTCCGCTGGGGGTTCTTTAAGCCTTTCTAATGTCAGCGGCAGCGTAAAAATTTCTTCCTGGGACAGGGATGAGTTTGATCTCCGGGCGGTCAAGTCTGTCCGTAAAGTGGAAGATCAGAGCAGAGCCTTGGAAATGCTGGATAAAGTTAAAATCAAGGTGGAAAGGAAAGGCGACAGGATCGAGGTGTCCACTGAGTACCCTAAGGGATTTTTTAATAAGGAGTACAGCTCTGAAAAGCCTGAGGGAGAAGAAAAAGATAAAGGGATCATCAAAAGCCTGGCTCATTTCCTGGATAACCTGCACGAGTGTGTGGGAAACCTCTTCGATGAATTGAACAAGGTGGAAATATCTTATGAGATCAAGGTTCCCCGGAAGACAAACGTGGAGGTGAGTAATGTCAACGGGGATATCGAACTGGAAAAGCTCGAAGGGGAAATAGAAGCGAGCGGGGTGAACGGGTCAGTCAATTTAGCCGACCTTTCCGGCAAACAAACGGCCAGTACGGTTAACGGCAGGATCAATGTAATCGATCCCTCGGGTACTTTGGAATACAGCACTGTCAATGGTGAGATAGCAGTCAGAATAGGCCCTGAGGGGAAAATAAAACAGGTCGACTGCAGCGCAATCAATGGGGAGATCAATCTGACCCTCTCCAAGGGTATGGGCTTATCAATTGACTGCTCCACTCTGGGCGGCACCATTGATCTTGACTCAAGCTATAAGTTCACCGGTGAAAAAACACGCCACGGATTGGAAGGCACTATCGGAGGCGGAGGTCCGAATCTTTCCGCCAGTACTTTGAATGGTGCTATCCGGATCAAAGCTATGTAAGCGAAAAGAAGTCATGACCATGCAATTGTATGCAAAATCGCCGTTTGCAATGATCGTCTGGGCCCGGATCGCGGTAGTGACCGGCCTTGCGACCTGTCTGGTCTATCCGGCAATAGTCTTTTTTCCGTTGCCGCGTTTATGCCTGGTTGTCCTTGCGGCTTTTCTGGGTCCGCTTTTCGGCGTGATCAGTATGGGCCTGGGAAGATTCCTCCAGATTCCGCGTTCTTCGGTACCAGCTCAAATAGCGGTTGCTTTCAACTTCGCTGCCGGAGCGCTTGTCTCGGCAATGCTCCTTCTTCAGCTTGCGGTCAAAGCCCGGCCCCAGGGCCCGGCGTATTCCGAGCTTGTCGGGATCTGGCTTGGACTGGATGTGGCTTTTGATGTCTATATCGGGCTGGGCACAGGTCTCTTCGCTTTAGCTATGCTGCGTCATCCACGGTTCGGGATATGGCTCGGAGTTCCTGGCCTGGTGGTCTCGGGGCTCTTGCTCATACTGAACCTATACACTTTTCCCACTCCACCTGGAGATGCGGGACTGGTGGATATCGGGCCGCTGGTTGCCTTGTGGTACCTGGCAGTCATTATTCAGGTCTGGCGGTCGCTGCGCTGGGCGGAATCGGTTCTTGCTGCAGGCATCGAGGAATCGCGCCCTTCGGGGTGCCACGATACGGCCTCTTTCTCTGCTCAGGACTTGAAAACGGGAAAATGAAATCTTTAGATTCATGCATTTCAAGGAGAAAGTCAATGAAGAATAGGTTCATCCTCTGTTTAGCCATGCTGCAGACCCTGCTGGCCGTCTCGCTGTTCGCCCTTGCCCCGGACCGGAATCTGTCAGCCGATTCTCTTGCCGCGCGGGTGGATAGCCTCATCATCCGCCAGAACCCTCTATTCAAGCCCGGAGGCCCAGGCTGTGCCATCGCCGTGATCCGGGACGGCAAAATAGTGTTCGAGCGCGGCTACGGCTTGGCTAACCTGGACTGGGCGATACCCAACAGTCCAACCACGGTTTTCCAGATTGCCTCCATGTCCAAGCAGTTCACCGCCGCCTGTATCGTACTCCTGGCCGAGGACGGCAAACTTTCCCTCGAAGATGATATCCGCACCTGGCTCCCTGAAACCCGGGACTACGGTAAAAAAATCACCATCCGCAACCTGCTCAACCACACCAGCGGAATCCGGGACTATGAATCCCTGATGGTTTCAGCCGGCATGCGTTACGACCTGGCCTGGGAGCCGCGCGAGATCTTCGATTTCATTGTCCGCCAGTCAGCTCTGGATTTTGTCCCCGGTGAAAAGTTCTCCTACTCGAACTCCGGGTATATCCTTCTGGCTGAGATAGTCCATCGCGCCACGAGCCTCACTCTGGGCCAGTTCGCTGAGCAGCGGATTTTCAAGCCCCTGGGAATGAAAAACACCCTCTACTACGAAACCCTCTATCAGGTGGTGAAAAACCGGGCCACTGGTTACGACCGTGACTTTGACCGTATGATTTACACTGCCGGGCAGTCCGACACCTATACCCTGGGGCCGGCGGGGGTCTTTACCACCGTGGAGGACCTTGCTCTCTGGGACCGCAACTTCTACGAGAACCGGATCGGCGGACCTCACTTTATCGAGACCATGCTCTCGCGGCCCGTACTGACCGGCGGAGATACCTCGAATTACGCCTGCGGGCTTGAATACGACATATACCGCGGCCTTCCTACTCTGAGCCACTCGGGCTGGTGGGCCGGATACCTTTCCTACATGATGCGTTTCCCGGAACAGAGGACTACAATCATCCTGCTTGCCAACTCAACCAGCGATATCGGGCCCTCCGTGAACTGCTATAAAATCGCCGATCTCTACCTTTACGATCAATTCCCCATGGATAAGCGCCCCGCACCGGAGGAAAAAGCTGCGACATCCGCCGTGCACGCCGAGGTGGCTGTGGACCCGGCAATCTACGATCAGTATGCGGGCAGATACCAGATAGGCAACCTGGATATGGTGGCGACTATCGCCCGGGATGGCAAGCGACTGATGGGCCAGTTTACTGGCCAATTCCGGTTCCAGTTGTTCCCCGAGTCGGACAGCACTTTCTTTCTCAAAATCGATGAGGTCCAGGTGAAATTCCGTCGGGATGAGACCGGCCGCGTGAACACTCTGCTCTGGTACCAGCGTGGCAGAGAAGTTCCGGTAAACCGGATCGTATCGCGTTTGACCGGGGAAGAGCTCAGTCAATACTGCGGTGATTACCGCAGCGAGGACCTTAAGACCACCTGGAGTATCACGCCAGAAGAGGGCTGGCTGAAAGTCCGTTCTTCGCTGAGAACTATCGATCTGACCGGTGAGGACCTGGCGTTTCAGAAACAGGGTGACCTGTTCTGCCTTTCCAACATGAGCCTGCAATTCCTCCGGGACGGCAAAGGGCGGATCAGCGGGTTCGAGCTGACTCACCAGGGATGCACCTGGAAGGTAAATTTCACCCGCAGGTGAACATCCCGATTTACGCACATCACATCGTGCTGGGGGGAAGCATAACTGTTGGTAATCAGGAGCAGGTGCTTATTATTTATGAAATAACTCATTAGCGGCTGGCCTCAGACCAGCCGCTTTTTTCTTGCAAACTCACTTTTTTCCACAAAATTTATGTCTGATTAGAATAGTGAATTGAAAAAGGCAAAATAATTTAATAATCTTTTAACCCTGATTATTCACAAATTACTTGGCTTGAGGTTTATCCCTGCTCAGACAACCCCCTGTTTCCCCCTTTTCAAAGGGGGAATAAGTGCTGATATCCCAGGGTGTTATAGAAATAATCTTTTGTTTAAGGTTAAGTGGGAATGTTCTGAGATTTACTTTAAGGTGAAGCAAAAAAATTCCCCCTTAAGAAAGGGGGTGCCTGCCCCAGGCAGGCGGGGGTTGTGTTTATTAAATTAACCATTAATAATTTATGAATAATTCCGATTAATTCCCTGAAAATTAATCAATCATCGGAAAGCGATGGTCAAAATGAACTCACGGCAAAGAATAATGACAGTGCTCCAGGGCGGGATACCTGACCGGGTTCCCTTCGCCCCCAATATCTGGCAGTGGTTCGAGTACCAGAAACTCCACAGCCTTCTGCCCCCGGAATTGGCTGGCTGTAAAACCCAGCTCGAAGTGATGAAAATCCTCGGCGTGGATATTTTTTCGAGGAACCTTATCACCGACATACGAAAGTACTGGATCGGCGGGCACATGAACATGGATTATTGGGATGTGGCGGTCGAGGAGCACAGGGAGGGTCCTCGAAAAAAAGTCATTTATCATACAACTCAAGGCGATATCAGCGAGGTGTTTTTTTTCGATGAACAGGGCTGTACTCTGGTTCAGGAGGAATACCTGTTCAAGGATTTCGATCGCGAATACCCGGCCTGGAAAGCGCTATTCGAAGATCAGCAGTTTGTTTTCGACTGGGACTCTTACCGCAAGCTCGATCAAGAAGTGGGCGGGGATGGTATCGTGATGGTGGGGGAGGTGACCTGCCCCCTGAAACAGCTCCATATTCTGGCCCGCGCGGACAATACAGTCTATCTCCTCTATGACCATGAGAAAGAGATGATGGAGCTTATGGACATTTACGCTGAGAAAGCTCTGGACCTGATTAAAGAGGTTGTCTCCCGGGGCGTAAAAGTGGTCCTGACCATGGATAACCTGGACAGCTTTTTCTATACCCCGGATTATTTCACCCGCTACTGTGCTGACTTTTATTCCCGGGCTTCATCTATTTGCCACGACAAGGGAGCGTGGTTTTTCAGCCATGCCTGCGGCAGGCAGAAGGATATCCTGCCCCAGGTGGTCGCCTGCGGCATAGATGGATTGGAGGGCATAGCTTTTCCGCCTCTTGGGGATGTGGAACTCTGGGAGGCAAGGAAAGCAGGGGAGAAATTTATTGTCGAGGGCGGCCTTTCCGCGGTCGAGCTCGAAGGCCAGGTAACCCGCCAGGATGCGGAAAAGTATATCAAGAACCTTTTCAACAGGATGAGGCCTTTGGCGAGGTTTATCCTCTCCATGAGCTGCAATACCTCGATACTCGCCTCATGGGACACCCTGCGCTATTATCGCGATGCCTGGCTTAAGTATGGGGAAGTATGATTAGATTTATAAAATCAACCAGAAAACAGATAAAGAAAATGGGAAAGAACAAGGCCTGGATTAAAAAAGTCATCTCTCATCAGGAGGGATTGCCTGTTCCCTATAATTTCAGCTTTTCCCCTCCGGCGCGAGAAAGAATCGAAAAATATTACGGGACTTGCGCCATCGAGGAAGCCTTGGTCTTTCCTGTGCGGATGAACTCTCCCCAATCTATCAAACCGCTGTATGCAGACCCGTTAATATTCGGTAAAACCGCAAAAGATGAGTTCGGCGTCACCTGGTCCACAAGTCGACTTGACCGCGGCTCTCCTGTTGGCCCAGCGCTTTTAGAGCCTGATCTTTCAGGCTATAAATTTCCGGACCCCTCAGCCGCCTATCGTTTTGAAGATTTAGGATCATGGTGCGAAAAAAATAAGGAACAATTCACTATTATCTGGGTCGGGGATCTTTGGGAAAGAGCTACTTTTATGCGCGGCATGGAAGATCTTCTCAGGGATCTGATCCTTAATCCTGGATTTGTCGAAGAACTGCTTCGCGGCCTGGCAGGCTATATTTTACAGACAATGGAAATCCTGTTTGATAGATTCAGTTTCGATGCTATTGCCGTGAGTGATGATTATGGTACCCAGCAAGGCCTTCTGATTTCGCCTGATCACTGGAAAAAATTCGTAAAGCCTTGTCTTGCCGGGATATATTCTATCGCCAAGAAACACGATCGCCTGGTTTTTCACCACAGTTGCGGGAATATAAGTTCCATAATAGGGGACATGCTGGATCTCGGGCTGGATATTCTTCATCCGATTCAGCCTGAGGCAATGGACATTTACAAGCTAAAACGGGAGTATGGAAAAGATCTCACTTTTTGCGGCGGGATACGCACTCAGGACCTTCTGCCCCGGGGAACAGTTGAGGAAGTCCGGAATGAAATAAGGAGGCTCAAGGAGTATATGGGCAGGGGCGGCGGATATATCCTGGAGCCCGGCATTACTCTTCAGGCTGATGTGCCATTGGAAAATCTAGTGGCCATGATCGAGGAAGCAAGAAATCTATGAATTTGTCTTAATGGACAAGTTAATAATCTCTATATAATTTCTCTTTTGGGGTGCTATATCGCTCCTTAATCATCCCTCTTCTATAAATTGTATGGGAGCAAGTCATTTGGCCCAAACCATCTTTTCCCGCAAACCGTAGGGGCGCAATTCATTGCGCCCCAAAACTTTATCCATTCTTAAAGATTATTTCTTTCATACATTGCACTATTATAAGATTAAAAATATTCCTAACTCTTTATTTTTCAATTTCTTCTTCTTTTTTCTTTCTGTACCCAGCCCATCCGATAAAGAATGTCATAATTGAGAATAAATTTAAATTCTTCTTCTGAGAACCCGCAGCGCTTCACTCTCTCCCTGTCGATTGTTTCGAGAAATGAAACACCTGGCCCGGTATTGTCGCTATCATACTGCCAGAGAAAAGGATTATTACGGATATAAATACGTATCGCGTTCAGGGATTTTTCATTACGTATTATGTGCTCGTAATAACCTCGCTGCCAGGAGAATTTCCTGAAATGATTTGTTCTGATTAGCCTGGTGGAGACAGCTTTGAACGCGCGGATAATATGTCCTAATGTTGGCGGATTAACCGTAATCTCCCTGTTAGAAAAGTTTTTGGGCGCGATAAATCGCGCCCCTACGGGTGGTGGAACATTGTTTTTGGGCGCAATGAATTGCGACCCTACGGGTGGTGGAACATTGTTTTTGGGCGCAATGAATTGCGACCCTACGGATTGTCGATTTTCTTTGATTCCCAATAGAATGATTGCGTGAACATGGTTGGGCATGATTACAAACTTATCCAATCCGTCATCAGGAAATCTATCTGGCAATCTGGAAAGAACATGTTGAATGATTTCACCAGATTCAGCAAGCAAAAACTTTTCATTTTCTATACGCCCGAGAACAC
>Ga0315277_10006204_pt1 | contig 15715 bp, 8 predicted proteins | sample YL17G05_15_MG_FD_203695 | JGI IMG/M metagenome (GOLD analysis project Ga0315277, IMG submission 203695) | Sediment microbial communities from Yellowstone Lake, YNP, Wyoming, USA - YL17G05_15 | ecosystem: Environmental > Aquatic > Freshwater > Lake > Sediment | place: USA: Wyoming | collected...
TGAGGGCTTGGTGAAGTCAGGCAAACAAGGCAACCCGTTTTCGCAGCCTGTTGCCCTCACCCTAACCCTCTCCCAGAGGGAGAGGGGACCTTGTGGCCCCAATTTGCAAAAGTCCAGTTATAATGCCCGCGAGCGGCCGGGGGATGGTCGCCGCCTGGGAGCACGTGTAATCGTCACAGATCCAAGAGAGCAGGCTTGTTCGGGTTGCCTAGTCACCGGGTCCAGACGTATGGGACGGACCTGAGACCACGTGGGGACGCGAGAGCGGGGAGCACACCATGAAGGGCAAGACTTGTGGCTTGATCCTAGTTGCCGCAGCGGTGGTCTGCCACTGGTCGTGGCGCCAGGCCAAGGCCGACTATGTCACCATGGTAGACAGTGGGCCGTCCTCGAACCGGGTTGACATCGTATTCCTCGGCGACGGGTACACCGCGTCGCAGATCGACACCGTGTACGTGACTCACATTCAGGGCATGCTCGACCACATGTTTGCCGGAAGCGAAGACCCCTTCCCGCGATATAAGAAATTCTTTAACGTGCATCGCGTCAACCTCGCCAGCAACGAGTCGGGGGCCGACGTACCGCCGGAAGGGATCTACCGGGACACGGCACTCGACGCGAGCTATTATTATCACGGTGGGCCGGAACAACTGCTCTACATCAACAGCTTGGTGGCGGAATCGAGGTTGTCCGACGCGCTGGCCGGCACGGGGATCTCCCCTGACATGGAAGTAGTGACGGTCAACGACACGCGCTACGGTGGCGGAGGCGGCATCTTCGCCGTCTACGCCGGCGGCAGCGGCAGCAGCTCGGAAATCGCCCTGCACGAGCTGGGGCACTCCTTCAGCAAGCTGGGCGACGAGTACTCGACCGGCGGGAACTATACCGGCCCCGAACCAAGCGAAGTCAACATCACCAAGTCGCCCACCGGTCAGAAGTGGGATCGCTGGCTGGGCTACACCGACCCAGACCACCCCGCAATGGGTCCCATCGACGCTTATGAAGGTGCCGGTGGTTACAGTTCCGGCCTCTACCGGCCGTCTGAGAACTCCAAGATGCGCTCCCTGGGCCAGCCCTTCGACGCCGTCAGCCGCGAGAAGATCATCCTCGACATCTACAAGTACGTGGATCCGCTGGACCGCTGGCTCGACAACAGTGGAACCCTGGTCGATCCGCTCTCGCTGTGGGTCGACGTGGTTGATCCGGGCGTCATCCGGGTGCAGTGGTACGTGGACGGCCAGCCGGTCGTTGGGGCCACGAGCGAGTCGTTCGCGCCACTGGGTCTGGGTCCCGGTTCCTATTCGATCACTGCCCACGCCTATGACGACACGCCGTGGGTCCTCCTCGACACGGATCAACTCGATCAAACGGTGAATTGGTCGGTGCTGGTCACGGTGCCCGAGCCCGGCACCCTGGCGCTGTTGGCCTGCGGATGCCTGTGCGGACTGGTCTGCGCCGCGCGCAGACGCGGCTTCCGTTGATTTGCCGGGGGCAATCACGAGCACGCCCGATGGTCTGGAGCCAGAGTCGCTGCGTCGCCGCCGCTGTGGGTCACTTCTGCTGGCGGGCCCGGCGGCTGACGCCGGCACCGCTGCGGTTAAGCCATTTCCTGAGCACGTCGACGTTGGGGCTCACGCGGTCGCCCGCTGTGAGCCCGGTCCGATAGATGTTGTCGCCCGCGTAGTTCCACCAGTTCCAGCCGATGCCGAACCGCTCGAACATCGCCAGGTAGTCGTCGAGCCAGGCCAGGCCGTCGGCGTCGGGCTGGATGATCGAGATGCCGAACTCGCCGCAGTGGATCGGCACGTTGTGCCGGATCGAGAACAGGATCGCCTCCAGCCAGGGGTCGATCTGCTTGGCCTCCTGCTGACACTTGTAGCCGGGATAGTATTCGTCGTAGGCGTAGCCCCAGTGCTTGCCGTAGTGGTGGAAGCTGTAGAGGGTGTTCGGGTCGCCGCTGGGCTCCATCCACAGCGACCAGCCCGGCTGGGCCCAGCCGTCGGCCGACTCCCAGACGATCAGGTGCGTCTTGTCCACCGAGCGGATCACGGCGGTCAGCTCCTTGACGATCTCGTTCCAGTGATCGCGGTTGATGTAGGCCGGCTCGTTGAAGAAATCGTAGGAGACGGCCCACTGCGGCCTGCCGGCGTAGCGCTCAGCAATCCGCCGCCAGAGCTCGAAGGCGTTTTTCTGGGCCTCCGGCCTCTTGCGCCAGTAGCGGGTGCTGTTGCGGACCGCCCCCCCGGCGTCGGCCTGCGGCGAGTCCTCGTTGAAGAACCAGGTGAGCATCATCTGCATGTCGGCGGCGTTGCAGTCCTCGACCACCTTGTCGAGCCGCCGCCAGACCGCCTCGTTGTCCTCGATCACGGGCCCGCCCACGTACTTGACCAGCGGCACGTCCCAGCCGGCATGGAACGCCCAGGCGTAGCGGACGTGGTCCGCGCCCCAATCGGCCATCCGCCGGAAGACCTCCGGTGACTTGGCGTGGAACAGCTCTCCGATTCCCTTCATCACCTTGGAGCGGTCGACACCCTGGGCCGTATACTCCAGCCGATCGGTGCCCTGGGCAACCAGGTACGGTGCATACACCGATCGATAGCCCGTCGGCACGGCGCCATCCAGGCGGACACGGGGGTTCTTGTGGGCAAGGGCGAACGACGCCAGCATGGGCACGGGGGCGACCGTCAGCGGCTTCAACTCCCCGAATCCGTCCAGATCGAGGTAGCAGTAGCGGAGCGAGTGGCGTCGCTCCAGTGGACTGGAGGCGTCGGCCCGCGTCACCACCTCGCTTGCGGCAATCGGATAACGCCGCAGGGCCCTGGCCCAACGCCGTGAATCCTCGACACCGGTTCCGGCCGGCAGGACCACCAGGGCGGCCTGGACCGGACCATGCTCATAGCGAACCGCCAGGCAGGGCAATCCCAAGGCGTTCTTCTCCCAGGCGATTTCCTGGGGGCGCTGCGGAAGCATGGTGAGAACGGCGGAGTCCGGCGATTTCAGCAGCAGCCAATTCTCTGCCAGATCATCTCCGCCGGCCAGCCGCAGCGGCTGATCGAGTTTCGCAGTCTCCGCGCCCTTGGAGGTAACAAAACTCGCCGACGAAGGGGTCGCGTGTCCCTTCGCCTCCCAGCCGGAAAGCTCGAGCGCCGGCCCCTCGGTGGCCGCAATCACCCCGGGTGAAAGCGCCCCGGCCAGGAACGCCTGCCGCACCGGCCCCGACGGCGTGGGGTAGCTAAACTCTTTGACCAGGGAAAGCGGTCCGGGCGTCTCGCGCGCGGCGGGTTGCTTTCCGGCCGGATAGAGCGCCACGGGGCCCTCCATAATGCCGCCGAAATTGTCGTGGTTGTAGACGCGAACGGCGATCAGGTTCTTTTCGCCACAGCGGAGCAGCCGTGGGGGTATCGCGTGCTGGCCGGGCGGATCGAGCTTGCCCGGCGAAAGCGCCTCGCCATTGACGAACACCTGGGCCCAATTCTTGATGCTTCCGATCTGGAGGATCACCTCCCGATCCTTCCACCCGGCAGGAATGAGCACGTCCTTGCGATACCAGCCGAAGCCATTATACGGCTTGTCGCCCGTGCGGCGATCCGGGAGCTTGTAGGGACAATCACCGGGACTGTTGAGATTGTCTTCGGTGAAGCCTTCCCGCTCCCAAGGGCTGGGGACCGATACGGCTCGCCATCCGGGACCCGCCGACTCGGCGGCCTGCCACTTCTGCTTAAGCCCCTGGTCGTCCGGGTCGGTGCGGAACTGCCAGAGGCCGGCCAGGTCGATGCACTCGGCGCCGGAGGGGGCCAGCGAGAAGGGCCAGCGGCCGGGGTCGTTGCCCAGCAGTGCCCGGGCGTTGAGCCACCCGAAGGGGCTCTCGGGGAATGCGTCCAGCTCACCGATCGTCACGAGGTTCGGCGCGGCATCCAGCAGCGACCGCAGGTCTGACGCCCGGTGGGACGAGCGTTCGGCCAATTTGGCCGCCGCGGCGAAATCGCCAAGGGCGTGGCTCCGGCGGGCGTGCTCGACGAGCTGTCGGACTTCGTCCAGCCCCGCCTGGAAATCGCGGCGGCCGGGCAGGACGTCTGCGCAGTTCTCCAGGTGGGCGAGTTGCCGCTGGGCCTGGTAGATCGAGGTTGCCGCCGAGATGGCCTGCTCGGCCCCGCTCAGCAGCACGCCCGCCTCGGCCGCTGCCGACTGGGCTTCGAGGAACTTGCCCGCCTTCTGGGCAACCACAGCGCGAGTAGTGACAATCTCACGGGCTTTTTCCATCAGCGGCCGTGCGTGCTGCTCCGCCCGATGCCATGGGGTCTGAGGATCGAAGGACACAATCTCCGCGGCTGGGCGCAAGCGGCGCAGGAGGAAAATCGATTGCTCCTGAAGCCGTTGCAGCCGGGCGAGCGTCTTGGCGATGGCGGTCTTTCCGCGCTCTTCATCGTTGTAGTCGAGCAGCCGGCCGTTGTGGGCCCGATGGAACGCGCCGGTCGAGGGTTCCGCCTGCATCTTTTCGGCCCGTGGCTTGCCGCCCGACCGCTGCGCGGTGCCCGCCGTCTCCCAATCGCCTCCCGTGGCAAACGTGACGCGTTTTCCGCCGCGGGCGACGATCTCTCCTTCGGCACAGACCCGCGAACCTTCGATCAGCAACGTCACCTCTCTCTGCCCGGCCAGAAACGGAGCGAGGTCGTAATCGTCGATCAGGGCGCCGTCCACATTGGCTCCTACCGGCTTGCCGTCGACCACCAGTCGGTAACCCTGGGCGCCCCAAACGACGATCCAGCCGGACTCGGCGGGCTCGTCCAGTTGAAGGGTCTTGCGAAAGGATTGCCCACCGGCCAGCGCAAGCCCCTTCCAGTCGTCCTTATAGTACCAGGTGGCCGCCCCCTGTTCCCACCAGGCCCCGTGCACTGTGAGCGGGAGAAAGAGGAGGGTGGTGAGAATCTCGAAGGCAAACCTCGCTTGTCGTTTGGTTGGCGTCATGGTCGCGTTCTCCGTGGACTCGAGTGCAATGCCGTGAAGAAGTTCCCCCCTGGACGAACCTTTGCGGGCTGTTAAGATGCAAGCGTCTGAGTACTCAGTTCTCGGTACTCGGTACTCAGTACTCGGTACTGACTGCTGATCGTGGATCATACCCGCTGCCAACGAAAAAGCAACACTCAGGCGCGGAGCCCGGCGGCGCCGAACCGCCGAGATGTTTTCACCCCGCAGGAGAGCCACTATGCTCGCGGCCGTGTTGAAGGGTTTTGACGACCTGGTCCTGGAGGACGTGCCCCTCCCGGAGCCCGGGCCGGGCGAGGTCGTGGTCCGCATCAAGTCTTGCGGCTTCTGTGCCACCGACTACAAGGCGATCCGGGGAATCCGCCGCAACGTGACGTTCCCATTCATCCCCGGACACGAGCCGGCGGGGGTGGTGAGCACCGTCGGCCCGGGCGTGGATTGCTTCAAGGAAGGTGACGCGGTGATCTGCCAACCGTCGGGCTACTGCGGCCTGTGCGACGACTGCCGCCGGGGCGACACCCACTATTGCCGCCACGCCTTCACCACCGGCGGAGACGGCCCCGAGGACGTCTGGCCCGGGGCACTGGCCGAGTACATGAAGACCAGGGCTACCTGCCTGTTGCGCAAGCCGGCGGACCTTTCGTTCGACGCGGCCGCGCTCACCGAGCCCCTCAGCGGCGCCTGGAAGGGGCTGATTCAAAAGAGCCAGATGCAGGTGGGCGACGACGTGGTGGTGATCGGCACCGGCGGGATCGGGCTGTTGTGCGTGATGGTCGCCCGGGCGGCCGGCGCCGGGCGGCTGATCGCCGTCGACCCCAGCCCCTACGCCCGCCACAGCGCCGTGCGACTTGGCGCCACCCATGCCGTCGATCCGTTAGCAGAAGACGCTCGGAGGCGCGTTTACGAGATCGTTCCGGACGGGCCCGACCTGATCGTCGAGGCGGCCGGTCCCATCGAGGCGGTGCGGCTGATGGTCGAGCTCCGCCGCCGGGGCACGAAGTGGAACGTCTTCGGGATCACCACCCACGAGACCTTCGAGCTGGACGGCGGGCGCACGCACTTCCTCGAAGGGCGGATGGACGCCAGCTTCGGCACCACGCCCCTGGCCATGCTCAAGGCGATCCGCCTGATGGAGACCGGGCTGGTCGATCCGCAGGAGATCATCTCCCACCGCTTTCGGCTCGCGGAGATTCACCGAGCGGTCGAGGTCATGGGCAGCAGCGAGCGGAACAAGGTGATCGTCAATCCGTGAGGGGTCGGGGGCCAGTCGCTATCCACTATCCGCTATCCACTATCCACTATCCACTACCCACTGCCATCAGCCTTCCTGGACGACCTTCAGTCCCATCAGGGTGCCCAGGTTCTTCATGTCGCGGAGGTGGTCGCCGTAGAACACCGCGCGGTGCAGCAGGGTCATCACGCCGCCTTGGATCACGCCGGCGCCCCAGTTGCTGAACATGCTGCGGGCATCGGCCACCTCGGTCCAGAACTGCGTGCGGCAGCCCAGTTCGTCGTGGGTGATCTTGAAGATCTTCCCGGTGGAGATCAGCATGGTGTCAAGGTTGACCAGCTTCGCACAGGTGACGGGCTGCCCAACCCGCTGCTCTACTTCCAACGCCACTCCTCGGTCGCTGTCGGTCTGGGTGCGGATCGCAAAGGGGAGCCGCTTGCCGGCCGGGCCGTCCATCTTGGTAGCGCAGGTACAGTGGAAGTGGATCAGGGCGTTGCTGGCCGTATCGAAGACGGGGTCGGTGATGAAACCGGGCACACCGAAGGCGTAGGCGAACATCAGCATGGTGAGCGTGGAGTCCATGTCCCCCTCGCAGGCCCCCACCAGCCCCAGGTCGTTCAGTTTGCTGAACGTCAGGCAGCCCTTCGCCGGCGCCCCCATGCAATGCGAGCTGGTGATGGCCTGGGCCCGCTCCTTAACCATTAGGTCCTTCACGGCCAGGTAGAGGCGGGCCGAGTTGACGATCTCTTCCTTGGAGGGCTCGACGATCTTCTTGGCCTGGCTGATCCAGTATTGCTCGGCCTCGGCCTCGGCGGCCTTCAGATCGACGGCCTGGTGGAGCTTGATGATCTGCTCATTGCTGACGTACACAAGCTCTGCCCCCAGGCGCTTCTTGACCTGCTCGGCAGAGCAGGCCGCGGCGGTCCCCTGGGGCGCACCGACCACGATGATCCGCGTCTGTTTCATGCGTGCCGGCACCCGCATCAGCCCCACCACCCGGTCCAGCTCACCCCAGTCGCTGGTGGGCAGCAGGACGACCTTCTTGCCGGCCTTTTCCCACTGGGGGAAGTACATCCAGCCGTGCCCGCTGAAGGGCTGGGAGAAGATCGCCGTGGGGAGTCCCACGTTGATGATTTGGTCCATCGCCTGCTGGGGCGCGTCTCCTCCGTGGCCGCAGAGATGGAACAGCAGCACGCCGTCGGCCTCGCGGAGCTTGGCCACGACCTGGGCAACTTCGGTGGGAGGCACCAGGTCGCCGCCGATGAACTTCACGTCGCCGAGCTTCTGTTCCAACTGGGCCAGGTACTTGTCGAATTTGCCGATCTCTTCCGTGGGCCGCGACAAGTAGATTCCGCCCGTCCTGCCCACGTAGACCTTGCAGATCTTCACCGGTGGCGACTGAGGCCATCCGGGGGCCTCGGCAGCCGCCAAGGATCGGGCGCGGAGCTGGCTGGCCAGCAGCACGCCTCCCGCTGCGGTGGTTCCCAGAAACTGTCGTCGGCTCAAGGAATCGCTCATGGTAGGTCCTTTCGGTAAAGCAGGGCATCGCGGGCCAAAGGCCTTCATCAGTGGTCAGTGCTCAGTCATCAGTTATCAGCTCTCGGTTCGTGACCGTGGACAACGGAAAACGGACAAGCCAGAACTGAAAACTGACAACTGAAGACTGACGACTGAAAACCTCGTCTACACCGCATATGATAGTCCTTCTTCGGGCCGGTGCAATAGTTGGTGTCGGGCCCCGCTCGAATCCGGCCGCCCCGGCTGTGGGGGCCGCAGGGCGGGTGTGTGGCAAGTTCTTCTGGCGGATGCGTGGGTGGCTGGCGGTCAGCCACAGGCTGCCCCCAGCGGGTTCATCTGGGGGCTCGCTCCGCTCGACCCCAGCCACCCCAGGCACCAAGTTGCCAGAGAAACTTGCCGCACGCCAGAGCGGGTGTGTGGGAAGTTTTAATGGGGGTCGCGGGGGTGGTGGGAAGGGCAGCCTGAACGTGGAGGAATCGCGATGAAAGCCGTTATGCCCGACGTTCCCCAGCACATCCTGCAACAGCGGGCACGGACCGGAGCCGACCGCTGGGACGAGATGTGGGAAGGAGTGTTACATATGCCACCTGCACCGAATTTGGACCATCAGGACCTGGCAGCGGGGCTGGTCAGTTGGTTGCGGAGCCGCTGGGCCACGGCGCAAGGGAATCGGGTCCACATGGAGGTCAACCTGGCTTCGCCGGGCGGGTGGCCGAATGACTACCGCATTCCCGATCTTGTCTTGCTGACGCCCGACCGGTTCGCGATCGAACGTGAGGAGTATCTCGAGGGGGCGCCGACGGTGGTGATCGAGATCCGCAGCCCGGGCGACGAGACCATCGAGAAAATGCCCTTCTATGCCGAGCTCGGCGCGCCCGAGGTATGGATCATCGACCGCGACACCAAGGCCCCGGAACTCTACCTCTTGCGAGAAGGGCAGTACCGGCGGCAGCCTCCCGGCGCCGATGGTTGGTTGCGTAGCCCCGCCACGGGGATCCGTCTCCGCACCGAGCCGGCAAGCAGACTCAGCGTCCAGGTTGCAGACGACGACCGAACCCGGCAGCTCTTGCCCAACGGCTAACCAAGGCAGAATGATGAATGCAGAAGGCAGAATGATGAATGCAGAAGGCAGAGTGATGAGTGCAGAATGGCAAATAGCGAATTGCCTGTGCTTGAAGACCGCGCCAATCCGCCTATCGGTCACGGTCCTCCGTCCTGCATTCTTCATTCAGCATTCTGCATTCTGCAATCCCGTTTCAGCGCTTGGGCACGAGCTTCACGATCACGGCGTCGGTTCCCCCGCGGAGCTTTGTCTGAATCGCACCTGGCGTGACCGGAAAGTCGCCCGAGCTGGTGTTGCCCACTAGGTAGATTTCGCCGCCGGGCCCCAGGGCCACGCTGCGGATCAGGTCGCCGCCAGGATCTTCTGGCCGTCGGGGCTCAGCCGCAAGAGGTAACAATCACCGCCGTAGATGCCGCTGTGTCCCAGGGCCGGATCGTCGCCGGCGTAGCGCGGCTGTACAACGCCCTCGGTCACCGGCAGATCGGGCGAGTTTGTCTGCCCGCCCACCAGCACGGAGCCATCGGGGTAGACGATCACCTCCCGGGCATCTTCGGTCCCGCTGCCGCCGAAATACGTGGCATAGGCAATCTTGTATCTCGATTTACTGCCTGTCCCAAAACGCTCTCCCCTCGCCCCGCTTGCGGCGGGCACCACGGAGTGGTCGGGGGCCGGGGGTGAGGGGTTTTGGGACAAGCCCTGACTCACGCCGGTCCTCTCTTGTGCCCCTGAGATGGAGGCAACTCCTACAACCACGCCGGCAAACACCAGCGGCAAGCTGGGGCGCGTCAAACGTAGCATGGCTGACTCCTCTACTTTGCGGGAAAACTCAACGGGCTGAGCGGATCGGTTCCGGCCTGCCGCTCCTCCTGGTCCGAGTAGCCGTCGCCGTCGTCGTCCGTATCGGCGTTGTCGCCGATGCCGTCGCCGTCGGTGTCTCGCCACTCCTTAGGATCAAGCGGGAAGGCGTCCCAGGGAACCGCGTCGGCGGTGGGCACGCCGTCGCCGTCGGGGTCGGTTTCCTCGTTGTCGGGCACACCGTTGCGGTTGCGATCGTCGGCGACCCCGTCGGCGTCGATGTCGGCGTCGAGGTTGTCGCCGATGCGGTCGCCGTCGGCGTCGGCCCATTCCTCACGCTCCAGCGGGAAGGCGTCCTTGGCATCCGGCACGCCGTCGTTGTCGTCATCGTCGTCCTGGTCGTTGGGTACCCCGTCGTGGTCCACGTCGGGTGGGCCATCGGTGGTGATCAGCAGGGCCAGGTCGATCGCAAAGGCCGGTGCCGTAAACGTCTGCCGGCCTGCCGGCGCGTCGAAACGCTGGAGGATGGCGGCGTCGCGAGGGCTGTACCAGTACCCTTGGGCCGCCTGCGGCACGTCGACGGTGACGCCCAGCCGGCCGACTTCCCCGCGCTGGTGGTCCCAGCGGTGATGGCCAGGTTTTCCGGATTTCGCGGCCGCGGTGCACTCGGCGCAAGCGAAGTGGTGCAGATAGACGGCGAGTCGCTTTTCGGAGAGGAGCCCGTAGCTGCGCACCTTGTCTGCCTGCGGCCCGCCCAGCGGCACGTCCACGATCTTGACTTCCCTGTCGAGCCGGTAGGCAAAGTCCTGCATCGCGCGGATGTATTGGCGTTCCTCCGGTCCGATCCAGATGTTCATGTAGTGGCCGTCCTTGGCGTAGGAGGTCTCCCAGAAGACGAAGTTGATTTCCGTAAACAGCGCGGTCCAGCAGCGGACCCGCATCCGCCGGGCGGAGCCGGGGTCCCACACGCCGCCGATCCCTTCGGCGGTGCGGTCCTCGCTGCCTCGACTGTTGCCCTGCTCGCCGTAGACCACCGGCTTGCCGAGCTTCTTGTCCCTGCGGGCCCGGTCCGCGGTGACCAGGTCGGAGCTGAGTTCGTCCTCATTCCCGTACCAGTGCGGGGCGTTCACGTCGATGCCCTCCAGCTCGGGCCGTTCCCAGCTCGTGGCGACCGGCTTGTGATAGGGGTCGATCGATTTGAGATACGGCACCGTGATCGCGTACCACGCGTCCGAGGCCTTCTGCTCGTTTAAGAGTTCCCAGAAATCGACGTACGCCCCCCAGCGGTCGACGGAATACTTGATGATCCGCTTCACCTTCATCATGCCTTGCTCGTCGTCGGCCCGGTCGTTCAGGGCGTTGGTAAACCCAAAGATCCCGTAGAAGAACCGGATGTCGTATTTCCGGGTCATCCGGGCCAGCTCATCGACCAAGGCGGCCTCTTGCCAATCGACCTCGTCGAGGGTGAAGACCTTGATCGAGAAGTTGTTCGGCGAAAAGCGCCAGAGGTTGAACCCTGCCCGGGCGTGGCGGCCGAACAGCACGTCGCCGTTGACCGGATTCATCGACGGCCCGCGGGCGAACAACGCGCCCGCCGGAGGTTTTGGCCGTTTCCCCTCGGGGTCGGGGCGGAACGGGCCTTCCATGGCCTCGTTGTCCAGACAGGAGCCGTTGTGGTTGTTGTCGAACACCCCGTCCTGGAATCCAATCGGATAATATGGGCTGCCGTCCTCGAAGACGAACCGGAACGGGTTCTGGGGATTGACCCGCGCCCAACCCTTTTGATGCACTCGGCCCCGAACCACCTCGAAGCTGCCGCTGCCCTCTGCGCTTTGCCCCTGGGCGTTGCGGAAGACGTACTCGAAAGACCACTTGCCCAGTTCACTGGGCGCATAGCGGGCCTTCCAGAGGTTAGGGGTCGGGGGCCAGTGACCAGGGGCGGGAATGCTGAATGCTGAATGCTGAATGCTGAGTTTTGAATCTGATCCCCGGCCCCTGGCCCCCGGCCCCTCACCCTGCGGCTTGCTCGATCCGTAGAAGAAGCCGCCTACCTTCGCCTTCTTCCCGCTCGGAGAGGTCAACGTCACGTCGATCGTCACGTCCCAAGTGGGGCTGTGGTACTTCCCTTCATGCTGAAAGGTAATCTCGAAGACCTGGTAGGGCATCAGCCGGGTGGTGTTCTGGGCGACCTTGACCTCCAGCCCGACCGGCTGCGAGGGGGCTTCCGCACAAATCAGGGCCGTGCGGGCCGTCGGCCCGCCGGCGATCAGCACAACCGTCAAGAGAACTCTTGCCTTCATCTGCTCCGCTCCTTGGCATAGAGGTAAACCACTGCGTCGCCCTCGAAGGGGGCCGTCAGCTCGCGGCGGGCGCCGCCGTCTGTCGTCCCGGCCGCGGCCGCCTTTCCCGTGCTGGGGTTGAACCACTCCACGGCCAGCGGCGCACCCCCGGGGTCCTTGGCGGCCGACAGATCCACGGTCACCTTGCCTCCGGCCGGGAGGTATACGAGATACTCCGCCTTCGCTTTCGCCCCGCCGGCCAGACAATAGCCAGTCGAGGCCAGCTCATTCTGCGGCGCCATGGCGGCCAGGTTCATCCGGTTCGCATAGCGGAGCGTGTAACCCAGGCTCCGGCGGATGGGGTCCCACTGCTCAGAGCGCTCTGCCAAGACCACGCCGTCATAGGGGTCCATGAAGATCGGATTCATGCCCCGCAAGAAGCTCTTCCACACCCACGCCTGATTGCCCCCGATGCCCCAGAGGTGATCGGTGTCGTTGAGGATCACCTTCCGGCCGTCGGCGGCAGGCGGATCGTCGCGGTAGCCGCCTTCCGGGTTAGGCGAGATCCAATCGGCCGGACTCTCCAGCAGCGTGCGATTGCTGCCTCCTTGGTACTGAAACGTCATGCCCACCGGGTGCTGCTTCGGTTTGCCCTTCTCGTAGTCGTGAACGTAGCGGATCATGTGGTACTGCCAGCGGGTCGAAGGCGGATGGTTCTCGTTGGAGATCTCGTAGAGCACGTTGTCCAGGTCGTTCACCGTGTCGATCACCTTGCGGACGTAGGCCTCCTGTCGGGCGGTGATCTCCGGGCTGGCCAGGGCGTGGATCTCGATCCCCTTGCCGTCGCCGTTGACGTCGCCGTTGATCGCGTTGACGTTATTATCCGGGTGGAAGGGGTGGCTTTCCCATGCGCCAGGGGCGAACTGCAACCCCCAGCCCTCGAAGAGCATGATCGAGACGTAAATCCCCCGCCGGCCCGCTGCCGCCACCCGCGTCCGCAGCCGCTGGAAGTAGTCGGGATCGAACTTCGTCAGATCGAATTTCGGTTTGCCGTCGTGGGCCTCGCCCGGCCCGGTCCGCGCCCAGGGCTGGGGGGTGGCATGGTGAGGCTTGTCCTTGCGCCACTGGCCGTTGCTGCGTGTGTCCCAGGTGGTCGACTCCCAGGTCCACAGCCGGATGAAGTTGTGATCGTACCGCTCCAGGAAATCGAGATAGGCGTCGAAATCGAATCGCTCGGGCGGATCGGCCGCTCCCATGTCGACCAGGTTGGACCACGTGTGCGAGCCGGTCAGATAGATGGCCTTCCCGCTGCCGTCGGTGAAGTAGCGGCGGTTGTCGGGATGCAGCCTCAAGGGGCCACCGGCGGGGGCTCGCGCCGGCCCGCCGGCGCGTGGCTGTGCGGCAAGACCTGTGGCGATCTCCCCCCGGGCGATGCCCAATGCCGCGGTCAGCGACGCCGAACGGCACAGAAAGTCGCGCCGATTCATCGGATTTCTCCTTTGATGTTCGCCAAGAACTCGTGGCCGGCCCCCCGATTCGCCGGATGGCCGTGCGGCCATAATAAACCATCCTCACACGGTCTGCAACTCCTGGGTGGTCTGCCTTACGGAGTCCGGGAGAATTGTCAACCGAGTTTCTATGCACTATCATGTTTCCGGGGCCGGGCCGGCGCGGCCATGCCGGGCCAAATGACTTTGCGTGATTCCGGGAAACCCGCAGTGTCTAGCCCCGGCGGTTATTGAGCCTCAGAATGCTAATGGCACATCGTTTAGCCGGCGACGGCTAGCCGAGGGGGAGCATTTTCGTACGAGACTGCCACACGCAGGAGGACCAGAACATGAACCACACGAGGAGCAAGCCCCAGGGGTCAGGGGACAGGGGTCAGGGGACAAAGGGACGGGAGACGGCGGAGAAGCTCGGTGCGAACACTCAGTCTCCCCTCGCCCCTCGCTCCTCCCCTTTCCTCCTTCCTTCCGCCACGGGCCGTCCGCCTTCCGTTGAGGTTTTGAACCCGGTGCTGGTGGCTGTGCGACCTCGGGTGGTTGTGGCTATGGTCATCATGGCCCTGGCCGCCGCGATAACCCAACGGAGCACGGCCGCCGAAACCGGCCGGAGCGACCGGGTACCCTCCGGGTGGCAGCGGCCCAACATCGTGCTGGTCTATTGTGACGACCATGCCTACCAGGCGATCAGCGCGTACCAGTCGCTGAGCGCCTACGGCCTGAAGCTCAACCAGACGCCCCATATCGACCGGCTCGCCCGCGAAGGAATGCGGTTCGACAACTGCTTCGTGACCAACTCCATTTGCGGTCCCTGCCGCGCGGTGGTGCAGACGGGCAAGTACAGTCACTTAAACGGTTTTCTCTGCAACGGCGACCGGTTCGACGGCCGACAGCAGACCTTTCCCAAGCTGCTCCAGAAGGCCGGCTACCAGACGGCCGTCGTCGGCAAGTGGCACCTGGAGAGCGATCCGGTGGGCTACGACTACTGGCACGTGCTAATCGGCCAGGGGCCGTACTACAACCCGCCAATGATCGACAACGGCAAGCGCGTCAAGCATATCGGCTACACCACGGAGATCATCACCGATATTGCGTTGGACTGGCTCAAGAACCGGCGCGACCCGAACAGGCCGTTCATGCTGATGTGCCAGCACAAGGCCCCGCACCGCGAGTGGGAGCCGGGGCCGGGCTACCTGACCATGTACGACGACGTGACCATCCCCGAGCCGGACACGCTCTTCGACGACTACTCGGGCCGCGGCACGGCGGCCAAGACCCAGGACATGTCGATCGCCAAGACCATGAACGACCGCGACCTGAAGCTTGTGCCGCCGCCAGACCTCACCGCGGAGCAGCTTGAACCCTGGAACAGGGCCTATGAGCCCAAGAACGAGGCGTTCCGCAAGGCGAATCTCCAGGGGCGGGATCTGGTCCGCTGGAAATACCAGCGCTACATGAAGGACTACCTCCGCTGCATCGCCGCGGTGGACGACAACCTCGGCCGGCTGCTAAAGTATCTCGACGATACCGGTCTGGCGGAGAACACCGTGGTGATCTACAGCTCCGACCAGGGTTTCTACCTGGGCGAGCACGGCTGGTTCGACAAGCGCTGGATCTACCAAGAGTCGCTCCGCACCCCGCTGATCGTCCGCTGGCCGGGCGTGGTCAAGCCGGGGAGCACGAACCAGGACATCGTCTCGAACCTGGACTTTGCCGAGACGTTCCTCGAGCTGGCCGGCCAGCAGGTGCCCGACGACATGCAGGGACGTAGCCTGGTGCCGCTGTTGAAGGGCCAGACGCCGGCCGACTGGCGGAAGGCGTTTTACTATCACTACTACGAGTATCCGGCCGTGCACAGCGTCCGCCGGCACTACGGCGTGGTGTGTCAGTGGCCAGGGGCCGGGGGTCAGGAAGTCAGAATGCAGAATGCAGAATGCAGAATGCCCAAATCTGAAATCCCAAATCCCAAATCCCAAACCCGAAATCTGAAATCAGAAATCGGAAATCTGAAATCCGAACCCCCGAGCCCCGAAGCCCCAGCCCCGAGCCCCCCGCCCCCCGCCCCGGGCCTCTACAAGCTGATCCACTTCTATCCCAGCCCGTGGGACCCCAAGCCGATCGACGAGTGGGAGTTGTACGACCTGAAGTCGGACCCCAGGGAGCTAAAGAGCGTGTACGGCGATCCGGACTACGCGGAAGTCCAGAAGCGGCTGGAGGGAGAGCTTGCCCGGCTCCGCCGCGAGCTGAAGGTCCCCGCGCAGGATCCGCCCCAGACCGCCCGGGGACCGCTGGGCAAGGCCGCGGCAAGGGGAAGTACGGGGGCGGGGGGCCAGGCGACGGGGGG
>Ga0315277_10006205_pt1 | contig 15713 bp, 12 predicted proteins | sample YL17G05_15_MG_FD_203695 | JGI IMG/M metagenome (GOLD analysis project Ga0315277, IMG submission 203695) | Sediment microbial communities from Yellowstone Lake, YNP, Wyoming, USA - YL17G05_15 | ecosystem: Environmental > Aquatic > Freshwater > Lake > Sediment | place: USA: Wyoming | collected...
GAAGGCAGAATCCCGCTCGATCCCCACCTCGTATCCAAATCATGTCTGGTCCATCGACACCACAAAGGTCCTGTGTTGGGGCCTGTGGCCCATTCAGGTCCTGGTGGCTATTGACCACTTCTCCCGCAAGGTCGTGTGCGCCACTCCCCTGGAAGGCCCAAACGCCGGATGGATCATCGAGGCCTTGCAACAAGCCATGCAGAAACACGGGGCACCGAAACACATCATCTCCGATCAACCAGCGTCTTTGTCGGCGATGCGTTTGCTGAACTACTGAGACAATGGAACATCAAACCTCGCTTCGGAGCCGTAAGGAAACACGGGTCCATTGCCGTAACCGAGCGGGTCATCAAAACGCTCAAGTACGAAGTGGCTCCGATGCGTACCGATCATCAAGGGCTTTGACCACCTGACGCTCTTGTGCACGGAGTTCGAAAGCTGGTACAACACCTGGAGGCCACATATGGCGTTGGAGGGCCTCCGGCCGGATGACTTCTACTACGACCGCAAACCCGAGAAACCAAAACGGGATGCGAAAGCCGTGCCCGCCAATATCGAACGCCATGTCTTCCTGGAAACACGGCTCACCGCCTATCACCTCAAGAACGCTGCGTAGTTTCTGCTGCGTGGCTCTCGCGCTCTCGCCACGCCCAGAGTCTGCCAATGTCTCGAACGATAAGCGCTGCGGCCCCTCTCCCAGCGCCGAACTCGCTCGAAAACGCTTGTCCTGTCACCCCTGTCCCGCACATGCCATCTCAGGAAAGGGTTTTCGCACCGAGCTTGGCCGACACGAGACGGTCCCATGGCCACTTGACAGGTACATGGAGACATGACTTTCAGATCCGGTGGTCCTGTCGAACGATGAGGCGTTGCCCGCCGTCGGTGCTGTGGCTCCAGTTCTTCGGAGGCGCTACTCGGCGGAGCTTGTCGAGCTGCCCAATCTCTTTGAGGCGCGCGTAGATGAGTTGCCAGGCGCACGGCACGTCTGGGCGGACTTCGCAACGATCCTCGCGAGAACCGCCACAGGGACCGTTGAGCATCCGCTTGGCGCACCGAGTGACGGGGCAGATGCCGCCATACTCGTGCAGAACACATGCCCCACAGGCGGCGCATTTCTCCGTCCACACGCCCTGCTCTTCCAAAATGCCGATGAATGCCGTGTTCAGACCCGCATAGACGGGCTTGTTGTAATAGCGTTCCGCGACGGCTTGAACACCAGCGCCACAGCCCAGCGAAAGAACCGCGTCGTTCCTCCCGATGGCGTCGGCCGCCTGCTCGATGAAGACATTGTCGCACTGACGCTCGATGGTCAGTTCCTCGACCGTCAGGTCGACGCCCTGCATCTGCGACGAAATGCGCAGGGCTGAGCTGATGATGCCGACCTCACGCTCGCCGCCCGCCAGACAAACCGTCACGCACGTTCCGCAGCCCAAGACGAGCAGCTTCTTGTGCTCCTTGACGATGTCGAACAGTTCCGGAATCTTCTTTCTTTCGGCAACGATCATGAGGCAGTCTCCATTTTCGATTTATGATTTACGATGTATGACTTGGGAGCGAAGCGCCGCTCTTGTGGCCGTTGTGGGTGATGGGGCTGGGCCCGAGCTTGCGAACGGTGTTAACCATGTCGGTGATGGCGTCCGATAGAGGGCGGGCCATAGCTGCCGAGATGTTCACCATTCGCAGGCGTTCCTTCTCCAGGCCCATCTCCTCCAGCATATCGCACATGTACTGGACTCGCCGCTTGGCGTAGAGATTGCCGCTGGTGTAGTGGCAGCCGCCTTCGAGGCAGCCGGCCACGAGGACGCCATCCGCGCCGGTCTCGAACGCTTTGATCAGGAACTCGGTCTCCAGCCGCCCCGTGCAGGGCGTGCGGATGATGCGGACATTCGACGGATACTGAATCCGCATCGTGCCTGCCAGGTCCGCCGCCGCGTACGCACAGTAGTGGCAGCAGAAGGCAAGGACTCTCGGTTCAAATTTGGCTTTTCCCATATCTCGTCGGCTACCCGTTATCAGTTGCCAGTGGACAGTCAGGAGTTGGCAGTTGTCAGTGGACTGTGAACTGCCAACTGCGAACTGTGAACTCTCGATGTTCCGTTGCCCTCGGCAAAGAGCGTGCGGATCATCGCTCGGAACTGGTCGGTCTCAAAATGGTTCAGTTGAATTGCCCGCGCCGGGCACTCGGAGGCGCAGATGCCGCAGCCCATGCACTTGGCCGCCTCGATTTGTCCCTTGCCATCCAGGTTGCAGAACGGGGCGCTGTATGGACAGATGTGTACGCACGTCATGCAGGAGATGCACTTGCTCTGATCGACCCGAGAGACCTGCGGGCTCACGTCGAGGTGCGTCTTGGATAGCACGGTCGCCGCCCGAGCCGCAGCCGCCCGCGCCTGAGCGATGGTTTCGTCGATGAACTTCGGCGAGTGCGCCAGGCCGCACAGGAAGATGCCCTCTGTGGCGAAATCCACCGGCCGCAGTTTCATGTGGGCCTCGACATAGAAGCCGTCGGCATTGAGCGGCACCTTGAGCATGTCGGAGACTCGCCTGTTGTTCTGACGGTCTGCCTCTAGCCCCGTGCTCAGAACGACTAAGTCCGTTTCGATTTCAATCGGCTCGGGGAAGTCAGGGCTGTTCACACTAACCTTGAGGCCGCCTGTCTCGGACACAACCGGCGCCTGCTCCGGTGTATATCGCAGGAAGACCACGCCTGCTTCGCGGGCCTTCTTGTAGTAGATCTCCCGGAAGCCATACGTCCGAATGTCGCGGTAGAGGACAAACACGTTCGTGTCGGGGGACTTCGCCTTGATGGTCAGTGCGTTCTTGACCGCCATCGAGCAGCAGATGCGGCTACAATAGGGCCGCTCCTCATCACGCGACCCGGCGCACTGAATCATGACGACGTTCTTGAGCCCGGCGGGCAAGCGCTCCTCATGAATCTGCTTTTCCAGGTCAACCTGCGTGGTGACGTTAGGTGATGAGCCTCCCAGAAACTTCGTCGTCTGAGCCTTCTCGGCGCCGGTGGCCACGATGACAGCACCCGCGCTGACTTCGGACCTCTGGACGTTGCAGGACAGCGTCGCATGGAACTCGCCGATGTGACCTTTGACCTCCGCCACGTCCGTCGCGAGGTACACGTCGATGTTCTTGTGCTCCTGCACTTGTCTGATCAGGCTCGTTGTCAGGCCGGCGACATCCGTGTCTTCCAGCGTGCTATGAATGTCGTACAGATGGCCGCCGAACCGCTGCGTCCGCTCCACCAGATGGACCTTGAAGCCCTGGTTGGCGAGGGCCAGCGCCGCGGTCATACCGGCCAGGCCGCCGCCGATGATCAAGCCCTTCTGATCGACAGCCAGCGTGCCTGGCTCCAGAGGCGACAGCAGCCGCGACCGGGCCACCGCCATTTTGACCAACTCTGTAGCCTTCTGCGTGGCGATCTCCGGCGACGCGGAATGGACCCAGGAGCATTGGTCGCGGATGTTGGCCATCTCGAACAGGTATGGGTTGAGCCCCGCCTCGCGCATCGTCTCACGGAATAGCGGCTCGTGCGTCCGCGGCGTGCAGGAGGCGACCACGATGCGATTGAGTCGATGCTCCACGATCTGCGCGCGGATATTCGACAGACTCGTGTCCGAGCAGGTAAACATGGTGTGGGTCGCCAGGACCACACCGGGCTCGGCCTCGATGTCCTTGGCCACGCGCTCGACGTCGATGACCGAGCCGATGTTTCGGCCGCAGTGGCACACGAAGACGCCAATACGCGGCTCTTCGTCGGTGACATCGTGCTCATCCGGGTACTTCTTCTTCACCGTCCGCGTGTTGCGGGCGGACGCCAACAGCTCCATCGCCATGGAAGCGGCGCCGCTGGCCTGCATCACGGTCTCGGGAATATCCTTCGGCTCCTGGAACGCTCCGCCGACGAAGACGCCTGGCCGGGACGTGGACAGTGGCAGCGAACGCTTTGTCGCGCAGAAGCCATATTCATTCACCTCGATGCCAAGACGGGAAGCAAGTTCCGCGGCGGTGCTCGAAGGCTCCAAACCGACGGCCAGCACGATGAGGTCGAATTCTTCCTCGCGCAGTTTGCCGCTTTCATCCATGAAATGGACGCGCGGGTTCATCGTCCCAGGCATCTGGACAATTCGCGACGGGATGCTCTTGATGTAGCGGACGCCGTTCTGGTTCTTCGCTCGCTCGTAGTACTGGTCGAAATCCTTGCCGTGGGCGCGGATATCCATGTAGAAGATCGTCGCTTCCAGCCCCTGCGTATGGTCCTGAGCCACCATGGCCTGTTTTGTCGAGGCCATGCAGCAAATCGACGAGCAATACTCGTTGCCGCACTTGGAGTCGCGCGAGCCGACGCACTGAATCCAAGCGACCCTCTTGGCTTCCTGATGATCCGAGAGCCGCACAATGTGTCCCTCAAATGGCCCGGCGGCTGAGAGCATCCGCTCGAACTGGACGCTCGTGACCACATTGGGATACCGTCCCCAGCCGAACTCGCCCTTACGGCTTGCGTCGAATTCCTCGAAGCCGGTAGTCAGAACGACTGCGCCGACTTCCAGCTCCACCATCCGCTCTCCCATAGCGGGATCGATCGCGTTTTGCTTGCAGGCCTCGACGCACTCTTTGCATTCCGAGCACAAGGCGCAGTTCAGACATCGTTCCGCCTCAGCCAGTGCCTGCTCCTCCGTTAGACCGCTCTCCACCTCCCGAAAGCTGCCGACCCTCTGGGCCGCGGGCAGCTCGCCGGCTTTGGCGCGGCGCTTCTCCTCGACATCGTCGATGGCCGGCAGTAGCTCTTCAGGAACGGGCTTGATCGTGCTGTCGAACCGCTGGGAGACCATGTCCTTGCCGGTGAGATATCGCTCAATAGATTCCGCCGCTCGCTTGCCGGCCGCTACGGCTTCAATCACCGACTTGGGTCCGCTCACGGCATCGCCCCCGGCGAAAATACCGTCCAGCGAAGTCTGAAGGGTCACAGGGTCAGCTTTGAAGTATCGGCCCTGGGTCGCAGCGCCGATGTGCTTGATGAATTCGTCGTCGCTGGTCTGCCCGATGGCCGTGATGATCTGGTCGGCCTCGATGGAAATCCGCTGTTGCTCGTCATAGACCGGATTAAATCGCCCGTCGGCACCGAAGACCTGGGTGCATTTCTTCAGCTCGATGCCGCTGACACTGCCGTTGCCGAGAATCCGCAGAGGTCCCCAGCCATTCGTTACCTTGATACCTTCCTGGAGGGTGGCCTCGACCTCTTCCGGATAGGCCGGCATCTCGCGGCGCTGTTCGAGCGACACCATCTCGACGGTCTTGGCGCCGAGCCGCAGCGCGGTGCGGGCCACATCCACGGCCACATTGCCGCCGCCGATAACGACGACTGTCGCCTTGACCTCGGGCCTACTGCCCTTGTCGGCGGCTTGACGCAGGAAGTCGACGCCTTGGAGGACACCCGGCTTGTTCTCGCCTTCCACACCGAGTAGGCGGCCCTTGGTGACGCCGGCGCCGATGAAGACAGCGTCATTGTCTTTGCGCAACTGGTCCAGGGTAATGTCTCTTCCGATACGGCAGTTGAAAACGAAACGCACGCCCTTACGCCGGATGAGTTCGACCTCGTGATCGAGCACCTTCTTCGGCAGCCGGTACTCCGGGATTCCGTAGCGGAGCATGCCGCCTGCCGCTGGCTGAGCCTCATACACAGTCACCGCAAAGCCCCGGTCGGCGAGATCGCTGGCGACGGTCAGTCCCGCCGGACCGGCCCCGATGACAGCCACCTTCTTGGCGCCGGCCGCGGGCTTTTTCTCCGGAGGCAAGCTCAGTGTGCCTAACTCCAGCATTTGCACCTCTTTGTCGGAGGCGAAACGCTTGAGGAGTCGAATGGCAATCGAGTTATCGGCCTTGCCGCGCGTGCACTTGCCCTCACAGGGGTGAGTGCAGATGCGGCCGCAGATCGCCGAAAGCGGGTTACGCTCCCGGATCAGATTCACGGCCTTGACGTATTCTTTCTTCTTGATGAGCTGCACGTAGCCCTGGACGTTGACATTCGCGGGGCAGGCTACTTTGCAGGGCGAATGGCCATTCTTGAGGATGCCGAAGATGTTCGGCGTCGCCTGGGTGTAGTGCTTGGCGATGGCCTTGCGCTTGCCGAGCTCGCGGTCAAAGTGATCCGGGATCTGCACGGGACAGGCATTGGTGCACTCACTGCAGCCGTTGCACTTGGTCTCGTCCACATACCGCGGATACCGCCTGATGGTGGCCTTGAAGTTGCCCGGCTCGCCCTTGAGGTCGATCAGCTCAGACATCGTCAGGATTTCGATGTTGAGGTTGCGGGCGCACTCGACGAGCTTGGGCGATACGATGCACGTGGCGCAGTCGCCGGTCGGAAATGTCTTGTCGAGGTGGGACATCATGCCGCCGATGGCTGCCTCGCGCTCGACGAGATAGACCTTGAAGCCCGAGTTGGCCAAGTCCAGCGACGCCTGCACACCGGCAATTCCGCCACCCTGCACGAGCACCGCCCCCACCTTTTTGCGGCCGTTCTCACCCATATTCGTCTTTGCAGATTGCTGAATCATTCGCGATCCTCACGCGGCGACGACGGCCTGAACCACTTTGGCCGGCGAGATCATGAGTTTGTTCAAACCGAGTCTCTCGGGCGCGACGCCGAGGCACAGCCCCAGCAGTTGCGTGATGTAGAGGACCGGCAGGTCGTAGCGATTGCCCTTGCTTCTGGCGATGTCGAGCTGCCGCATGTCGAGGTTGATCTGGCACATGGGACAACTGACGGCGATGCAATCCGCGCCGGCCAACTTGGCCATCCCGACGATGGAGTCCGTGAGGTTCACGACCACGTCGGTCCGCGACATGGACAAGCCGCCGCCGCAACATTCCACCTTGTGCGGCCACTCGAGGGCTGTGCCTCCCATGGCCGCCACGAGTCGATCCAGTGAGCTCGGGTTCTCCGGGTCGTCGAACCCCGTGACCTCGCTGGGCCGAACCAGCAGACAGCCGTAGTAGCTGGCCACGTTTATGCCAGCGAGGGAGCTGCGCAGAGCCTTCTGAATTGCATCCGCCCCCACATCATCCAAGAGCACTTCGAGCAGATGCCGCACTTTCACTGCACCGTCATAGTCCCGACCCACCGCCTCAGCCACCTTGGCCCGCACCTGCTTATTCCCGGCGATCTCGTGATTCGCCACTTTCATCCGGTTGTAACAGGCTGCACAATTGACAACCAGGTCGACGCCCATGTCCTTGACTTTAACCAGTGTGGCTGCCGGCAGAGCCACCGCCAGGATGCGATCCGTCTGATGCCCCGCTGTGGCTCCGCAGCAGGTCCAACCTTTCGGCTCGACCAATTGAATCCCCAGTGCGTCGGCCACGGCTAAGGTGGACTGATGCATGTCCCGCGCGGTGGACTCCGCCGAACAGCCTGGAAAGTACGCGTATTTCATTGGCCTGCCCCATTCTCTTTTGTCTTTTTGAAGATTCGGCGCACGGTCTTGCGATCCGCCCCTCGCGGGGGCAGCAGTGCGATCTTGCGTTTCTTGAGCATGGTCGGGAACTTTTCGGTATCGGCCTTGAGCTTGCCGCTGCCGAGCTTGTAGGCGGTGATCATGGCGAAATCGTACGTCCGGCCGAAGACCTCGACGGTCTTGAGGAATGCCCGATTGAACAGCGGCACGTTGCCCTCGGGCTTGGCCGCACCGCGCTGGACCGCCAGCTTCCGCAGAGCATCTATGACGGCTGCAACGTCGATCCCCATCGGGCACCGCGCCGAGCAGGTCTCGCACGAGACGCACATCCAGACAATGTCGCTATCAAGAAGCTTATCCCCCATGCCGAGGTGCAGCCGCCGCATCATCTCCGAAGGCGGGCACTTGGCCATGCCCGACACGGGGCACCCGCTCGTGCACTTCTTGCATTGGTAGCACTTGCTCAGGTCCACGCCCGAGATATCCTGCACCCTCTTGAGAAGGCCCGGTGTCGATTTGCTCTTTGAAATCGTTATCGTCATGTTTGCGATCCACTCATCCTCATGCCTTGACGGCCTGCTGCTTTTCCTTGTCCGGCAGCGTGGCTACTTTGGCCAGCGCCTTAAGCGCAACCGGCGCCACTTTGCGATAGACTTCCTGCGGCGTGCGCTGGCGACCATCGACGGTCAGCAGGTCTTCGACCTTGATCCCGAAGAGTCGCTCGTTCTCCTGCAGGTAAGGCAGGATCAAGTCCCAATCCGCTTGGGTGAGCGTGGTGAACTTGCCGCCGTTGAGTTGCTGATCGACCACTTTGTGATGCGGGTCACGGACATAGATCGCCCCACCGGAGGCGAGTGAGAACAGATTGCTGCCGGGATAGGGCTCGGGCAAGGGAACGACCTTGCCATCCTCGTCGATCCGGATACCGTTGAGGATTACAAAGCCGCCGCCGGCGAGCGGATCGCCCGCCATGAAGGACTCGGCCAAAAAGTCCAGACACGTACCGTTTATGACCACTTTCGGCCGGCCGACGGAGTTGATCAAAGGCCGGCCGGCTCCATTGCCGAGGATGAAGATGTCGCCGCCTTTGGCCCCGTACATGAACGTCTGACCGACGTCGCCGTGGACGACGAGCTTGCCGCGTTTGATGATCTGGCCCAACTGGTCTTGGGCGTTGCCATGCACGGTGATGGTCAGGCCGTCGATCCCGGAGCCGAGGTAATCGCCGGAGCTGCCGTAGATATCGATAGTCACATCATCGGTGTCGGGTCCGAGCCCGCACCCGTGGAACCGCTGCCCGCGCAGATCGAAGGTGATGAACCGTCGCCAGCCCTTGAGGAACGCGTCGCACAGGAGCGTCGAGTCGCAGCCTTCGCCTTCCGGCGGAAAGCCCGTCGCATCGATGACCAGCGTGGTCTCGCCGCGAGCGGGCCCGCGCAGGTCGCCTCTGGTATTGAGGTCGATCAAGCGATAAGGCCCGAGACTGGGGTCATCCACCTTGATCCTCGGCAGCGACCGCAGGAGTCGGAACAACTCGCTGCGAACCAGGTGCAGAATCTGGCTACGTTTCTTGCCGCCTGTCGGGTACTTGCGGTCGTTGAGTAGCGTAAAGGCCTCGATCACCGCCAGTGTGTTCTCCCGGTTCGCCCCTCGCTCTGCAAGGGTCCGGCACACACTGCGGAACACGTCGAACGGCCACGTCTTCGCGCCGTCGCGCACGAACTCGTACAGGCCGACCACGCTGCCGGCTCGCAGGCACGCGTCCAGCCTCTCTTCCACCGCCTTGTCGATGGGGAGGGAAGCGACGTCAATCGAGAGGTCGCAGGACTGGCTCCATTTCGGCATCGGCACCGGCTGGCCGAATTTGTCCGTGCAAGTCATGCGGAGTGTACCGCGAGCGCCCTGTTCGAGGTTGAAGAGAAATGCGCCGCCATCCGTGTGGCTACCGCCACGAGCGTTCCAACAGCGGTCGGCGACCGGGCAGATTCGCTTGTCTTCTTTGTGCAGGCTTTGCAGCGTCGCGTCAATCGCCTGCTTTTCCGAGGCGATCAGGCCGACCTGGACCTCGCCCTCAGACAAGGCGAACACCTGCGGCCGCAGCATCGCGGTGTCTGTGATGCCGATGAGCTGGAACTTGTTCTCTCGGGCGACATTGCGGGCGATGATGAAGAACCACGGGCCATCGGGCGAGCCGTGAATGTGCGTTGTCTGGATGGCCTTGTAGATTCGTTGTTTGTCCTCGGGCAGCCGGTCGAAGTCCAACTCGGTCGTCGGCGCCAGGGCCTCGATGATGTACTCGAGCGGATAGTGATACGTCCGGTCCAGCAGATCGAACAGTAAGGCCGAGACTTCGGTGTCGGTGAGGAACTGCGGATAGATGTTCCGCTGCTTGAGGTACTCGCTGACAGAGTGGTAGTTCGCGAAGTCACCGTTGTGGACGAGGGCCATGTTCATCGCGGCGAACGGATGTGCCCCGCCGGGGTGCCAGACGCGGCCCTTCGTCGGGTAGCGCTGGTGGGCGATCCAGGCGTGAGCGCAGAGGTCCTCGATTTTGTAGTATTTGACGATGGCCTCAGCATAGCCGACGACCTTGAGGATCATGATGTTTCGGCCGTGGGACAGCACGAACGCCCGCTGCTTGCCGAGCGAGGCGTAGAATTTCTGGTTGAGCTTGAAGCTATTCTGGCTGACGTACTCGTCTTCAGCCGCTCGCCGGTCCATCGCACTGAAGCCATTCTTCTGAACGAAATCGTCCAGCACCTTCGGCTTGACGCGGACGAAGTAACGCCACACATCCGGCGGCTTGACCTCCAGGTCCCCCACCGCCTGCCAGTCATCCACCTTATCCAGCGGGGCGGAGGCGGCCACGTCGAAATGCGGTGTGATAAATTCTTTCTCGACCTCGGCCCGGGCGTTCGGGTCCAGCAGCGCGATGTGAAGCATGTAATGCTCATCCAGCACCTGTCGGCTGACACCCGATTGCTCCGGCACCAATCCGACCGCCGCAATGCCGCCGCCTTTGCCGTTGCCTCGGTTGTGCATCTGCTTAGATGGCTCGTAGATGTGCCGGCCGGGCACCGCCTTCGTGCAGCAGAAACCGACGACGCCGCAGCCCCCTTCTTCTTCGGCCTTGCGCGCCATTTGCGGCCACGCACATGCGTCAGCCAGTGCCTTGCGGGAATGTCCCAACTGCTCTATCAACTGCCTGTCCACGGCTACTGTTTCACCCCATTTGTATAATCAAGATGCATCAGGAGGTCGGTCCGTCCACGAAGCTCGCTGACGCTTCGCATGCCGAATCGCCTCAGGACATCGACCAGTTCCTCGCGCCATGCGTTGTACATGTTGATCATCCGCTGCGTGCCCCAGTCGAGATCCATCTTGCCGGACAGTTCCGGGTCCGTGGTGGCGATTCCGCGAGGACAGCCACGGCCGCTTTCACACCGGCTGCACCGGACACAGCCCAGCGCGACCAGCTCCGCCGTACCGATCACCACGCCGTCGGCGCCCAGGGCAATCGCTTTGGCGACGTCGTGCACCGTGCGGATGCCGCCACTGGCCATGAGCGTCACCTTGTCCCGGACGCCCTCGGCCTGGAGGAACCCGTGCACCTTGCCGATGGCGTACTCGATGGGCATGGCGATGTTCTTTTTCGCGATGTCTGGAGAAGCACCGGTGCCGCCATAGCCACCATCGATGTGGATGATATGCGTACCGGCGGCATAGCTGCCCACCGCCACCATATCCACGTCCGTTGGCGTCGAGACTTTCGTCGAGCACAGGGCCCGCCGGTTGACGTGCTTGATCCAGTCGAGGTGCTTCATGTGGTCCTCGATGGAGTAGACGCTGTGGAATGGGAACGGCGAGAACAGCGAAATCCCCAGCACCGCCTCGCGCATCCGGGCCACGGCGGGCGTATTCTTGTCGCCGAGCAGGTGGCCGCCGAGTCCCGGCTTGGCCCCCTGGGCGTATTTGAACTCGACGATGGGCACACGCTGGATCGTCTCTTCGCGGACACCGAACAGGCCCGTGGCAACCTGCGTGATGACGTGGTCGTCATAGGGCCGCATCCGCTCCATGTAGCCGCCTTCGCCAGTGCAGGTAAAGGTGTTCCAAGCCACGGCGCAGCGGGCCTTGGAAAGCTGCGTCACGTTGCTCACCGAGCCAAACGACATGCCACCGCCGTACCAAGGGACGTCGATCCGAATCTGCGGCCGGCCATCGCCCCGGCGGTTCAACTGAAGGCTCGTGTCGATCTGGTCCCTCGGCACGTCGGCCGGCGGCTTCTCGGGGAACTTGAATCGCAGCTTATCGAATCCTCCGCCCGAGTTGCCGCATTGATAATGGAAGTCGTACTCCGGCGGAGGAATGTGGCCCGTCTCGGCCATCATCCAGGTGGCGAGGATCATGTCGGCCGTCCAGCGATAATCGCCCAGGATCTGCATCATCGGGTTCTCGACGATCTGCAGAGCCGACTTGGGGCAGGCGGCCACACAATAGTGATTCGTCTTTTCGCACGCCGAACCGATGCAGTGGTACGATCTCGGCTCGCAGAAGTACTTGTATCCTGCTTTGCGGACGTGCACACCGTAGGGACAAAGCTGGGCACACTTGCCGCACTGGATGCAGTCGTGGCTGCGCCGGATGATGTATTTCGAGACCTCGTTCCGGTAGCGCGGCGGGGCCGGCGCGACTTTGCGCTCGACCACAACCTGCGGCACACGCGTCTTCAGCGTGTTGGCCGGCAGGATGTCTCGAAGGTCACTTTCTTTTACCGAAAAGCTTGCCAAAGGTTTCCTCCTCGAGGTCCTCGAAGAACATCGCGCGACCGACGTCGCCGCGCAGCCGGCGGACTTCGCGCATGCCCATCGCGCCCATGACCTCGATCAATTGGTCGTGCCAAGCGGCGATCAGGTTCACCATGCGCCCGACGGCATAATCGAAGGGCACATCGTCCAGCCTGGCCGGACACGGCATGCCCGGCTCGCAACGGTCGCACAGGTGACATTCCAGGGCGATCATCAGCGGCAGGTCGATGCTGACCAGATCGGCGCCGCAGATGATGGCCTTGGCCATGTGCTCGGGCAGTGCAATCCCGCCGCCGGCGATGAGCGTGACTTCGTCCCGAATTCCCTTTTCGATCAACGCAGTATGAATTCGGCGGATCATGTCCCGCAGGAACAGGGGCCTTTCCGCGCCGATCTGGTTGCCGTTGGGGTCGGCGACAACGTGGAGCACTTCCACTTCAGCCAGGCCCGCCAGCTCGATGGCGCGCTGCACGCCGTTTGCATCCAGTGGCACGCGCACTGAGACAATGATTCCGGGATGCTTGTCCTTGAGCCGCTTGATGCGGTCAATCACGTGGGGGCCATCATAAGTCTCCACCAGCCGGGTCTGAGCCAGTGATTCCGGCGGGACAACAGGCTGATCCGGATTCAGACAGAACGCCATGTGGGGTGCCAGACGATCCACATCCTCCCCGATAAAGGGCCAGTCGGATGGGCTGGCCAGAGCAATGATGTCCGTGCAGACGGCGGCCTCGCGAAGGGCGGGGCCCAGCTTAGGCAGTGTATGGCGCGGCGACGGCAAATCCAGGATCAACGGCATCTGGATCGACAGGCACGAGGCGTCGATTTGGAACGACTTGTCGTCGAAGGTCAGATATGCAGGCTTGCGGCCAATGTCCACTGCCGTGCTGATGTACTCGCGGCCGTGAATTCCATCCCGTGTAGGCCGAACGATCTCGGACATGTCGGTCCACATGCTGTCGAAGCCCGGCCCACTGAATGGACCTCTGTACCCGGCGCCGGACACAGGGATTTTGGCAGTCTCCGCCTGAGTCCACGTCGTATGAATGATCTCGGGCGTCCAGTAGCTGTTGCCCAAGGCCTCGTAGACCGGGTTGACGACCAGCCGCAGCAGGCCCTTCGTGCAGTTCTGAACGCAAGAGAAGCAGCCCATGCACTCGAAGAACAGGGCATCGACCGCCTCCAGCGTGCGGACATACTCCGCCTCCTGCCGGAAGCGATCGTAGACGCAGGCTTTCTTTACGCAGTTGTGACATCGGGCACAATCCTCGCGCCAATCGACCACGCCGAACTTGCCGACGCGGGATCGGCGCGGTGGCACCGGTTTCGTTTCAATGTGGTATTTCTCAGGCATAGGGCAGTTGTCAGTCTCCAGTTGTCAGTTCTCAGATCACAGTCCCCGGTCCCGAGTGGTCAGATCGCAGTTTACCGTCAACTGTCAACCGCCAGCTGACAACTCTCCTTTCCTACAGGCCGGCGGCCGCACGCAGTTTCGACACGAGCTTCTCCCGGCCTCCGGAGAGGATATGAATGCCCCGGACGCCTTTCATACCTTTGAGCTTGCCGACGATCTCGGCGCAAATCTTCAAGCCTTCCTTCTCCTGGGCGTCCGCATTTCCGGCGGCCTTGAGTCTCGCCACGAGGGCATCGGGGATTCGCAGTTCTGTGTGAGCCTCGCGGAGCTTCTCGGCTTCTTCGGCACTGCTCAGAGGCAAGATGCCGACAAGGATCGCGGCCTTGTCCGCCAAGCCCTCTTGGCGGGCTGCATCAAGCCAGAGGGCAAACTCATCCATGTCAAAGACAGGCTGCGTTTGAATGAAGTCCGCCCCGGCCCCGATCTTCTTGGCGAGCTGGATCATGTTCAGGTCCGGCGGCCGAAGGTAAGGGTTCGCCACCGTCCCAATCAGCATGGAGAACTTGCCCGAGATGGCAGTCCCGTTGAGGAGCGTGCCTTCATCACGCATCTGCCTGATGGCCAAGATGACCTGGATTGCATCGACATCGTACACATTGGCCGAGTCGGAGCACCCGATGAGGGTCTGATGATGGCCCGACGTGCACACGACGTTCTGGATGCCCAGCGCGGCGGCGCCCAGCAGGTCCGACTGAATCGCGATGCGGTTGCGGTCGCGGGTGACTACCTGATAGATCGGCTCGCGTCCCAGCCCCAGGAGCACTGACGACGCGGCGAGACTTGACGTACCGATGCCGCTGTGATTGTCGGCCACGCTGACAGCGGCGAGACTGTCGCCCATCGCGTCGGCCACAGCTCTTATCACGGCCCCCTCGGCCGCTGGGGGCGGCAGGATTTCCGCTGTCACGACAAACGCACTCGATTGGATGGCGTTGGCTAACTTGCTGTTCGGTTTCATGCGGCATTCTCCCGGCGATTGCCCGTTCGCGCATCTGCCAGAACAGCCCGGGCCGGCTTGGTCCCGACAGAGTACACTTCGCTAAGTTTCGTTTGGAGCTGCTGGACAGTGTTGATCAACGGCTCGCCCTGGCCCTGTTCTTTCGCCACCACAACGACGCGACCCTTTCCAAAGCCGATTTCATCCAAGAACTCCTCCACGGCCTCGGCCCGCTTGGACGCCCGAAGATTCCCCTCCAAATGCTTGCATTGGGACTCGGGACAAACACATAGCACGACGCCATCGGCCCCCTTTTCAAACGCCTTGAGCAGGTATGGAATCGTCGCTTTGCCGGAGCACGGCAGGCTGAGTGTCTTAAGCCCGTCCGTGTCGAGCCGGGTTTGCAGCTCCTGGAGCTCGGCATCCGTCACACTGTTGGCACAGTAGAAGAGATGGATTGTTGCAGTTCGTCTAATCATAGCACACTTGCCCCAAACACCCTGTGCGCGCATACTCACCGCCGGCTGAACCGGGATAAGAAAGCCAGGTTCTGCCTCAAGACCCACATTTTTTCCAGGAACTCAGGCCAGCCACATGATGGTGTGAACCCCTTGTCGTCCTGTGGGGCAACTGTGGTGCCAAGGGCGACGTCGCCCTCCAGCTCGGCCCAGATCTCCGACCAGACGTTCAAGGCATCCTGCACGACATTGCTGGTCACATTTCGAAAGTGCATCAGCTCGACCTGGGATGACGGCACCCGGGCGATCGTCTGTGACTCATCACCTTCAAACCGGACCAATCTCATGCCCTGGCTCATGTGCAAAGAACACGCAAACATCATGCCAATGCCCAGGACATGACGAGCGTACCTTAAGTCCAGTCTCATAAAGCACTTAACGCTGTTGAGCCATTTGCGCTATGCAGAAAGGATGGGCAGAATTGGCCCATTATATGGACAGTGGTCCATTTATTGGGCCACAAGACGGGGCTGGTGTCGCAGGCAAGAACGACGTCTGTCGTGGTGAACTACGAATCTATCCCGTACTCTTGGAGGCGTTTGTGGAGGGTCGTGCGACTGAGACCCA
>Ga0315277_10006206_pt1 | contig 15712 bp, 14 predicted proteins | sample YL17G05_15_MG_FD_203695 | JGI IMG/M metagenome (GOLD analysis project Ga0315277, IMG submission 203695) | Sediment microbial communities from Yellowstone Lake, YNP, Wyoming, USA - YL17G05_15 | ecosystem: Environmental > Aquatic > Freshwater > Lake > Sediment | place: USA: Wyoming | collected...
CAACCCGTTCATCATCGGGCCTTACGAGGAGGAGGGGAACAGGTTCTACGAGATACTCAGGGCGAACCCGAAAATCGAGTGCTATCTCCTCGACACGGGGTATTTCGGGGCGAGGGAAAACATAAGGGGCATGAAGATAACTGTGTACGACTCCGCCCGGCTGCTCGCTGACGCGGCCCGCGGCACGATAGCGTGGAGAAAGGACCCGGACTGGGGATACGAGGTGGCCGCAGGGGCGGAGGACGTGGACCTGGGCATCTTCGACCCTTCGGTTTATTATGAAGAGATGGAATTCGCGCGCCTCACCGCCCAGCTGAAGGAGGAGCGCCGCGCCTGGCTGAGGCAGTTCAAGGGGCTGAGAAAAGAGATAGTGCAGGCCGTATGATAACGCTCCGAGGCAAAAGCGGGTTATCTTTATATAGCTTGACCTATTATCACAATCCATGCCCAGGAAGCCCCCTAAGAAAAAAACCAGAGCAGCCAGACCGAAGGCTCGCGGGGCGGGGACGCGGATGCAGGAGATGGCCCAGTCCCGCAGCGACAGGGTGAAAACGGGCATACCCGGCCTGGACCAGCTCATAGGCGGGGGGTTCGAGCGCAACAACTCCATCGTGGTTAAGGGCACGTCGGGAGTCGGCAAGACGATTTTCGCGGTCCAGTACCTCTATGCCGGCGCCACGGACTACGGCGAGCCGGGGATGTACCTCTCTTTCGCGGAGTCGAAAGAGGCGATATACCAGCAGAGCGCGCTTTTCGGCTGGGATCTCGCGCGGCTCGAGAAGGAGAGGAAGTTCGTGTTCGCGCGGTACGAGCCCCACGAGATAAAGGACATAGTCACCAGCGGCGGCGGCTCCATAAGGGACATGATAGAGTCGAGCGGCATAAAGCGGCTCGTGATAGACTCGCTCAGCGTCTACCTGCTCCTGTTCGAGAACGAGTACGAGGCCAACCGCTCGGTGCTCGAGCTTTTCGAGATGCTGCACGGGCTGAACTGCACGACGCTGGTCACCTCGGAGGACCCGCTAACGCCGAGCTCGGCGCCATCGGGAAGGATGGGTTTCCTCACCGACGGCATAATCCATCTCTACAACATAAGGAAAGGGCAGAAGAGGATACGCGCGATAGAGGTGGTGAAGATGAGGAACACCACCCACACAACGGAGCTCTGCAGCTTCGACATCACCCGGAAAGGGATTGTAATCAGGAGAGGATTATGCTGGAAGAAAAGCGGGGACACGGAAGCAGAGGGCAGACGTCAGTCGAGTTTATAACGATATTCGCGATGGCACTGCTCGCGTTCATCATCTTTTTCACCCTTACCCAGCAGCAGAGCGTCGGGGTCGAGAGGGCCAGGGTGGGAAACGACGCCTCGAACACGGTGAAGAGCCTGGCGGCGGCGGCCGAAGACGTCTATTCGCAGGGAGTCGGCGCGAAGAAGGAGGTCTTCATAACCATCCCGGACGGCTACGAGCCCGACGTCTCGTCCATAGGGAACGAATCCATCAGGATGCGCGTCGCCGGGAATGACTACGCCGAGAGCGTGGGCTTTGACATATACGGCTACCTGCCCCGGGCCCCGGGGGATTATTTCATCTGGGTGATATCCGAAGGAAACCGCGTGCGGATCGGGACCGGGATGCTGACGACGGACCGAACAACGATAAACCTGATAATGCTCTCCAACTCAACCCGCGGAGACTCCTTCAATGTCATCAGCACCTGGAACGAGTCCGTGAACGTCACCATCGCGAAAATCTGGGACCAGAACATAACGATGAGCCTGAGCCCTACTGCCTTCCGGCTCGCCGAGGGGGGCGCCAGTACCGTGAGCGTGTCGTTCAGCGCCCCGCCCAACCTGCTGGGTTTCTATGGCGGCTCGCTCAACATAACCGGGACGGACGCGCACGGAAGCACCGATTCCATCATCCTGCCGGTCTCCGTGGAGGTATCCACCGACAAGGGCATCGGGCCGCCGCTCATAGTCCTGCCCAGTATTGTCAACGTGTCCATGGGAAGGAACACGAGCGTGATAAAGGATTTCCAGGTATGCACCAACGCGGTCACCTCGCTGACATCGGTGGATTTCGCACCCTCGACAGGTGCGCCGGGAAGCTGGGTAAGCGGATATGAGCCGATGGGCGCCTTTGACGCGGAGAGCTGCCAGACAAAGAAACTCACGATATCCGTGCCGGGTGATACCGACCTCGGGAATTATTCCGGTTTCGTCTATGTGACGGGCAACGGCCCTGCCGGCGCGGCCGACACCATCTCGCTCGCGATAAGGGTCGTCGGGCTGCCCTACGATGTCGTAGGGCCGAACGTGACGAACATAACGATATACCCGAACACCAGGAGGATATACGTCCAGGACCCGGTTTCCATAAAGGTGACGGGCGATGACAGCAAGACCGGGAACGACACCGTCATCGGCTGCGAGGCAAGCGTGGATAACGGGGCATGGTACCAACTGGTCCCGACCGACGGCACGTGGAACAAGCAGCGCGAGAACGCGAGCTACACCTGGTTCTCAGGCTTCAGCCAGGGCAACCATTCGGTCAGGGCGAGGTGCACGGACATCAAGAACAACACCGGGCCCATAGCCAACGCGACGTTTAGGGTGTTCAAGGAGTTCCTGTTCGTCACTGCCGGCGGCTCGCCGAACGGGAACGAGAGCGCGTGGCTGAGCTGGATAGCCGGGGACCACACGTTCGAAGGGTACGCATGGAACTACGACGCCATAAACTCCACGGCGTTCATCGCGGGCCCGTCGAACCTCAACTTCTACACCACGGTGATGGCGGAGGAGTATTCGAGCGGCATGAAAGACCGGCTGATGTCGTTTGAGAGTTCGGGCGGCTCGGTCGTGCTGTTGGGGAACGCTCTCACCGAAGCGCCGAAAGATCTTGGATGCAGCAACAAGCCGTCGAACCCCACGGAGACTGAAACGAGGATGAGTGTCCGGGACAATACGAATTACATCACCAGCGACCTACCGCTGGGCACCATCACGGTAGAGAACAATTCCACCGTTCACGGCAGGATATACAAGGATGTAAGCACTATCCTGGTGGACTCCTACCTGGATCCGTCGCATTTCGGGGAATTGGCCATCTGCCCTCCGAGATATTACTTCTGGGCACCGGTTACCCCGGTCAACTTCAACGAGGTCGGGCTGAACTTAACAGGAAGGACATTCGATTACGCTATAAACGCATCAACATTAAGATAGGTTGGGCAATCGGCACTCAAAGGTGATGTATGTGGAAACGGCTCCCGGGGGGCAGGTCTCGGTTGAACTGCTCGTGATACTGGCCATCGCGCTGCTGATGCTCACCGCTTTCCTCGTAATCTCCCAACAGCAGGCCGCGAGCGTCAGCAAGGCGGCGGTGGATACACAGGCGAAGAACACGATTGCCGACCTCGCCGGGACCGCGAAAGAGGTCTATGCGCACGGGGAGGGCTCCAAGGAGCAGGTTTACATCACAATACCGTCCGGAACCGACCCTTACAACAGCCAGATATCGAACCGGAGCATAAGGTTGCGGGTGTCGGGCAACGATTATGTGGACACCGAGGCTTTCGAAGTGCACGGCTCGCTCCCGACAACTCCCGGCAATTACTGGGTGTGGGTGGTTTCCGAAGGGAACAAGGTCAGGATAGGCTACGCGATGGTCTCGCTCAGCAGGCAATCCCTGCTCGTAACGATGAAGCCTAACGAGACGAGGTCGCAGAACTTCGACGTGACCAATGTATGGACGCACCCGATAAACCTCACACTCGCGGGCAACTGGGCCTTCAACGATGCCTCCTTCGTGCTGAGCGGCGGCTCCGCCTCATTGCCCCTGAACGGGACCAAGACCTTCACGGCGACATTCACCACAACCCCAAAGGCGGTGGGGATATACCTGACGGACGTCACGATAAGGGCTTCCGACTCGTTCAACAGCAGCGAGGCCGTCACCCTGCCGGTGATCCTCCAGGTCGTATCCGACCCTAACGCAAGGCCGCCGCTGACGGCCATCCCCCCGATTCTCAAGGCCGCTCTTAACGCCACGAACTCCACCACCCGTTCCTTCCAGATATGCACCAACGCGGTGACTTCGGTCACCGGCGTGAGCTTCGCCCCATCGTCAGGCGTGCCTGGCAGCTGGGTGAGCAACACCCAGGCGCTCGGGCCCATAGGGCCGGACAGCTGCTCAGAGAAACTGCTCATCGTAACCGTGCCGGCAGGGACCGGGGCGGGCAATTACACGGGCTACATCAACGTCCTGGGTCAGGGGGCTTCCAACGCGCAGGATTCGATAGCCCTTGAGATAGACGTCGGAAGCTCGGGCGACATCGTCGGGCCGGACGTCAAGAACATCCACACGGCGGCAAGGAGGACCCATGTCTGGCAGCCGGTCACGATACTCGCAACCGCCGACGACAACCTCACCGGGGGCTCCAGGATAAAGAGCTGCCAGATAAAGATAGACAATGACCCCACGTGGAACTACATGTTCCCGGTGGACGGAACGTTCGACAGCCCGGTAGAGGACGTGAGCTACACGTATTTCGACGGGTTCGACTGGGGCGCGCACAACGCCTCGCTCAAATGCACGGACGCGTTCAACAACGTGGGGCCGGCCAGGAACTACACCTTCAAGATAGCGAAAGAGATTCTCTTCGTGGTTTCGATGGGTAACGAGACGGACTGGAGCAACTGGGTGCTGTCGCACTTCTCGCCCACCGGATATGCCTGGGACTATACCGTAACGACCACAAGCGCGGTGGAGAACAGCATCGTGGACCTCACGTACTACGACACGGTGATATTCATATCATGGGACAACGCCGACGCGTTCACAAACAAGGTGAACGCGTATCGGGCGGCGGGCGGCTACCTGGGGCTTTTCGGGGACTCCGCGCACCTGGCGACCAGGGACCTGAATGTGACGTGGCATCCTGACAACCCCCATCCGGAGACGAGCATCAATGTCATCAACAACACGCACTTCATCACGCAGGGCTTCGGGCTGGGGCTCATGCAGGTCTATCCAGTGCCGTCCAAGACCTACGAGGTCTGGGCGGACACCAACAGCACCGCGTTGGGCGGCTCCGGGATTTTCTACCCTGACAAGAACAGGCTTATACTCGCGGACGACAACAGGGTTGTGTTCTGGGGGCCGGAAGACCCATGGAAGATGAACCAGAACGGGGTCACGATATCCACAAGGGTCATAGATTACATGATCAACCAGTCCGTTGTGGATTGAAGGGGTGGATGGGTGAGAGCGCAGGTTACACAGGAGTTCATGATAGTGCTCAGCGTCATGCTCCTGCTTTTCTTCATATTCTTCCTGATCTACGCCAACCAGATAACCATCTCCCACGAGTCCGCCGACCGCATCACCACGGAGCGCATAGCGTCCGGGATCAGGGCGGCGATAAATTACGTCTATCTCGCGGGGGACGGAGCGGAATACAACGCAAGCTTCGCGTACGGCCTGTCGGATGTGAACGTCTCGGTTTACGGCGGGACCGTGGATGCGCAGTCCGACGTCGCGCAGTACAGCCTGCCGCTCCTCACGCAGAACGTTAACGAAACGTATGTCTCCCCCGGGAATGTCATGATAAGGAATGACGGTGGAATGATTGAGATATCCCAACCTCAGTGAACATGTGGCCGGTGCCGCAGAAAACACCAGGCGACTGAAGTGGCATAGGTCAGGCATAGGACCACGTCCCCTGGTTCACAGCGGAGAAGCAGCTGATGGCAGTTGGAAAGAGAATACGGGGGAGAAGCACCTCAAAGGCCAGATATGGTCTATCGACTTCATATCAGGGATGACCCTGATGATGTTTATACTGCTCATTTTCATACTCGAGTGGAATTATTTCTCCGTGCGCTGGAACACGGCTTCGGCTTACCGGGAGATGCTCGGTACCGCGCTTTTCGCCTCCGACGCCCTCTTCACGACCCCCGGGGACCCGCCCGGCTGGGAGAGGCTGGGCAACATAAGCGAAAGCAGCGTGCACGCGATAGGGCTCGCCGACAGCAGGAATATCCTGAACGGCGACAAGCTCGAGCGGCTCTCGGAGCTCAACCAGAGCGACAGCGATTACCAGCTCGTGCTGGAGCGGCTGGGGATGCCGGGCTATCAGCTCCATTTCACCATAATGGACCTGACCGGCGAAAGCGTCTACTATGAGTTCGGAAGGCCCTCCGCGCTGAACAACTCGGTCACGATAGAGAGGCTCGTGCTGATAAACCAGACTACGGCGGCAGTTGCGAAGGTGGACGTATGGCGCTGAAAAGCAGGGGCTTCGTAATAACGCTGGATGCCATAGCTGCGCTGTCCTTCATGCTGCTCTCGCTCTATTTCATCCAGACCACAAGTTTCAACCCCACGATTCTAAAGGGGACGCAGCTGAAGGATTTCTCGCTGGACACCCTCACGGTGCTTGAGAAATCCGGCCGCCTCGGCGACCTGATCACCGGGGACAGCACGGCGGTACGCGAGGTGCTCCTGGCGAGCCCGGACCCGGACTGCATGCAGTTCACGCTATCCTATCTGAACGACACCCAGATAGCGGTGATAGACAAGCCGGGATGCGGGGGCATAGGCAACGAAGTCCAGGTCGATTACGGACTCTATGACTATGGCGGGCAGGTGTACAAGACCACCCTGAAAAGCTGGTACAACGTGGAGGTGGGCTGATGGGTTCGCGAAGGGGGTTCGTATTCTCGATAATCGCGGTCTCGTTTATGCTGCTGCTCATGGTCCTCGCGACCGTGGCGGCCAGCCAGTACATGGAGAGCGAGCGCCTGCTCGCTGCTCCGTTGCCGCTCATCTACTCCGCGGCCACGCTCGATAATGTCGGGCACGAGCTCGCGGACGCCGTACTGCCAGTGGCATCGGTAACTCCCAGCAACGATTCGGTGCGCGTCCTGATAGCGGACTCGGTCCCAAGGCCGGACTCAGGCTACGAGCTGGCCAGCATAAAGTCTTTCGCCGAGGGCGGGCTCGCGCAATCGCTGCACGCCACGATTTCGGTGAACACTTCCGAGGTGGATAACGGCTCGCTCTCGCTGAAGGTGCTGGACGGCTTCGCCTACGGCAACAGCCTCAACGGAACCAGCGAGGTCTTCTTCACGCCGCTGGAAAACGGCACCGCGAGCGGGGCTGCCAATTATAGCATAACGATCAGCACGGACGAGTTCAGGGACTCCGAATCGTTTTTCACCTGGGACACCGCCGAGGATACCACCGGGGACATGAACGTTACGCTCGTCTACTCAGACATGAACGGGACATTCACGGATAGCGGCATGCTCCGGCCCGACATCGCGAACAGGATGACCATGACGTATGACGAGAACGGCACGGAGCAGATGGATATCGTCCTGGGCAGGGTCGCGTCCGGGGGCGGCGAATACGACGGCTCGTTCTGGATGAACCTGACCAACGGCACTTCGGTGTCTTTCGTGCTCGAGACCGACCTTCCCCCCCAGCCGGCGAACGCCTCCAGCCGGATAGTCTTCCCGATAGGGATGACGTATTCACAGGGAGGGGTTTTCAAGGCGTCCAACGCCACCCGCTGAACAAACATTTTAAAGCTAATCACGGATATTAGCGCATGCTGCTCACCCAGATAGACCGCATGGTAGATCTGATTAGGAAGACCCCCAGGATAAGCTTCCAGGAAATCGCGACCTCCCTCAAATGGGACCCCAAAGCCGTGGAAAAGCTGGCGCGCATCCTGGAGGATGACGGCCTGCTCGTCATACATTATCCCCTCAGCCCCCTTTCCAAGCCGTGGATGACCCTCAAGGGGCTCCCTGGCGCTGAAAAGAAGAAGAAGGAGGAAAAGCCCGAGGGCAGGAAAGTTGAGTCCTACCCAATCAACGACCCGACCGGCGGTTACGCCATAGCGGATGTGGAGATAGTATACTCCGAAGAGGACAAAAGGAACAAGTATTTCGTGCGGCTGCCAGAGCTCAGTCCCTACACGCAGGCTTTCCTCAAGAACGTGAAGAACGAGACGAGCAGGACGCTGCCGCTCTCCGGAACCGAGAAGACGAAGGACGAGATGCAAAGGGAAATGGAGGTGCGCAGCAAGGCCGTCAGGAAGCTCATCGAATCCTGGATGGGCTCCGAGCCGGTCGGGCTGAACGCGCTGACCACGATAGCCATCAACGAGATGTACGGCCTGGGCGACCTCGAGATACTGATAGCCGACAAGAACCTGGAGGAGATCGTGCTCAACTCCGCCAAGACGCCGGTCGCGGTCTATCACAGGAAGCGCGGATGGATGAAGACGAACCTCGCCATAATGGACGAGGACGAGATAGAGAATTACGCCTCCCAGATAGCGAGGAAGGTGGGAAGGCAGATAACCACGCTCAGCCCGATACTGGACGCCCACCTGGTCACCGGGGACCGCGTGAACTCCACGAGATATCCCATATCGACGGCAGGGAATACCATAACGCTCAGGCTCTTCGCGAGGGACCCCTGGACCATCGTTAGCCTCATCAAGCCCGAGGTCAAAGCCATGTCGTCCGCGATGGCGGCGATGCTATGGCAGGCGGTGCATTATGAGATGAACGTCATAGTGTCCGGGGGGACCGCGTCCGGGAAGACGTCGGCGCTCAACTCGCTGGTGGCCCTCATCCCGCCCTACCAGAGGATAATCACCATAGAGGACACGAGGGAGCTCGTTCTCCCGACCTACCAGTGGAACTGGGTGCCGCTCGCCACGCGCGAAGCCAACCCGGAGGGCCTTGGCGAGGTGACGATGCTCGACCTGGTAGTTAACTCGCTGCGTATGAGGCCCGACCGCATCGTGATGGGCGAGATCAGGAGGAAAAGGGAGGCGGAGGTCCTCTTCGAGGCCATGCATACCGGGCACTCGGTCTACGGAACCATACACGCGGACACCGGAGAGCAGGTGGTGAAGAGACTCATCGAGCCGCCCATAGAGGTGCCTCCTGCCGAAGTGGAGGATATCCACCTGGTGCTCGTGCAATACAGGGACAGGAGGCTCAATGTCAGGCGCACGCTCGAGCTGTCCGAGATAATCCCGGGAACGAAGGCCCCGGAGCTGAACCATGTTTATAAGTGGCGCGCCAGGACCGACGAATTCGAGGCGGTGAGGACCGCGCACAGATATACGGAGCAGATGAACCTGCACACGGGCATGACGGAGAAGGAGATCGGCCAGGACCAGCACGACAAGGAGAGCGTCCTGCTCTGGATGCTGGAGAACGGCATGGGGCAGGTTGACGATGTGGGGAAGGTCATGGAAGCGTATTATGCGGACGAGCAAAGCCTGCTTCAGGGAATCTCCAAGAAGCTGAAGCCCGCGAAGGTGCTGGGGTGAAGCGGCCATGAGCCAGAGCAACGGGCCGGTGAGGGTTCCTTTCCTGCTTCTCGACTACAAATCCATGGACGAGATAGGCAGGAGGATGAAGCCGCTGGGCAGGCTGCTGAATCTGCTGCGGCCCAACCTGGCCAAGGAGCTGCCTTCGCTCGGGGTGACCATCAACCCGGAACACTACAGGACAGGCGCGTTCTTCTCAGCGCTCATTTATGGCGTGCTCTCCTTCGGCCTCATCCTCGCGTCGCTGATGGCCAACCCAGACATAGAAATGAACATGCGAATACAATACGCCGGGGCGGCGGGATTCCTCTTCTTCTTCATAGCCTTCATGCTCCACCTCATCTACCCCTCCATCCTGGTGAAAAAACTCGCCGCGCTGTCAGATAACGACCTCCTGTTCGCACTGAGGGAGATCATGCTCAGCATAAACAGCGGCATACCCCTTTTCGACTCGCTGAGAAACGTGTCGCTCGGCAGCTACGGCCGTGTGTCAGAGGACTTCGGCACGGTTGTGAAGCATATAGAGAGCGGCGTGCCGGAAAAGGAGGCGCTTCGGGCGCTGGCGATAAGCTCCGAGTCCGAGTACCTCAAGAGGGCGGTATGGTACATGATCACCGCGCTGGAGACCGGCGCGAGCATGTCGACCGCGCTGCCTGGCATCGTCGATACGCTAGAAAGCCACACCTACCGGAACATACGCTCCTATTCCTCCACCCTTAATTTCCTTATGCTGATATACATGCTCATCGCGGCGGCGATACCGTCGCTCGGGATAACGTTCCTTGTCCTGCTGTCGGCTTTCTCGGGGCTCGGCGTGACGATGTCGGGCATACTGATGCTCGTTATCGGCGCGGGCATAGGGCAGCTGGTGCTGATAGGCTACATGGCCCAGACAAGGCCGGGGATATTCGGTGGTTAGATGGACACGACAGGCTTGTACAGGAGGCTGGCGTCGCTCGTTCCCGAGGGCCTCTTATCGCACGTGAGGTCAGAGCTGCTTGTCGCCGGCGTGAGAACCGACCCCAGGGAATACACCGGGGGATGGGTTCTCGTCTATCTCCTTTACGGCCTTATCGCGCTGTCCGCATACGCAATCTTCTCGCACGGCATCTCGGCTCCGTGGGAGCTCGCGGACGTGATCGCCGCCCTGGACTTCTTCCTGCTAGGGCTGGTCGTGGCGGCCATAACCCTGGAGATGAGCATATATTACGCTATCCGGAGCAGGACCGCGACCATGGAGAAGGTGCTGCCGGATTTCCTGCTCCTGATAGCGTCGAACCTCCGGGCGGGCATGACGCCATTCGCGGCTTTCGTCCGCTCGGCCAGGCCGGAATTCGGGGCTCTTTCCAAAGAGGTGAACTACGCAGCGGCGAATCTGAGCGGGAGCGCCTCGCTCAACGAGGCGCTGGACGAGCTCTCCAAGCGCTTCGACTCCATGATGCTCGAAAGGGTGGTCGTCTTCTTCAAGAAAGGGGTCCGCTCAGGAGGCAGGCTGGCGGCGCTCCTGGTCGCGTCCGCCGAGGAGATAAGGAGGGTGCAGGACCTCCGCGAGGAGCTGCAGATAGCCACGCGCGCATACACGATATTCCTCGGCTTCATAGTCATGATAATAATGCCCTTCCTGCTGTCCATCTCCACGCAGTTTGTGGCGATGTTCATCAAGATAAGGGCGCAGACGGCGAGCGCCGGCCAATCGCTCTCCGGGACCATACCCATGTTCAGCGGCAACATACTCGTGACTCCGGATGAGATGGCCATGGTGGCTTATATCGCCCTGCTGATAACCAGCGGCCTCGTCTCGGCTCTGACCGGCATAATATCCACGGGCCGGCCGCTGGACGGGTTAAAATACGCCCCCATATTCGCCGCTGTCTCGCTGCTGGTCTATGTGGTATCGCGGATGATGGTCGCGGGCATGATGTCGGGCATATCCTAAGAGGGCAATATACCGGACCCGTCGGAAAAGCGGGAATCATCATTTTTAAATCTACTCTTTGAAATACGTTCGGTGATATAATGTTTAGGAAAGGACAAGTATCGACGGAATATCTCGTTATTCTGGCGGTCGTGCTGGTCGTTGCCCTCGTCGTAGTGGCGCTGGTCAGCGGCATGTCACCCCTCAGTAGCGGGGTGAGCGCGAGTCAAAGCGCGAATTATTGGGCTGGGGTGTCTCCGTTTGCGATAACCGCATGGAAGTTCAGCAGTACTACCCCTACCCTGACGATGACGGTCCAGAACCAGGCTGGGAATCAGGTCACACTGAAGTCCATAAGCAGCACTGGGGGCGCTAACACCTTCGCTACCAGCATTGCCACCCCCATTGTGTTCGCTGTGGGCCAGATCCAGACCGTGAATGCTACAACAACCACCGCATGCAGCGGCACGTTCGACTTCGCCAATGTCGTAATAACCTATGACCAAGGCGGAATCCAGGACCTCCACCAGAATGGGGCCAAGGACATGGTCGGATCGTGCAGCTGAAGCTGCGCTTTCCTTTTTTCTTTTATCGTTTTATTTTAACTGATTTTCCGGGCAGCAGACCAGAAAGACCTTTAAACCCGGCATATGGTATATCTCCGGTGAGATTATGTTTAGGAAAGGACAAGTATCGACGGAATATCTCGTTATTCTGGCGGTTGTACTCGTCGTTGCCCTCGTCGTAGTGGCGCTGGTCAGCGGCATGTCACCCCTCAGTAGCGGTGTCAGTGAAAGTCAGAGCAGGAATTATTGGGCTGGAGTGTCTCCGTTTGCGATAACCGCATGGAAGTACACCGATAAAACCCTGCAGATGACAATCCAGAACCAAGCGGGCAATCAGGTCACACTGAAGTCCATAACGGGCGGCACGGGTGCCAACACCTTCATCACCACCAACATGAGCGCCACAGTGTTCGCTGTGGGCCAAATCCAGACCGTGAATGCCACTTCAACGGGTACATGCAGCGGCACGTTCGACTTCGCCAATGTCGTAATAACCTATGACCAGGGCGGAATCCAGGACCTCCACCAGAATGGGGCCAAGGACATAGTTGGATCGTGCGCCCCATAAAATCCGCAATTCCCTTTTTATTTTCTTATTTCCTGCCCTTCAGTATCCGGTCTAACTCCTTGGGGTCTATCCTCGTCCTATACTTGGACATTATCGCCTTTATGTCAAAGCCCAGCTCCTTCGCTATCTTCTCCAGCTCCTTTCCGCTGATGATGGAATAGCCTTTCGCGGCATCAGGAACGGGCTTGCCCTTCGCCGCTTCTCTCAGGATGTCCGGAATCGCCGCCTTCACGAACTTCCCTTTGCGATACAGGGCAAAAAGCTCCTCCAGGACCGTCCCTGGCTCCTTTATCTCCGCCCCCTCCCGCCTCAATGAAACCAAGGTGTTCTCCAGCGTGCTGGCTGCGAGCATGGGCTCGGCACCCCCTTCCACAAGCCTCTCGAAAAGCCCGAGGTTCCTCGAGCGCAGCATCTTGTCGGCCATCTCAGCATTGCCGAGCATCTTCAGCAGCCGCGCCTTCTTCTCCTCCAGCGTCTCGCCCCTGGAGACAGCCTTGAGCATCTCCGCCGTTATGGGAATCGGGGGCACGTCGGTCTCGGGATACATCCTCGCCCTGCCCGGCAGGGGCCTCATGTAGCTGGTGGTGCCGTCGGGGTTCGCCCGCCTGGTCTCCTCAGGAACGAAGCCCATCCTGGCCCGCTCGAGCGCTTTCGAGAGCGCCGCCTTCGCCTGCTCCCGAGGCGCGATGACAAGCGCGAAGGCGTCGTCCGGCTTCATCCCCATCGTCTGACGCAATTCAGATAATTCGGAACCGGATATCGAATACTTCGCCGGATCCTCGTCCGAATGGATTATCCCCTTTACGCCCGTGGTTTTCGCGTAATCGGAAAGTTCGGTGCCGTATCGCTTGCCCGCCTGGATCTCGCGGCCGATAAGGCCGGCGTGCTTTTCCAGGACAAGCCCGAAAACCGAACCCCCGGAAGCGAGCCCTTTGGATATGAGCGGGGATTTTGTTGATTTGAAGATTGCGGAAACTTCGGCGATTGTGCCGTTCAAAATGACTTTCCCGCCGAACCTCGCCCGCAGTTCGCTGATTATCCTCAGGAGCTCCTCCTGCCGATTCACCTCGTTCTGGGCGAGCAGGGGGAGCGATTTCAGATCCTGGGCGCCCTTTATCTCCACCCTGGCGCCATGCTCTGTGGATATGTTGACGTCCTGGCGTATGGTGCCGAGGCCCCGGGCGACCTTTCCCGTCGCCCTCATCATCATGCCGATTTTCTCCGCGACCTCGAGAAGATGCTGCCCGTCCTTGATGTCCGGGGTGGTGTTGATTTCCACGAGCGGTATGCCGAGCCTGTCGAGCCGGTAGGTTGTTTCGGGTTCCCCGCGCTCATTGTCCTGCGTCCCGACTATGCCCGCGCTCTCCTCCTCTATAGCCAGCAGCGGAATGTCTATCGGGCCGCGCGACGTCTCGAGCTTACCGTCCATCGCGACTATGGCAGTGCGCTGGAATCCCGACGTGTTCGAGCCGTCAATGACTATCTTGCGCATCACGTGGAGCTCGTCAACGCTTTTCATATGAAGGTGCTGCGCGAGCTCGAGCGCGATCGAGAGCGCTTCGGGGTTCAGCTGGTGCGGCGGCTCCTCGTCCATCTCCACGAGGCAGTCCGAGCCGCTGAAAACGCCATAGGCGAACGTCCGGTCCTTCTCGAACTCCGCCTTCGAGGCCGCGTCTATCTCCCCGAGCTCGCTGAAGACCGGGTGGAGCCTTCTCCGGATGACCAGGTTTGGCTTCGCGTCCTGGTCCGCCATGTCTGACGGGCATGAGCAGAAGAGCTTCCCGCACGCGAGCCTCTGGTGCACCTCAAGGCCGATTTTGACCATTCAGAACGCCTCCACCGGGCTCCTTCGCCATATCTCGCCCGCGATGTCCGTCTCCATGAGCTCCTTCACCTTCTCCATCTTCTTCGCCTGCCCAAGCACCCAGCACAGCTTCACGAACGCGCATTCGGGGGTCCAGTCCATGCCATCGCCCATGGCGCCGGCCTCCAGCAGCAGCCTGCCATTGGTATAGACGTTTAGGTCGAGCCTGCCGTTTATCGTCTGGGGGGCGAGCACCACCGGTATCCCGGATTCTATCAGCCCCCTCACCGCAGGCAGGATGGGAGTGGCGAGCTTGTCGCTAAACGGATTCGTTGGTATGTGGCCCAGGCCGGTCGCTATGAGCACCACGCCGTCATATGAATCGAGCTTCTCCACGAATTTCGGCTTCATCCCCGGATGGACGTACACCATGGCCACATTGTCGTTCATCTTCGTCTCGAGCTTCAGGCCCGATTTGGAGCGCTTTCTTGGCGCCATGAGCGTCTCGAAGCGATTGCTCCGATAATCCACGACCGCGATCGGAGGCGAATTTATGGAATGGAACGCGTCCCGGCGGGAGGTGTGCATCTTGCGCACCCTTGTCCCGCGGTGGAGATGGCAATAGTCGTCGCTGCCCGTCGCGTGCATGCATACGCATACCTCGCCGACGTCCTGCTCCGCGGAAAAGACCGCGTTCATCATGTTCATCTCGTTCTCGGATGAGGGCCTGTCAGAAGAGCGTTGCGCGCCGACGAAAACGACCGGGGCGGGAAGGCCCTGAAGCATGAATGAGAGCGCCGCCGAGGTATAGGTCATGGTATCGGTGCCGTGCATGACGACGACCCCGTGGGCGCCCTGCCTGATTTCCCTGGCGGCCTCCTCGGCGAGCAGCTTCCAGTGCCCCATGCCCATGTCCTCCGAGAAAAGCGAGAACAGCTGCTTCGAGTGTATTTTCGCGAGCTTTCCCAAGGCAGGGAATGCGGCGCGCAGCTCGGAAGGCGTGATCGCGGGATAGACCGCGCCCGTCCTGTACTCGACCTTTGACGCGATGGTTCCTCCGCATCCGAGTATGGATATGTCGCCCCTGGGCTCGTTCTCCTCCTTCGGCGGCTTCGCCTTTTCGGCCTTCCTCACCAGCTCTATCGCCGCGCCCCTGGCGTTGATGCCAAGGTTGTAGCCGTTGCCGAGCTTCAGCACGAATGTGTCCGGCGCGCCCTCAGGCCTCGGCATGAGCAGGCCCGTGAAAGAGCCTTTCGGGCCGGTTATGCGGACCTCGTCCCCGACCTCGATGCCTTTCTTCTTCAACGATGCGAGTATCTCCTTCGAATACATAAGATGACCTGTGTGCGATATTGACAAACGAGGTTTTTTAGGATTTTGGGTGCGGGTTTAAAAACAGTAAAGTGAAATACAAAATCACCATGCAAAGGTTTCGGTTCAGGCAGAAGTGATTCCATGCAAAAAACAGGATCCGCGAACGATATGGTCAGCAA
>Ga0315277_10006207_pt1 | contig 15711 bp, 16 predicted proteins | sample YL17G05_15_MG_FD_203695 | JGI IMG/M metagenome (GOLD analysis project Ga0315277, IMG submission 203695) | Sediment microbial communities from Yellowstone Lake, YNP, Wyoming, USA - YL17G05_15 | ecosystem: Environmental > Aquatic > Freshwater > Lake > Sediment | place: USA: Wyoming | collected...
CGCCGAAGAGAACAAACGTTTTGGGCGTTCGGCGATCCTTGAGCGCTTCGAGGACCGCAAGGGCCGTCGCGCCCGAAAAGACCCATCCGGCGTGGGGCACGATGCCCGCGACGGGGCGCGGCGGAAGCACCTCCGGCACCTCCACGTAGCGGAGCGAATTCATGAGTTCAAGGCAGGCGTCTCGGCCGGCGGGGTAGAAGGAACCGTCGGCCACCGGTTCGCGAACGAGCATGGCATTCCCCCTTCGGAAGTGCTTACCGCACGCATTATATCAGAGGAAGCGGCCTCCCGGCAACGCGGCGACCGCGTCAATGCCCGGTCGGGTCGTGGGGCTCCGTGATGCGCTTCGGGTCGAGGGCGCGGGCGAGTTGCTCCTCGGTCATGAGGCCCTTTTCGAGAATCAGGTCGCGCAGCGTTTTGCCGGTGGCGGCGGCTTCCTTGGCGACCTCGGCCGCCTTCGCGTAGCCTAATGAAGAGTTGAGGATCGCCGCGAGGCCGACGCTGGATTCAAAGTAGGCCCGGCAGCGGGCCTCGTCGGCCTCCAGACCGCGGACGCACTTCTCCGTGAAGACCGGCAGAAAGTTCTTCAGGATCTCCAGACTCCCCAGGACGTTGTGGGCCATCAGGGGCATGAAGACGTTGAGTTCGAGTTGCCCGGCCTGGACGGCGAGAGCGACGGCCGTGTCGTTGCCCACGACCTGCATGGCGATCATGTTCAGGCACTCGGCGAGGACGGGGTTCACTTTGCCGGGCATGATGCTCGAGCCGGGCTGGACGGCAGGAAGACGGATCTCGGCGAGGCCGGTGCGCGGTCCGCTCGAAAGGAGCCTGAGATCGTTGGCGATGCGCGCGAGTTCCAGCGCGAGGTTCCGCAGGGCCGCGCTCACGCCCGCCACCGGGGCCATCGACTGCATCGCGTGCACCAGGTCGTCCGCCGGGCCGAGGTCAAAGCCGGTGATTTCGGCAAGATGCTCCGCGGCCGCGGCGGCATAAGCGGGATACGTGTTCAGGCCCGTGCCGACCGCCGATCCGCCCAGCGGCAGTTCCTCGCACGCCTCGAGCGCGCGGTCGAGGTTCTCGACGGCGCGGCGAACGGCGAGGGCGTAGGCAGCGAACTCCTGACCCAGGCGGACGGGGACGGCATCCTGGAGGTGCGTCCGTCCGCTCTTCAGGACGCCGTCGAACGCGCGTCCCTTTTCCTCGAGCGCATCGGCGAGATGGTCGAGGGCCGCGAGAAGGTCCGTCCCCACCAGGAGGCAGGCCACCTGCATCGCCGTCGGGAACGTGTCGTTGGTGGACTGGCTCATGTTGACGTGGTCGTTGGGGTGGACCTCTTGGTAGGAGCCGAGCGGGGCGCCGAGGATTTCGTTCGCGCGGTTCGCCAGGACTTCGTTGGAGTTCATGTTGAAACTGGTGCCGGCCCCGGCTTGGAAGACGTCGACGACCCACTGGTCGGTGAATCGGCCTTCATCGAGGACATCGCGGCAGGCCTGCTCGATGGCGACGGCGAGGCGGTCGTCGAGTTTCCCCAGCCGGGCGTTGGCCCTCGCGGCGGCGAGTTTGACCATCACATGGGCGCGGACGAGCGCGGGATGCGCCCGCAGCCCCGAGACGGGGAAGTTCTCGACGGCCCGCTGGGTCTGGGCGCCCCAATAGGCCCCGGCGGGGACCCGGACCTCGCCGAGTGTGTCCTTTTCGGTGCGAAACGCCTTCTTGGCCATGTCTCACTCTCCGTGGTTTCTATTTTCGATCCCTCGACTTCGCTCGGGACAAGTTTTCGATTGAACGGCTGCGCCGCGCGCTTGCTGTTGCCGTGACTTTTCAAATCGAAAATCTAAAATCACTCAAACCCGCCGCCGGCCTTTTGGCCGTAGCGGGTGTGGTAGACGTCGTAAAGGCGCTGGGCCTCCTTGGGCGGAATCGGAACGGGAGAGCCCTTCGCCATCGCCAGGTGGACGGCCTTGGCGATGTCCTCGACGACGACGGCGGCCTTGAGGGCGGCGCGGGCGCTGGGGCCGACGCCAAAGACGCCGTGGTTCTGCATGAGGACGACGGGGCATTGCATCTTGATCTCGCGCAGGATCCGCACGACCTCCTCGCCGATCTCCGTGCCTCCGATCTTCGCGTACCGGCCGCAGGGAATCGGGATGCCGAACGCGTCGCCGTGTTCCGTCAGCACCACAGGGATCGATTGGCCGAGGGCGGCAAAACTCGTCGCGTAAGGCGAGTGCGTGTGGATGACGGCGTGGACCTCGCGCATGTGCCGCAGGATATAGAGGGCGGTGGCGGCGTCGACGCTGGGCCTCAAGTCGCCCTCGATGATTTTGCCGTCGAGGTCCACGACGAGCATCTTCTCGGGGGCGAGGTCCTCGAAGAGGACGCCGGAGGGTTTGGCGACGACGAGGCCCGACCGCGGGTCCCGTGCGATCACGTTGCCGCTCGTCCAGGCCACCAGGCCGCGCCGGGGCAACTCGCGGTTGGCCCAGCAGACCTCGGCTTTCAAGTTCTCGAGCATGGGGCGATTCCTTTCGCCGACTGCGCGTCCCCTACTTTATATGGAAGCGGCGGACAAGGGAAGGGCTTTTTGGTTGCGGCGGAGGGCGCGGCCGACGCGTCCCCTTGCGCGGTGGAATTTGAAATTCGAGATTTCAGATTTGAAATTTGAGATTCGACGTGGAAGGGAGGAAAATAGGATCGACCTCCGCGCGGCACTTGAGATTTCAGATTTGAAATTTGAGATTTGAGAGGATATAAGCGCAGCGAATGGGAAAGGGGGCCTTCGGATGAAATACACGCGCTTCGAAGAGTTGCCCGTCTGGCAGGACGCCATGGCGCTTTGCGAGCGAACGTTTGCCATGACCGACGACCGCGCCTTCGGCCGGAAGGGCGACCTGAGGAGCCAACTGGAGCGTGCGGCGCTCTCGATTGCGAACAACGTGGCCGAGGGGTTCGAGCGCGGCACGACGCAGGAACTGCTGACGTTCCTTTACATTGCGCGCGGGTCGGCGGGCGAGGTGCGGTCGATGCTGCTCCTGGCCGAGCGCCTGCCCGGTTTCGGACATCTGAAATCTCAAATCTCAGATCTCCAATCACAGGCGGAAAGCATTTCGCGCCAACTCCGCGCCTGGGCCGACAACCTGCAGAACTCCGGCGTCAAGGGCCAGCGCTATCTGACGGAGGCGGCACGCCGGCGGGCCGGGCAGGAAAAGCGGGCGGAGGAGTTCTCCGGCGAACTCGACCGGATCGTCGAGAAGGGCCGGAAAGGGCGGGCGGCGCAAGGAGCCTGACGGCCGGCGCAGGGCCCTGGGGGAGAAACCGTTCCGATGGGGCCTCCGGCCAATGACCGGGGGCCCTTCGACCTTCTGCAATAAAGCCGCGGGTCGTGCGTTAGGAATAGAGTAAGTCAGAGCGGGGAGGGACGGTCCCTCCCCCGAATGACGGACGGGAAAGGAGAGTCCATGAGGTATCTCTGGTTGGTAGGGTTGGTGGCGGTGGCGGGTCTGGTGCTGGCGGCGGGCCTTCGGGCCGAAGAGAGCGCCCCCCCCGGCGAAGGCGTGAAGCACGAGCACAAGGCTGAGAAGGCCCCAGAGGGCGCGGGTGGAGTGCACGGCGAGCGGACTCGCATGCCGGAAGTCAAGTTGACGGCAGAGCAGGAAGCGGCGCTGGCGCCGGCGGTGACGGAACTGAAGGCCGCCATCGCGAAGTTCAAGGCGGCTGTCACGGCGGTCCTCGGCGAGAAGGATGCTCGCGCGTACGTGATGCAGACGATCTTCGGGCAAATCCGTCCCGAGCGGCCGAAAGAGGAAAAGAAGACCGAAGGCGGCACGGAAAAGTAGTCGCCGGCGGAAGCAAAACGGATAAGGAAAGCGCGGCGGTCCCGACTGGTCGGGATCGCTGCGCTGCTTTTCGGCCCCCGCCTATCGGCTGTAGGTTCCCATAAGGCGCGCTTCGGCGAGGACGCGGCCCTTCATGGCCTTTTGGAGGGCCGCCTTCGCGGCGCCGGGCTTCAGGTCCAGCGGCTGGTCGAGCGCGTAGAGAACGAAGTGGTAGTGGTGCGTGCCGTGGCCGGGCGGCGGCATCGGCCCGCCGTAGCCGATCTTCGGCCAGGAGTTCGCGCCTTGCATCGCGCCGCCGAGGTCCGGCAAAGTCTTGGTCGTCGGCACGCCCTCGGGCAGTTGCCTTAAAGCGCCCGGCAGGTTCCAGAGGAGCCAGTGGTCCCACGTGCCGCGCGGCGCGTCCGGGTCGTCGCAGATGAGGGCGAACGCTTTCGTCCCCTCCGGCGGGTCGGTCCACTCCAGCGGCGGCGAGCGGTCGTCCCCTTCGCCGGTATACTTGACGGGGATGCGGCTGCCGTCCGCAAACGCGGGGCTTTTCAGGGTCCATGCCATGGGAGCGCCTCCGTCCTATCGGGTGTGACTGTAGGTTCCGGTGAGCGACGCTTTCGCGAGGACGTGTCCTTCCATCTTCCGGACGAGGTCGGTCTTCGTCGCGCCGGGGGCGAGGTCGAGCGCCCCGTCGAGCGCGTAGAGGGTGAAGACGTAGCGGTGGGTGCCCGTGCCGGGGGGCGGCGTGGGCCCGCCGTAGCCGAGTCGCGGCCAACTGTTCCTGCCCTGGACGCCGCCGCCGAGGGTCGCCGGCGCGCGCTCTTTGGCGATGCCCTCGGGGACCTTGCGCCAATCGGGCGGCAGATTCCAGAGGAGCCAGTGGTTCCACGTCCCGCGCGGGGCGTCGAGGTCGTCGCAGATGAGGGCGAGCGTCCCGGTCCCCTCCGGCGGATCGGTCCACTCCAGGGGCGGGGAGAGGTCTTCGCCGTCGCCTGTGTACTTGGCGGGCATCCGCTCGCCGTCGCGGAAGGCGGGGCTCGTAAGTTTCATCGCGCCCGGCGTCTCGGGCGGTTGGCGATCGCAGCCGCCGACCGCCAGGCCGACGGCCAGCACCAAGCCCCAGGCCGCCAGCCGGAACGTACAGCGCCGTTTCGTGGCCATTGGCGTTCCCCCTCGGATGTGCCGTTGCACCCGTTTCCTCCCATTTATAATGCGCCCGGCATCCGGCTGCCGCAAGCATGAAAACGGTTGCTCCGCCGCGCCGCCCGCCTGTAGAATACGGTCCACCCTATGCGGTTGGGCCGGTGGAGGCGGGCGCGATGCTTTACTCAAATCTTCCGCATGAAGCGATCGATCTGGCGGCGATGTACGGCACGATGGTCGGCCGGCTGGTTCTGGCAGCGGCGTGCGGGGCGCTCATCGGCTGGCAGCGCGAGGCCCACGACAAGGCCGCCGGCCTCAGGACCCACATGCTCCTCGCCCTCGGCGCGTGCCTCTTCACGCTCGTCACCCTGCGCGTCGGCTCGGGCGACCCGCTGCGCGTCGTCCAGGGCATGCTCATCGGGACGGGGTTCATCGCGGGCGGCGTCATCTTCCGCCAGGGCGACCTCGTGCGGGGCCTGACGACGGCGGTCGGCCTGTGGGTGATGGGTGCGATCGGGACGGCCGTGGGCGTCGGCGAGTATTTCCTCGCCCTCCTCGGGACCCTGATCGCGTTTCTCGTCATGAGCCTCCTTCAGAAAGTCGAACGCCGGCTCGTCAAGCATCCCGAGCCGCCCGCCGGCGGAGGGAAACAGGCGTAAAAGGCCGACACCGCGCTCGGCCGAGAGGGGTTAACCCGAACGGGAACGATAAGGAGGATGTCCACGATGAGGCCGGCGACATTGGCGCTGGTGCTTCTCGTCCTGGGGGGTGCGGCGGCGGCGGACTGGCCCCAGTTCCAGGGACCCAACCGCGACGCCACCAGCCCCGAGAAGGGCCTCCTGCGTGCCTGGCCCGAGGGCGGGCCCAAGGTCCTCTGGACCGTCCCGCTCGGCCCGGGCTTCGGCGCCGCGGCCATCCGCGACGGCAAGGTCTATGTCCTCGACCGCGTCAACGACGCCAAGGACGTCCTGCGGTGTCTCGACCTGGCGACGGGCAACGAGGAGTGGACCTTCGCCTACGACGCGCCCGGCTCGGTCAGCCAAAACGGCTCGCGCTCCGTGCCGACCGTCACCGACAAGTACATTTTCACGGCCGGCGTGTTCGGCCACGTCCACTGCATCGACAAGGCCACGCACAAGGCCGTGTGGACGAAGCATCTCCTCGAAGACTACGGCGGCAAGTTGCCCCAGTGGGCCATCTCCCAGTCGCCCTGTCTGTACGGCGACGCGGTGATTCTGGCCCCGCAGTCGGATACGGTCGGCATGGTCGCCCTCGCGCAGGCGACGGGCAAGGAACTCTGGCGCTCCAAGCCGATCGGGGCAGCGGCCTACGCCTCGCCGCTCATCACCACGGTGGATGGCGTGGACCAGGCGGTCCTGACGACCGTCGGCGGGACCTCCGGCGTGGACGCCAAGACCGGCGCGGTCCTCTGGACCTATCCGTACAAGTGCGAGATTCCCGTGCCCGGCCCCGTGGCGATCGGCGACGGGCGGTTCTTCATTACGGGCGGCTACGACGCCAACTCGGACATCATCAAGGTCGCGCGCTCCGGCGGCAAGTTCCAGGCCGAACTCCTCCACCGCTTCGAGAAGATCGGCGCCCACGTCCACCAGCCGATCCTCTACAAGGACCATCTCTACGCCCTCTGCAACACCAACTCCAAGGCCGACGGACTCGTGTGCTTCAGCCTGGACGGCCGGATCAAGTGGCAGACCAAACGCGCGCCCTACCTCTGCAAGGGCGGATACATCCTGACGGGCGACAACCTCTTCTACAGCATGGACGGCGCGAAAGGCGACTTGCGGATCATCGAACCTTCGCCCGATGGCTACAAGGAACTCGCGATCGCCAGGGGAATCCTCAGCGGCAAGGAAATCTGGGCGCCCCTGGCTCTTTCGGACGGCCGGCTCGTCGTCCGCGACCAGCGCCAGATGAAGTGCCTCGACATCAAAGGTGAATAAGCAGAGCGCCGGCGCGGCGCGCGTCCGCCTTGTTTAGCCGCGAGACGACTCGTCCGCCGTAGTCCCGGCGCGCCGGGACGAAGGTGGAAGTTTACCCACCCGTGGCGGGGTGAGCGCGCCCACTGCGCTCGGCCGAGAAGGGTTAATCCGAATGGGAACGACAAGGAGGATGCCCATGACGAGGCCGGCGACGTTGGCGCTGGCGATTCTCGTCCTGGCGGGTGCGGCGGCGGCGGACTGGCCCCGGTTCCAGGGACCCATCCGCGACGCCACCGGCCCCGAGAAGGGCCTCGTGCGCGACTGGCCGGAGGGCGGGCCCAAAGTCCTCTGGACCGTGGCGCTCGGCCCGGACGAACGAGAGCGGTTCCTGTCGCGGGACGACGCGCTCGACATGCGCCGCTACACGGCCGCGGCCGACGTCTACCGGACCTGCAAGGACTCGGTCGTCTGCCTCGGTTTCCGCCGCAAGGACCCCGACAAACCGGACACCTACCACACCGAACAGGCCAGCGGCGTCGTCCTGCACGAGGCGGGGTACCTTCTGACTAACGCCCACCTGCTGCGGCACGGCGGGGCCGGCAAGGCCGGGTTCTCCGACGACCGCGAGTACCCGGTGCGCGTCGTGGCCGTGGACGAGAGCCGCGACCTGGCCGTCCTGCGCCTGGAGCCGGATGCCGGCGGCGCCCTGCCGCGCCTCGTCCCCATCAAACTCGGCCACAGCGGCGACCTGGTCGTCGGCGAGCAGGTCGTTGCCCTCGGGAACCCCTCCGGCATCGGCCTGACGGTGTCGATGGGCATCATCAGCGCCCTGCACCGGGCCACGAAGAGCGACTTCACGTTCTTCAGCGACATGATCCAGACCGACGCCAGCACGAGCTCCGGCAGTTCGGGCGGGCCGCTCCTGAATTGTCTGGGCGAGTTGGTCGGCCTCAACACCACCAAGCAGACCAAGGCCGAGAACATGGAGTTTGCCATCCCCGTCGACCTCCTGCGCGAGGCCCTGCCGGAAATGCTGGCGCCCGAGGGCCGCTTCGGCTTTGTGCTCGGCGTGACCGTGACGTCCGACGCCCCGGCAACGGTTGCCGCGGTGGCGACAGGTTCCCCCGCCGAGGCCGCAGGCGTCCGCGCGGGCGACGTTCTGGCCAGTGTCGGGGCTGCGGAGGTCCGCAACGGCATCGACTTCTGCCTCGCCCTGATGGACGCCCGGCCGGGGCAGACGCTCTCGCTGCGTTTGCGGCGCGACGGCCGGCCCGTCGAAGTGTCCGTGACGCTTGCGGCGGTCGAGCCGCGCGCAGCCGACGCAGTCGAAGGGCTGGCGGGCGGTCTGAAGCGCGAGTTCTACCAGGGTGCGTGGGACCGCTTGCCCGACTTCGGCTCGCTCCAGCCGGCGACCGTCGATCGGGCCGAGACCTTCGACCTCGGGCCGTACCGCGGTAAGAACACGTTCGCCTTGCGATTCACCGGGTACGTCGACGTGCCGGCCGACGGCATCTACGCCTTCTCCGTGTTGTCCGACGAGGGCAGCCGCCTGTGGATCGGCGACCGCCTGGTGGTGGACAACGACGGCGCCCACGCGCCGACCGAGAAGCGCGGCTTCATCCCGCTGAAGGCGGGGAAGCATGCCATCACGGTCGCGTACTTCGAGGGCGTTGGCGGCGAGGAGTTGCGGGTCGCCTGGGAAGGCCCGGGCCTTGCGAAGCAGCCGATTCCGGCGTCGGCGCTCTCGAGCGCCGACCGGAGATGACAAGGGATGCGACGGTGGTTTCTCTTCACGCGCGCAGCGGGTCGCCCGCCGCGCCGCACCAGGACACCGGCAGGCATCTCGAGCCGCAGCGAACGGATCCCGCCCTTCTGGACCCGGCAGACGATTTGCTCGTCGCCGCCGCCTGGTTTGCCGTCTGAATATTTCGCTCGCCCAAGCGTAGGACAGGCGGAGGGCCCGCGAGGACGCCGGGCTTTCATTGACGCGGGGCCCTTCGGCTGGTAGAATCATCTCGTGCCGCACGGTTTCCGCGGCCGCAGCGCAAAGGAGATTCCTATGGGAGCAGGACTCTTGGGCGGCGCCGTCCTGATGGTGCTGCTGGTGCTCGTCGGGGTCGTCGCGGTCGTGGCCTTGTGGTTCGTCTTCATCTACAACGGCCTGGTGCGGCTCCGCAACCAGGTCAAGAACGCCTGGAGCCAGATCGACGTCCAACTCAAACGCCGCTACGACCTGATTCCGAACATTGTGGAAACGGTCAAAGGCTACGCGGCCCACGAGAAGGAGACGTTCGAGCGGGTGATCCAGGCGCGGCAGCGAGGCATCGACGCTTCCGGCGTCAAGCAGCAGCAGGAAGCCGAGAACATGATCACCGGGGCCCTCCGGCAACTCTTTGCCCTCTCGGAGGCGTATCCGAACCTGAAGGCCAACGAAAACTTCCTCGCACTTCAGGAGGAACTGGCCTCGACGGAGAACAAGATCGGCTTCGCCCGCCAGTACTACAACGACACCGTCAAGGACTTCAACACCCGCCAGGAGATGTTCCCGGCCAACCTGGTGGCCTCGATGCTGGGGTTCCAGCCGGCCGAGTTCTTCGAGATCGAGGAAGCCAGCCAACGCGAGGCGCCGAAGGTGAAGTTCTAACCTGCTTCCCTCCGACGGAATGCGGGAGTCGGCTGCGAAGCGCGCAGTGTTCCGGACAGGCGCCCGCGTGAATGACGAAATCCGAATGACGAATCAAACGGCAAACAGCAAACGCCAAACAACAATGACCAATACGCGGCAAAGCCGCGTCAGTGGGCATTGCAGTTTGGCGTTTGTTGTTTGATTCGTCATTCGGACTTCGTCATTCGACATTAGGTGTAAACTATGGCTCAGTTCGAATCCCTCGTCGCCGCCAACAAACGCAACAGCATTTTTCTCGTCGTTCTGTTTGTCCTCTTCATCTGCGTCCTCGGCGGCGTGCTCGGATGGGCCCTTTTCGGCGACTGGCGCGCCGCCGTCCCGAGCATCGTCCTGGCGCTGGCCGTCTCGACCGTCATGGCCCTCATCGGCTACTACGCCGGCCCCGGCGCGGTCCTGGCGATGAGCGGCGCGAAGCCCATCGCCAAGGAGGACGACCCGCAACTCTATAACATCGTCGAGGAACTCGCGATCGCCTCCGGCCTTCCCATCCCCAAACTCTACGTCATCGACACGCCCGCGATGAACGCCTTCGCGACGGGGCGCGATCCTCAGCACGCCGCCGTCGCCGTCACTCGCGGCCTGCGCGAGCGCCTCGGGCGGGACGAACTGCAGGGCGTCCTCGCCCACGAACTCTCGCACGTCAAGAACTTCGACATCCGCTTCATGACCCTCATGGCGGTCCTCGTGGGCACGGTGGTCCTCCTGGCCGACATCGGCCTGAGGTCGCTTTTCTGGGGCGGCCGGGGGCGGCGGCGTTCGAGTGGCCGGGACGGCGGGGGGATCGTGATGCTGGTGATTCTCCTGGTGGCCATTCTCCTGGCGATCATCGCCCCGGTCCTGGCGACGCTGATTCAACTGGCCTCGTCGCGGCAGCGCGAATTTCTGGCCGACGCCTCGGCCGCCCGCATGACGCGCTACCCGGAAGGCCTCGCCCGCGCGCTCGAAGCCCTCGCCGCCGACACCGAGCCCATGCCCGAGGCCAGCCGAGCCACCGCTCACCTCTTTATCATCCAGCCGATGATGGCCTCCGGCCGGCGGCGCACGACGAGCAGCATCTGGTCGAGCCACCCCGACATCGAGGAGCGCGTCGCGCGCCTCCGGTCGATCGGAAATGTCGAAGATTGACCTCCCCTTTGACCGACACGATACGCAGGAGCGAGGGTTTCAGAGACTGAGAGAGGCGCCGACGTGCTTCGCTATTTTGCCTACGTCTTCATCGTCGCGATGGCCGTCGTCATGGCGGTCTTCGTCGTCTTTCTCCTCGTGGGCGGCCTGGCCGGACGGGCCGCATCGTCCACGGACCTGCGTCTGACGGTCTTCGACGTCGTGGCCCTCCCCGCTCCCGCGCGCGTCCGAGGCCAGGCCGTCCTGGAGGATCTCGGCCACGCCAACCGCGTGGGCCAGGCCCTCATCTTTTTCCGCTTTCACGAGGACTACGTCGATGCCGGAGGGGTTAACAAACAGGGCATCGCGGTGGGCTCGCGCCGCGGCGGCCTGCCCGAAGGCCGGCATCCGTACGAGGCTTTCGTCTCGGAACTGACCGGACCTCTCGGCCTGCGGGCGACCGGCACGGTGTGGGTCCGGACGCCCGAAACGAGCATCCTCTGGGTCGATGCCGGCGCGGTCCTCCCACCGACCGGCGCCGTGCCGGAGGCGATTGAGACGCTCAAAGGCCTTGCGTTCGGCCGCCAACTCGTTTACCTTGTCGCGTCCGACGCGGGACGCTACGGGGCGATGCGCCGGCAATTGGCCGACACGCCTCTGCCGCCAGGACCCGCCTGGTGGGTCGAGCCGGAGTCCGAACCGCAAAGACTCGCTTCGCTCAAGCGGACCTGGCCGAAGGTGGATGCCGCACTGGTCGGCTCGCGGCGGCTGGCCGAGGCGGCCGGGGCGCTCGGCCTCCAGGTCCTGGCCGTGACCGCTCCCGCTGATGCCGAGGGGGCGCCGCCGGCCGAATCCGTCGCCTGGCCCGATGTGGGCCGCCGGCTGTCGGCCAAGACAAAAGACGCAAACGCCAAGGAAGGAAACTAGTGTGAGAGGGGTTTGCAGGGTTTCTTTCGCGGCACTGGTTGCACTCTTCGCAACCGTGCTCGCCGGTTGCACGGGCGGCAGCAACCGCCTCGCCGGCACGCCGGCCATCCCGACGCGCGACGCCTTTCGATATCGCCCCCTCGCCCCGACCGGCCCCCGCCCGGCGCCGCGCGTGCAGCCGCGCAACACCCAGCAGCACCGGACCGAGGTCGCGATGCCACCCGCCGAGGCCGGCTGGCTCCCCGCCGTCGAGGAGCGGCCGTGGCAATGGATCGTCGTTCACCACAGCGCGAGCGACCGCGGATCCGCGGCCATCTTCGACGACTGGCACCGCAACGGCCGGCACTGGGACGAGTTGGGGTACCACTTCGTCGTCGGCAACGGGACGGCGAGCGGCGACGGCCAGGTGGAAATCGGCAGCCGATGGCCCAAGCAGAAACACGGCGCCCACACCAAGGTCTGGAACCGCGAGGAATACAATCAGGTCGGCGTCGGGATCTGCCTGGTCGGCAACTTCGACAAGACTCGCCCGACCCGGGCCCAGATGGACGCCCTCGTGCGCCTCGTGGATTGGCTGTCGGCCCGCTATCGGATCGACGACGCGCACATCATCGGCCACGGCCAGGTGTGCGACACGCATTGCCCCGGCCGGAACTTTTCGTTCGACGACCTGTTCGGGCAACTGCACGCCCGCCGCGACGCCCGCGCCGCATCGGCCAAGGTGGCTTCCCGCTGAAGCGTGTCGGCCAAGGCGGAGGCGCCTGACGCCAATTAAGGAGATATGCCCATGGCCCGTTCCATGCCATCGAACATCACTCGCCGCGAGTTCGTGACCCGCCTCGGGGCTGGCGCCCTCGCCGCCGCGCAGCAGCCGAGAACCGCCGCCTACCGCCAGAGGCCCCCGGCCATGGCCAGGATCCTGATGGCCACCAGCCCGATCGCGCTCGCCAGCCCCCACATGATCCAGCGCCCGCCCACACGGGTGGAGACCGCCGCCCCGACTTGCGCGCCCACCACCACCCCGGCGGCTAAGCCGACCGTCTCCCACGCGCCGCGCGCAAAGGTGCCCGAGGAGACGTGCACGAGCACGCCGGCCAGCGCCAGGATCGCCAGAATCATGTGCGACGTGGCCGTCGCGACGTGGACCGGAAACCTGAGCAACCCCACAAGGACCGGCACGTGGATGATGCCGCCGCCGATGCCCAGCAGGCTCGAGAAGAACCCGATGCCGGTGCTCAACGTTGCGCCGAGCGCCATCTTGCGCGGGGTCCGATAGGCCGGCGGCGCCGGCCGCACGTCCCCCGCCGCGCCCGCGGGCGCCTCGCGCCGCGTTCCCACTGGACGAAGAGTCAGAAAGACGGAGGCCGCCAGGAGCACCACGCCGATGATCGCATCGAACGTCCGCCGCGGAACGTAAGCCGTGCTCATCGCCCCGAGGATCGCTCCGGGGGTGCCGGCTGCGGCGAAAAGGAGAGCGGCCGGATAGTCGATCCGCCCCATCCGCGCGTACGCGATGGACCCCGAGAGCGCGTTGAAGAAAACGACCGTCAGGGAGACGGCCGTCACAACGTCGGCCGGCATCGCGGGATACAGAAGAACCAGCAGAGGCACCAGCAGGAAGCCGCCCCCGGCCCCCATCAGGGTTCCGAGGACTCCGATCGCCACACCCAGCGGGATGAGCCACACGAGTTCCGTCATCGGCCTCCCCCGGAGAAAAATGGGGTCAGACCCCATTTTCCCGAAGGTCCGGATCGCGTTAACTCATTGCATCAAAGGCACTTACATTTCCAACAAAATGGAGTCCGCCCCCATTTTCTCACGAGCCCGCGGCCCGCTGGACCTGAAAGATGGCCAGGCCGGCGCGCCAGTTGGCGCAGCAGGAACCGATCCGGCGCTGGCGGGGGGAGAGGAAGATCTCGCGGACGCGCTCGAGATTCTCGCGGTCGCAGAACTCGCGGAAGTCCTTGACGGTGCAGAGGTGGACGTTCGGCGTGTTGTACCAGTGGTACGGGAGGGCGTGGGATCGCGGCATGCGTCCGGTCCCGAGGAGTTGCAGGCGGACGGCCCAGTGGCCGAAGTTCGGGAAACTGATGATCGCGCGCCGGGCGACGCGGAGCATTTCGCGGATGACGTCCGGCGGGCGCGAGGTCTGCTGGAGCGTCTGCGAGAGGATCGCCACGTCGAACTGGCCGTCGCGGTAGAACCCCATCCCCTCGGTCATGTCGCCGTGATAGACCGGGACGCCGCGCCCCACGCACTCCAGGACCGCCTGTTCGTCGATCTCGATGCCGCGGCCGACGCATCCCTTAATCTCGATGAGGTCGGAGAGCAACTGGCCGTCGCCGCACCCCAGGTCGAGCACTTTCGCGCCGTCGGGCACGAGGGACTCGATGAGTTCGTAATCGAGGCGGAGTTTTTTGGGGCGATCGCGCCGCGGGAAGATCATAGCCTCCCTCCCTTCCCCGCCGGCGACCGGACGCGGCGCTGGACGTTGGCGAGGAATCCCGTGACGGTTTCCGCCAGTTGCCGGTTCGGCAGGAGAAACGTGTCGTGGCCGTAGCGGCTCGGGATCTCCAGGAACGTCGTGGGCACGCCGTTCGCCTTCAGCGCCCGCACGATCTCCTTCGACTGGTAGGTGGGAAAGAGCCAGTCGCTCGTGAAGGAGACGACGAGGAACTCGGCCCGGACGGCCTCGAACGCCTGCACCAGGGATCCGTACTTCGCCGCCAGGTCGAAGTAGTCCATCGCCTTCGAGATATAGAGATACGAGTTGGCGTCGAATCGCCGGACGAAACTGTCGCCCTGGTACCTCAGGTAACTTTCGACCTGGAAATCGGCCTTGAAGTCGTAGCCGACCGTCTCGCGGTCCTGAAGCCGCCGGCCGAACTTCTCGTGCATCTGATCGTCCGACAGATACGTGATGTGGCCGATCATGCGCGCAATGGCGAGACCCGCGCGCGGCGCCTCCCGGCCGTAGTAGTTGCCCTCCCGCCAGTTCGAATCGGTCATAATGGCCTGGCGTCCGACTTCGTTGAAGGCGATGCCTTGGGCGTTGAGGCGCGCGGTGGCGGCGATCGACATGGCGCTCGCCACGCGCTCGGGGTACCGGACCGCCCACTCGAGGACCTGCATGCCGCCCAGCGACCCGCCCGCCATCGACAGAAGCCGCTCGATGCCCAGGTGGTCGATGAGCCTTTCCTGCGTCCGCACCATGTCGCCGACGGTGACCATCGGAAAATCCATCGCGTAGGGCCGGCCGGTCTTGGGGTTTGGGCTCGAGGGGCCCGTGCTGCCCTTGCACCCGCCGATGATGTTCGAGCAGATGACGAAATACTTCGTGGTGTCGAAAGGTTTTCCCGGGCCGACCATGATGTCCCACCAGCCGGGCTTCCGGTCGTTGGGCGAATGGTATCCGGCGACGTGGGCGTCGCCCGAGAGGGCGTGGAGAATGAGGACGGCGTTATCCCTGGCGGGCGCAAGTTCCCCATAGGTCTCGTAGGCGAGCGTGATGGGCCCGAGGCGCTGGCCGCACTCCAGTTCGAGTTCATCCGGCGGCTCGGCGAAGGTGAAGGATTTCGTCTCGACGAGGCCGGCGCTGTGGGCGCCGCCGAGCCGGCTGTCCTCCGCCACGGGAAGTTCGTCGTCAGTCGCCAAGGGTTCTCAACCTTTCAACGCCGCGCCGCTTGGGACGGTCGGTGGCTGGCGGTCGCCGCGTGCTTCCGCCCGCGGCTCACACCGTGAGCCGATCCCGGCGCGCCGGGGTCGGCGATGTTCACCCGCCGCGCAAGCGCGGCGGCTAACTGTACCTACGCTTTCGCGAGGGCCTGGTCCAGGTCCGCGAGGATGTCGTCAATCGTCTCAAGGCCCACGGAGAGGCGGACGAAGTCCGGCGTCACGCCGGCCTGCCGCTGCTCGTCCTGGGACAGTTGCTGGTGCGTCGTCGAGGCCGGGTGGATCGCGAGGCTCCTCGCGTCGCCGATGTTCGCGAGGTGGCTGAAAAGTCGCAAGGCCTCGATGAACCGGCGCCCGGCCGCCAAGCCCCCTTGGATGCCGAAGCCCACCAATCCGCTCGCCCCATCGGGGAGAT